>JACCDG010208372.1_pt1 | contig 101273 bp, 87 predicted proteins | sample 7442471 | NCBI WGS metagenome assembly JACCDG01 (sample SAMN15323444, study PRJNA562643) | freshwater metagenome | isolation source: river surface water | place: USA:Blue River Watershed | collected 2017-08-17 | reverse complement strand
GCAAAAGTGAGGCCCGTTCCCAAAGCCGAGTGATGCTTGAGAGAAATAATAACGACTTGAAGCTGAGAGCCCCCCTTTTCGACCGTCGTTTCAAAAAATGAAACATCTCGAGGATTCTCAACGAGCGGAATCTGCGCTGTCTGATTGGTCAGTGGCTCTTTGAGCTTGAGTGATGAGCCTGCACTGCTCAAAAGAACATACGAGTCGCTTTGGTCGGATCGAGAGAGTGAGCTAAACAAGAGAATTTTGTTGTCGATAATTCCAATGGACTCGGAGCGCCCGGTCACCCGGCCCAAACTCAACTGAAGGTGCAGACCACCGCGCAAAGGAGCGGGTGAAATAGAGCCCAAAAAGGCCAGCTTCCAGTGTCCGTCTTCTCCTCGAACATAGAGCCCGGGATCCATCGTTGAGGTTCCTTGAGCATCCTCAAAAGAAATGAGATAGGGCGCTCCCCCACTATGAATACTCGTGACGATTTCTTCGCGAGATGCTGCCTCCGACTGGCCGATCAAGAACACGCCAAGAAGGGAGGCGACGCACCGCGCCTTCAATAGAACTCGCATTTCAAATCCTCAAACCTAACAACCCAAAAAACCTGTCAACGCTGGGACTGGATCACTGAGGAATCGGCTTCGAAATCACTTCAAGACTTCGTTGGGCCGACTCAGCGTTGTATCCCAGTTCATCGACGAGAACCTTCAAAAACTCACTCGCGCGCGCTCTCTCTGCGGGCTTTGCATCTGGCACAGATCCCTTAGAGATCGAGAGCAATCGAGTCATATTTACGTTTTCGGCCTTTTGCACGGCACGCGAATGATACTGCTGAATCGCTCTCAAAAGAGATTGGTTATATTCAGGCTGAATATTACTCTCTCCACTGACACGCTGATATCCGAGCGTCATCGTGGCCACTTCGTTAAAGCTCAACTCACGTCCTGTTTCGCGTTTGTAGAGCTCACCAATTTCTTTAAGTCTCGCATGGTCAATGACTTTGGGTTCGCCCGACGCTGTCGTATACGTTTTTGAGTTCTGGTCTTGACTCAGATTGAGCATTTCAAACACGACGGACTCATAAATTTGACTGAGAATCTCGGATCGAGGCCCTCCCATAATGGCGAGATTCATATCGTTAATCATCTCGGGCTTCGTAAATTCATTGAACACGATGTCCGCATTGCGCATCACGATTGCGCCGCGCTTGAGATCTCCATCCAAGATCATCTTATCTTTCACTCCTTTTGCGAGCGCTGCTCTCAAAAGCATGGGAGTGATTGTGAAATTAGCTCCTTCGGCCTGAGCCTCTTCCATCGCAATTTCCCACCATCGTTCCATATCTCGGTGAGACATTCCAAACTCTCCTTCATTCGCAACTTTGCTCAGACTCCAAAGTTCAATGAGATTGGACTGATCGACTCGGATCTGACCCATCATCGCCTTTAATCGACTCACGCGATCAACCAATATCGGACCTTCCCACTTCACATTAGGAAAGGCGTCTTTGTAGGCCGACATCTTAGCGGGATCAAACTCCATACGACTGAGAGCGACCGTCATCCCCACAAACATGAGAGTGTGCGGGCTGATATGAACAGGCTGCTTTTCTTTGAGATCCATCTCAAGAGCAAATCGCCGATCCGACGTAACAACGGGCTGCTTGGGTCCCGCACGATCCGGATACAGCTGATGCAACAAGGGTAAGTCCACTGGCTTAAACTCAGAGTCAACCGAAGACAAATCCCGCGCCCGTAAGCCCCTTTGTTCGTACGCAATACTCTTTGCGATGAGTTGAGGTTCAATCAGCAAACTCATTCGAATCGTCATAAATCGATCCGTCATGGGTGATTTGGGATTGGCTTCGAGCTCTGCGACGACGTCCTCGGTATTGGTCGCTGCGGCATTCAAAGTATCCAAATTGAGCTCAAATGCTCCCGCGGCTTGGAGACGTTTACTCTGGAAAAAAGTGAGCTGCTTGCGCTTAAACGTTCCGTCGTTTTTGAGGAATTCATCCCAGAGCACCGCACCTCGGTTTCCCTGAGTGACAAGTCCCATATTCCAAGCCATCGGATGACTGGCGCCATACTCAAGCGCAACGGCAGCGTTCTTGCTCATAAACAATCCCGCTTCGTCTACATCCTTGAGCTGTGCAGGAATAATCGGAAAGTTTCCGGCGGTTCCCATAATCACTCGGCGAATCAAAATATGCTTATCGAGGACATCAATTGTTTCTTCTACACTTAAGTTGTGTCCTTTCTCTTTGGCATAATGCTCAAGTATGCGAGAAACAATAAACTGAACCTTGGGATCCGCTTCGCGCTTGGGCAGCGGGTCCATTTGGATCGCCTGATTGATTGTAGGTTTAACCTTTTGAATCAACGCGTCCTGCAGTTTGCGGGGCAAAACCACAAAGGGCGAATCGTTGATTTCGGTTCGCAATGGCTCCTTTCTTAAAAAATCTCCGAGTGCTGGAATTTGCTCGAGCCCCTCAAACTCAAACGTATAGTCGTAATATCGTGGCGTTCGAAGACTCGCGTTTTTTCGAGCCGTCTTTAAAATTTCTAGAGTCTCAGTCTTTGCAGTCCCTCGCGTACCCACAAGAAGAGGCGTTGTTTTGGAAGACTTATGCCCTCGGGCTTGAGCCTTAACGGTACGCACAAAATGATGAAGGGCCTCATCATGTCCGATAATAATCCGATTGTCCGTCAACGGTCCCCCGCGCGAAAACAGATCGTACTGCTTGAGAGTTCCGACGCCGGTTCGTCGATTGACGATCTCCTGCACACCCGCCTCTTTGATGATCAACCAAAGAATCTGGGGAGCGTTGAGTACAATTGTTGGGCTTTTGAGGGCAAGATTCTCAGAATCTGGAGCAAAGAGCTCCGAGAGTCTGTGCGTCTCATTGGTCGCGCTGTGCTCTAATTCGACCTCTTTGAGGATATTATCGGGCTCATACCCAGCCGAAGCCAAAAAGCTTCGACACGTCTCAGACGCTTTCGACTCATCCCCAAGAAGGCGAGAAGCCCCAAGACTCGAAATGGCCAATACTGCACAGAACAACTGACGAGATAATCGCACCTCAATCCCTCCCTATAACTCCTTAAAAACCCTACGGTCTAGAGTTAGAGAATAATGACTCCTCGCGTCAAGTATCGGTTGAAGTCGAACAAAGATTTTCTAGCGAATATGAGGCAGAGTAAAAATACTCTCAGGAATCACTGAGGCATATTCGTTTCGGCCGAGTCGCGAGACGAGCTCCAATTTTTGAGAAAGTATCTGACCCTTCTCGTCGAGGAGACTTTCGTCGTTGATGTGAATCGCCACAACATTGCCTAAAACAATTTGTCCGTTTCCTGGCTTGTCTCCGAGCGAAACAATTTGATTGAGCTCACATTCCACATTGATGAGAGCTTCTTTGACTCGAGGGGCTTTGACAAACTGCGAGCTCAAAGCCGTGAGTCCTACTTTTTCGAACTCACTTATGCCATAGGCAAACTCTTCGGAAGTTTGGTTCATTTTTTCGGCGATGTCTCGCGTCACGACATTGTGAACAAAGCAGCGAGTCTCTTTGACATTGATCAGAGAGTCTTTGATTTTACCGTCGCGCGAAATCGCCGGTGAAAACGCAAGGCATGCTGGATTGTTGCCGAGCATATTAAAAAAAGAAAAGGGCGCTAAATTAGGAACCCCCGAGTTTGAAATCGTAGAAATCCACCCAATCGGTCGAGGCCCGATAAATCCAAGCATCAGCTTAAAGACATCCGCCGGCGGCATATTTTGTACATCAAGCACTCGCGATGTCATCAGGCACTCATCCACGACTTCCAATAATCCGTCACTTCAAGCTCCCGCGCAAAAGTCGAAACCTTGAGAGGTTTAATCGTATCCACCATCACCGCAATCTCATCGGTCCTCGTCTTTTTGTTTTGAGCCTTGAGTGCTTTGGGATGAGGCCCATGATTAATCCCACGAGGATGCAGGGTCACCGATCCTGCACTCATATTGTCGCGACTAAAAAAATCACCTGCATGATAAAAGATCACTTCGTCGTAATCGATATTCGAATGATAAAAGGGAACCTTGAGCGCGCCTTCTGGTTCCTCCAGAGGCCGAGGCAAGAAAGTGCAGACAATAAACTGAGGCGTGACAAATGTAGCGTTTACACTCGGCGGCAAATGCGCCATTGAACTCAAAATCGGAGCGATTTGAGAAACAGGCAAAATAAAGGGATAGAGAGTTCCGCACCAACCGGTGACATCTCTCAAGTCGCCGCCGTATTCGACTTCCGTGAGAATTCCATCTTTTTGAATCCTCAACAGAGACGTCTTCTCAGAACCCACAGGCTTAAACTCAGGAGTTTTGAGATTTTCTTCGTGATAGAGAGCTTGCTGTCCTAAAATTCCCGTCTCAGGTTTTTTAAAATAAGTGGCATAGTCTTCGATTCTCAGCAAATAGGCCTTTGTCGAAGACAAACGGAATGTGACTCCCTTAGGAATCAAGACGTAATCACCCGCCTTAAATCTAAGATTGCCAAAGGGCGACTCCAAAACTCCTGAGCCCTCGTGAACAAAGATCAAATCCGATGCGTCGGCATTTCTAAAATACGTTTTGGAATCCTCAGTCACGGTATGCAAATGCATCGCCACATCCGAATTCCAAAAGAGGGTTCGGCACGAACTAAAAAAATCCCCCTTCACAAGTCCTTGGCTTAAAGGGCGATAGCATTGAGGCTTAATATAATCTAGATCGGCCTCAACTCGTGTGGGCCACTGAAAACTCGACTTTTTGATCGAAGTCCACTGAGTCGGTGGAAAGTTCCAGTACAAATGAGTGACGGGTCCAAAAAATCCGTCGAGTCCTAGTTCTTCCTCATAGGTGTTTTGAGGAAGATTGAGGTGGGGTCTCTCGGCCACTCGGCCTTCTCGAATATAACGCTTCATCAGTTATGCCTCCGCCGAAATTTTATTAGAAATCATGGGCCCGCCGGGCAACCAACGAAGAGTCACCACATCTCCCTTTTTGAGCCAACGCTTTTCGCCCTTCATGACGTTGTGTTCCATCAAGCAACCACCCCCCATTGTGCCGGATGCAATCACCTCACCCGGATAGATCGTACAATTCTTAGATCCACGAACCAGCATCTCTTCAAACGAAAACTGAATCTGTGACCACGTCTTTTTAGTCAATGTCTCGCCGTTAATCTGAGCTTCCATCTCGATTTCAAAGCCCTTGCCCTTTTGAAGCGAAGCCAATTCATCTGGAGTCACAATGTACGAACCAAACGTGGTACAAAAATCTTTGCCCTTTGTTGGCCCCATATTCACTTTCATCTCAAATCGCTGAAAATCTCTCGCGGTCCAATCATTGACTAGTGAATAACCCAAGATCGCCTCACGCGCCTGCTCGAGGGTGGCGTTGCGAATCTCTTTGCCGATCACAGCCGCAATCTCGAGCTCCAAATCAAGCTCCTGACAATCGCGTGGATACGCGACATCCTCAAAGGGGCCTCGAAAACTTAAGTGGTTTGAATAATAAAAGATGGGCGCCTCATACCATTCCGGAATCATTTCTAGGCCGCGGCCCTTTCGAGCGTTTTTGACATGCTCTTCGAAACAATAAAAATCTCTAAACATGACGGGAGTAAAGGGAAGTGCCCAATCGCGCTCGCCCACACTCACGGGCTTGAGCTTTTTGAATGCTTCTCTATTCTTTTGCACCTGAGGCATCAACGCGCTCGATCGTTTGACAAAATCGCTGAGATCCTTTGTCTCGGTGAGCGTCTTGTCTTGCGAAAACAAGTTTACATAATCACTCCAGCGATAAAACTCATTCCCCTGAGGAGCCAATACAAAAATCTTCTCACCCGATATCTGAGCTGTTCCTAATTTCAAATCACACCTCGCCTTTTTTGATCGAGCTCCATGCTTTCAAAGAGCGCTTTAAAATTTCCTTCCCCGAATCCTTCATTGCCTTCGCGCTGAATCAACTCAAAGAAAAATCCACCAAACAAAACTTCGGTAAAAATTTGGAGCAAGTACCCGCCTTTGTCGTCTTGATCTGCGAGCAGTCTGAGCTTTTCGAGATCGCTCCATGACTCACGAATTTTGACTCGTTGAGAAACAATCTCGTAATACGTATCAGGGATGGTTAAAAATTTTACCAATGATTCTTTATCCGCATACACGGCTTGCATCGTCTGAATAATATTGGGCGTCAGAAGCGCCAAATGCTGAACTCCTGCTCCGCGGTGGATTCGAATATATTCTTCGATCTGAGATTTTTCGTCTTGAGATTCGTTAAACGGAATTTGAACGGTCTTATTGGGAGTTCGGGTGACCCACGAAAACAGCCCCGTCTCTTTGCCTTTAATATTAAAGTACTGCCCTTTTTCGAATCCAAAACTGGATTCATAAAAGCTGACCCATCGATCCATCTGACCTTTTTCGACATTGACCGTATTGTGATCAAACTTAAGAACGCCGCGCGGTGACGGCAGGGGCTCAAACGAGCGCCGTGTGGTCAAACTATGCTTCATTCGACCCGCACCTTCAAACTGAGTGGGATGAGACGCATGGCTTTGGACCAGAAAACTCAAATCAAAAATGGTATCCCCATGCAGATCGTGATGCAGCTTGGCCAAAGGATGAGTCGAATCATACAGAGCAAAGAACGCCTCACCGCTGCCCCATACGGAATGAGGATTCTGAAAGCTCTCGGGGATTTTTTGAGTGGGAACGGGAGAGAACCCTAAGACTTTGAGAGCCCTCTCAAACTGCGGGACATCTTTGAGAGCTGCTTTGACGTGGTCATATCCATGGATCGTAAATACGTTTGAACTCGCCATTCGCGAACAATACCAACCCCATAGAGGGAGTCCAGAGCTGGTTCGGGGTTCTAATTGATTTCAAACTCAAAGTTCTTTTGAGTTTTGACCGAATTGAGAATCATGCAGGATTCAGAGGTCCGGCGCAGCAGGGATTGTGCCTTTTCTCTATTGGAAACTCCTTTCAGAGCGATCTTCATGTCTATTTTTGCCATCCAAGGTCGCCCGCCTTCGTCTCGATCGACCGTGAGCCGCGCCTTGATGACGAGCCTCTCAAAATCAAGATGGGATTTTTCTGCATAAACTTTGAAGGTCGCCGCAAAGCAATTGGAAAGCGCCATGCCGTAAAGATCTTCCGGCGAAAATCCACCGCCCGGTCCTTCAAACTCTGGAGGGATCGCCATGTCGATCATTCCGTGGGTCGTGGAGACTTGCCACACACTTGCAATCTTAGAGGGGCTCTCGGTAATGTGATCAAAAGCCATCGGAAACTTAAGCATCTTAACTTCGCCTTTCAATCGATGAGTTTTGTTCGCTGAAACCATGGAAAAAAGCGATTGGTTCTTCGCTGATAGTTTTCATAGGCGACTCCTTTTGAATGAAGTGAACTCGCTTCGGACGGTTTGACCCCTGTCACATAGACGAGAAGAATATACATGAGTGCAGGAGCACTGAGAGCAAGCCACCCCCCTGTCTCAGAAACAGCCAAAAGAGCAATGCCACACCAAAACAACCATTCAAAAAAATAATTGGGATGCCTCGAATATCGCCAAAGCCCTTTCTCGCAAACAGATGGGCCAGCCGCATCCGCTCGACTCGCTTTAAATCGTTTGAGCTGTGCATCGGCCACCACCTCTCCTATCAAAGCCAAGACCGCAATCACTCCGCCCAAGACAACAAAACCACTGAGCGGAGACGAATGCGAATTTAAAATGGCGATGAGTGGATAAAGAAGGATCAATTGAATGAAAGCTTGGAATTGAAAGAAGAGGAAGAGACTTGCGGAGCTCCAGCTTGCCTTTATTTTTTGATACCGTGGATCTTCTGTCGGAAAATGTTTTCTAAGTCTTAAGTACAAATGCGCACTCAATCTCAGACTCCATATGAGAATGAGCGCTGATGTCACCACTCCTTTCATTCCCGTGTGCTCTGAAAGCAAAACCAAAACAAGGGCGGCGACACCAATCCCGAGCACCCAAAAAAAATCCACAAGACTGAGAAAGTTAAACTGACGAGCCAAAATCCAAACGATCACCATTTCGAGCATCAGGCAAAGCCCAGTACCCCATGTCACCGTCAGAATCTCATCCATACCCAAACCTAATTTTTGTGCTGTTTAAGTCAAACTCATTTGCGAAATTGCTTTTATACAAAATGGATAGATCTGCTAGATTGAGAACCGAATGAGATATCTTTTCTCGGTTCTTTCATTTTTTTACCTCGCCTCTGGAGGGCTTATGGCATCAAACATCGAGCGTTCTCAGGAATTTTTTAACAAACTGAGCAAGGAAACTATGGTGCTTGTGGATGACTTTTATGACCCACAGATTGTGTTTGAAGATCCCGTGCATAAGCTCTCTGGACTGCAGCCCCTCAAAGACTATTACAAAAATCTTTACGAGAATGTTGTATCAATTCGATTTGATTTTAAATCAGCGGTGGAGTCCAAAAACGTCGTCGCCTTGGAGTGGCAAATGGTTCTTGTGACGCCTTCTCTCAATTCGGGCAAAGAAATCACTGTGGATGGATCCTCTTTCATCGAATTTGGTGCAAATGGAAAAGCCATCAGACATCGAGATTATTTTGATATGGGTGAATTCGTTTATGAGAGGATTCCGCTTCTTCGATCCATCGTCGGCTATATCAAAAATCGCCTTGGAGGAAGCTAGATCAAAACGAGCCCCTTACTGAACATTCTCGTCACGGGTGCAACCGGTTATGTCGGAGGCCGACTCGTTCCTCGACTCATTCAGCGAGCGGATTGCCAACTGCGAATCATGGTGAGAGACCCCCAAAGGGTTTCGGGCAAGCGCTGGCAAGGTGTGCAAGTTGTCAAAGGAGATGTCCGAGATCGCGCAGACTGCGAACGAGCCTTACAGGGAATCGACGTCGCTTACTACCTTGTGCATTCAATGGCTCTCGGCGAAAAGATGTTTTCAGAAGTAGACCGCGAGGCGGCCACATTGTTTTCTGAGGTCGCAAAGAGTCAGGGCGTCAAACGCATCATTTATCTTGGAGGGATTGGAGCCTCGAGCGACAAACTTTCTCACCATCTCAAGAGCCGTCAGGAAACCGGAGACTGCCTGCGAAGTTCTGGAATCTCGGTCACGGAGTTTCGTGCCGGAGTGATCATTGGCTCAGGGAGTCTCTCTTTTGAAATGCTTAGGTATTTAACGGAGAGGCTCCCTTTTATGATTTGCCCGCGCTGGGTCAGAACGATTGCTCAGCCCATCGCGATTCGTGATGTCCTGAGATACCTGATTGACTGCTTAGATATTCCAGAATCCGAAAGCCAGATTTTTGAAATCGGTGGAAAGGATCGCCTCAGTTACGGAGAGATGATGCAGATCTATGCGCAAAAAAGAGGACTGCGTCGCTTTATCATTAATGTTCCAGTGCTGACACCCCGCCTCTCCTCTTATTGGGTGAATCTGGTGACGCCTATTCCTGCCTCTATTGCCCGCCCCCTGATTGATGGTGTTAAGAATGAAGCCATCGCACACAATACTCGGGCACTTGAACTCTTTAAGTTTAGTCCGCTGTCATACGAAGACGCACTGGTCATGGCGCTACAAAGAGTTAACTCCGATGACGTCGAAACACGATGGGCCACAGCGCTGTCATCTCTAGGACCCCACCGGACACAAAACGTTGTTTTGAATAGTATCGAAGGACTCCTCGTTGAAGAACGCACCAAGCGCAGTCCTGTGGATGCACAAAGAATTTTTGATGTAGTCGTGCGACTCGGGGGAGAATCGGGCTGGCCTCGTGGTCACTGGCTGTGGGAAATCCGAGGTTGGATTGATCGTCTCTTTGGAGGAGTCGGGCTCCGCCGTGGCAGAAGAAGCTCCCAAGATTTGCAAGTGGGCGACGCGGTGGATTTTTGGAGAGTGGAGGCCATCGAACAGCCCAAACTTTTGCGGCTGAGAGCAGAAATGAAGGTTCCAGGTCTCGCCTGGCTTGAGTTTGTAATCGAGCCCAGCTCTGAAGGGAGCATTCTTTTGCAGCGCGCGATCTTTGAACCCAAAGGTGTTTTTGGACTTCTCTATTGGTGGTCCCTCTATCCCTTTCACGCCTTTATCTTTCAGGGGATGGTCAACGAAATCGTCAGACGAGCGGAGACGGCGACTCATCGCAGCCGTTGAATTTCAAATGAATCGCTCATCGGCCATTGAGCGTTCATTCACTGGTACTTGATATCGAGTGCATAGCTATAGACTGAGCCCCGGCCCAGTCTATTTGCGAGACCAATGCGGGGAGCTCCGCTCAATGGGCTCGCAAGGTAGTAGTGCAGCCAATCTGACCGGCTGGCTAAACCCTCATCATTGGCAAATGTCGCAAGCGCAAGAGCTGCCAGGGGGATCTCAGATCCATTGGAGTAGGTTCCCATGATGATTCCGTGAGTGGTGACGTTGAGGCTTTGAAGCTGCCCTGATGTGCAGCCATTTTGTGAAACCGAATTCACGCTCGAGTCAGTTGCATCATACTGAGTCACCTTTGCTTTGGGATGGCTGAAATTGATTCTCAAGGCTGATACGCTCTCAGCCCCACCCACCCAATTCACTTGTCTTGCAAACGTTACTTGGTGAGAGGCGAGTTCTCCCTGCGAACTAAAACTCAAGAGACCTTCAGAAAGGACAACGGGAGTTTGCACTGCATTGTTCTCTTCTTCGAGTTCGGTGCTGGCGGCCAGCAAATGATAGGTCCACGTATTGCTTTGCAATTTGCGAAAATACGCTGTGACAGGATGTTCGCGCCCGAGAGAATCATAGACGGTCAACGAGTGGGAAAAATGTGACGAGGCGGCAGCGGCTCCAAAAGAGCTCGGATTGAAAGGAGTCTGCAAGGGCACCTCACCCGCGTTCAGATTGATCCAAAAAACAATCTCATTCGTAGCAGCCGGTGTCGACACCTGAGAGATTTTAATTTTGGCGAGAGAGGCAGAAACCGATCCATCAGAATCAATAGCGTACCCCTGAACCGCGAACCCACTGTCATTGGCGGTGATCTCGTTGTTAGAATTGAGAGCGAGACTCCCCTTTCGAGTATAAAGAATTTCATTAGTTTCAGAATCTTCAGTCATAAAAAAACCAGGGCCCGCAATGGCCAAGTCGAGGGGCCTTGTAGAATTACGCAACATTCCTTGAGAAAAATCAGGCAGATTCACTTCGGGGGCATATCTGCTTTCATAGGCAAATGCTTGAATCCATCCCCGACCAAAAGTTTTTGGAGTTTCGATGACGGCTGGTCCGCTCGCATTTGTTGCCGCAAAGGTGTGCTTGGTATTTGCGACGCGAGCCAGTTTTGAGGCATTTGAGAACAGAGCGAGAGGGATTTGATAGAGATCCATGGTTGTTCCATTATCAAAGGAGCCTCGAACACGACCTGATTTAGTCACATTGAATGACTGTAAAGTTCCAAGACCCTGACCATTTTGGCTCAATGAGGAGGTCGTTGACGGGCTTGCGAATTGAGTCGAGTTTGAAAAGTCCAAAACAAAATGGCCCAAAGTATCAGGCGCAGAGATCAATTGCCCTCGTGAGTTAAATGCCAATTCTCCCGACTGAGAAAGTGGAGCGATGATTTGATAGACCCATTTATTTTTTGCCACTTTCTTAAAGAAAATAGAAAGTGAGCGTTCCAACCCGAGTGAATCGTACGTCGTGATCGCTGTCGAAAACTGAGACGTGCTCAAGGCGGCCGCTTCGGATGAAGCATCAATATCGGTTGTTTGAATGGATGCTGTCGCGTCGAGGTTGATTTGCAGGTTAATCTGAGTTGTTGGTTTGGGTGCCGATACAACTGTTTCCAAATTGATCGCCTCGAGCTGTGAGAGTGTCTGGCCTTGAGAATCGATCGCATAGGCCATCACGAGATGACCGTCGCGAGACATGAGAGTGGCTTCTGCGTTTTTGACCAAGGAGCCTGCACGAGTATAAAATTGGTCCCCGTCTTGGGATTCAACTACAAAGAACCCCTCTCCTCGAATGGCGAGGTCCCAGGCTCTCTGAGTTGCGATCACATCACTTTCTTTAAAGTCTATGGTCGCATCCGTCACAGGTGCCAAGGTAGTTGTGTTTGTCTTAGAATCAGAACCACAACCCGCTGTTAAAACAACAATCAAACTCGCACTGAGAATATCTTTCATGAGCCCCTCCACGCCAAACGATTTGGACCTATTGATTATTTCGAGTCCTGGAGGTCGGCGGCAAGGAAATAGTTGAGCGCACTGCGACATGGACTTCTTGTGGGCGCGTTTCTCAGCATGAGGTGGATGCGATCGTCTCCTTTTCATTGTGGTATAGATCTAACGCGCAGAAGGTGAAACGTCGCTAATGGCGATATTAGTTATCTCGAACCCAGCAATCAATCTCGAGTGAGATCACGCTTGTCTATTTCAAGGTAGGGCGAGTTGTAGGCTTCAAAATTATGGGCATTGCCGTAAATCAAAAACACACGCGCCGTCGATCCTTGCTTCCTTTGGCGGGCAAGACTTGCAGCTCTTTGGAGCGCTGCGACCTCTCGATAGCGGTTGCTTATTTTGATAGACAACAAGACATTTGCAATGATCAAAGATTGCTTTGAATATTGCCATAGAGACAATCTCTGCGAGTTTTCCAGTTCAGCCAGGGACTGAAGCAATGGAACGACCATTTGTTCATAGGCATCGGCATTGAGCTTTTTATCTTCGGCTCCATAAACCGAGTCAATTTCCTTAGATATCCAAAGCGCCTCTGCACCACCTAGGCGAGCGATGACTACTTTCTGAGCCTTGGTCAGGCGATCAGCGTGCCGAGGCAGACCTTGCGGAAACATTTTCAAAAACTCAACTGCGACCCCTGTCACATTATTTAATTGTTCAAGTGCTTCGGCGCTCATATTCACGCTAATAGTCCGAATAAAATCGCGATACGCAGGAGAGAGATGCTCACTTCCCTCAAGAAATATCGCATCAGGCCTCTCTGCTCTCAGAAGCTCGATAATACGCCACTGCGATTTAAAAACATCTTCTGCAATCACATCTGCATTTTCAAGCTGTTCATTAAATGGCACCCAGTGGTGCTGGCCGATATGTGTGATCGAGAGGGGGTTCTCTTTTAAACTGAATACTGCCGACAATCGCTTTCCTTCCCACGCCGCAGAAGTGCGAAAAACAAGTTTTGAACTATTTTTCAGTATACTCAGGCAAAGACCACGGACCGGCGGAAGCTGAACGGCTTCTTGGGCCACCGTCGGTCCCAAACTAAATCCAAAACTTATTAACAAAACCAAAGCTCGAATTCGAAACAGTTTGAGAAATTGCATTTGCGCACAAAAATGCAACATCCGTACCACAATGAAAGGGAGACGATCGCATCCACCTCATGCTGAGAAACGCGCCCACAAGAAGTCCATGTCGCAGAGAGAAGACTCTGAGTATTCGGCTGAGAGTTACTTTTAGTCTGCTCTCTGTCATTTATTGGATGGAACAGTCTTTGCGAATAGATGGATTTAGAATGAAAAGCGTTGTGGCAAAACATTTCAGTGGATCGGGAGTCTAGTCTTATATGGCATCCATAAGATTAACTGCCTTATTGGTCCTCGTTTTGGTCATTCCTTCGATAGCTCAGGCCATTTGCAAAGAAGGCTTCGAGCTCGATGAATTCTGGCAGGAGGTATCCAAAGATTTTAGGTGGGATCAAAAATTGGCCGACGCCATCACGGTTAGGCAGGTCTCCAAAGGATCGGATACGGATTCGGGGATCATTCAAGTAAAGATCAAAGGGATGACACTCCCGCCAGGCGCGAAGATTGTTCCAAGGTTCCAGAGTGGAAACATTATCTTTAACGGCATGGAGCCATTAAAGGAGTCTGACTTAGGTTTCGATCCTCAAGACAAATCTTACAATATTGAATATCAATTTAGATTTTATTCGGACCATCCTCAGACGCGGGAGTTCACCATCAATTTACTTGTGATCGAGGGCACCGAGCACTTCGCAGTTATCGAGCCCCAACACAGAGCTAAGACGGGATTCAGTCTGCGCGAGCTTCCGTTTACACCCGAAGAGATTGAGCGGCGCAAAAGGGCGGCTGAAGAGCTCGCGCAACTCACTAGAATTTCTGGAGCTGCCCAAACAGCCTTCGAAACAAAGTTTAACCTCACAATGCAGCGTATCTGGGGCAACCCAGCACCCCTCGCTGACATGGCGCTTTTGGAGCATCTCGAAGGAGTCCTTAAAAAATACGGACGACCGAATCGCCACGATCACTTTCCGATTTATTTTGGCACATCCAACGTCAATGGCGAAATCTCTGCATCTCTCTTTCAACCGCCACAAAGAGCAGGTCCGATGGGTATGCAAAGAGGCATATCAATCCTGCCAGATGTCGATGAAAAGTCACATCGGGATATTATCAGGCTCTATTATACAGATAGAGATGTTGCGAGTCTTGGAGACTTTAAATTATCCCGAATTGAAAATGCTGATCTTGTTGCAAATCGATTTGAGGGAGATTCTCTCCCATCTGTTATTGCTGAAATACAAAGAGACTTTAACCTTTCTTACTCCACGCCGAGTCAAATCCATTCAAAGCTTTCACTCACCAATCCGGAGACAACGCCAAAGGAGCTTCAAAAATCAGAGTTAGTTGAACTTGGGCGCTCGCTTTATAGAATCCCTCCGGCATTCCGAAAGAATCATGGGGCCAAATATTTTGGAATTACACATGAAAGTCTTTATAGCGTGTTGCAAAAACCAGGCATAGGGAACAGAGGACAGGTCTTTCTAAAAATCGGTGACATTGAGTTTTCAAATGAATCTGTTGGAGCGTCTGCTTACTTGCCCTCGCTAGAAACCCTGATCCTAAACTCCAGACATTTGGGCATCAGGCTTGGTGATTTACCTTTTGAGCCTCTGATGGAAAGTACGATTTTTGAATTTGGGCGAGCAGTCTGGTTTAACCTTTCTGACACATCCAAAAAGACTTTTTCAAATATGAGTAAGACACAATTCGCCGAGGACGATTTTGCTCAATCATTTTTGAGTTACGTTGTGTTTCCCGAAAAACTCAAATCCAAAAGTTATAAAAGATATGAGTATTTTGTGACTTTAGAGAAATACTTTGAGGATCAAGATGAAAAGAAACGAATCGAGGTACAATCAGCCCCCCCGCCTCGCTCTGATGCAATCGAAGAGTCTGGCCAAGTTCTTGTTGAAAAGCTCATAGAGAACCTCAGAACAGGCTCATCAAGCAGTATTCGAGCTGCATCCGCTAAGACGCTCGGAGAGCTCAGAGCTCCAGGCGTTACCTCTCACCTTATAGAGGCTCTGGAGTCGGATCCATCCAGTGATGTTCGAGCAAATTCGGCGATAGCCCTTGGAGAACTCAGAGCTAAACAAGCAACCTCTTACCTTATAAAGGCTCTAAAGTCAGATCCATCAAGTGATGTTCGAATTCGTTCTGCAGGTGCGCTTAGAAGGCTGAAATCTGAATCAGCGATTTCTCAGTTTATAGAATCTCTCAGCTCTGGGGATCCAGGTATTTTTGTGAGGATGCAATCCGCAGAGGCGCTGGGAGAGCTAAAATCCAAAAAGGCGATCCCTTACCTTGTCAATTCTAGTGTTAATGACCCCTCTCACTTTGTGAGAAAGCAGGCCGCACTCGCCGCTGAAGCAATCAATGCGCCAGAATTGATCCTTGACCATATTGATTCCCAAAAGGGCTCGACCAATGCGGGGCTCCCCTTAGTGGCGAACTATCTAGAACCTCTCACTCTACTTAAAGGCATAGAATCCAAAGCTCGCAAAGCTCTGCCCAAGCAGTCCGCAGAAGAAGTTCGCCGGGAGGCCTTACGTCAAGCCAAGGAGCGAAAACTTCCGCTGCTCGTCATGCATTTAGAAGCGATGATCACTTTTGACAAATCAAAGAACACAGTGAGTCCGTTTGAAAGGCGAATGCTCTTTGATATTTTGAACTCTCAAACTATTTTTCTTGAACCAGAAGCTCAAGATTTCATGCTTCAGTTTCTTAAGGATCAGCCTATTCTTACAAAGTACTTACCTCAGACAAAGACATTTCAAAGATGGAGAGAATCAGGCCTCCAACTTCTCGCTAAATATTTTGAGTTTAGGGTAGCTGCTCTCTCGTCAGAGAGTGTACTGCATCATATCGAGCCCGAAGAAGTCGATGCTGTCCGAGGATCCGTGGAGAGCTTGGGTTGGGAAAAAGTTTCTCAAGCTCTGCCTAAACAGGCCCGGCTCCCTCTTCTTGCAGAGTTCTCTCGTTTGGACCCAACCAGTCTCAAGCTCGATGTTCTCAAAGAGATGAAAGCTGTGCGAGACGCTCCTAGATCTTTAAAGCTCCCAACGGAGGATGAGATAATTCATATGAGCTATATTCTGGAAGCACTTTCCAATGTGCGTCCGAGCATGTCCGTGCATGAGCTAAAACGGTATCAGCAGTTTGCGCTGCAGATTGCTAAAGACGAGAGATTCGATACTTCCAAGCAACTTACCGCAGCTCGAATTCGCTCACTCGAGGACCTTCTTGGCCTCTCACCTCAAGCGCAACCAGACATTCGACTTCAGATTAAAGAACTTCAGGAATTGTTAGAGTAAAAGCGGAATCTCCCCCATGCTGAGAGCCGCGCACCCAAAGACGCGCATGTCGCAGAGAGAAGACTCTGAGTATTCGGCTGAGAGAGCATTTTAATCTGCTCTTCGCCAAATATGAGATGGCATGGTCTTTGCGAACTCAAACACTCATGATGAGAAGCCATGCGACAAAAATTTTGAGTGCGTCTTTATTTTTAGTCCTTAACGCAGCTGGGGTGCAAGCGCAGTACGCTCGTGTCGAAGTAGAGTCCAATCCCAAAGCGGTAAAGGCTAAACCCTATTTGGACACCAAATTTGGAGCCACCACGGAGATCAACCCAGGGGGCCCCGTTGACCAATACACTGTTGCTGTCGCTTCGGATGGCTCAAACCGTCTCAAAAGGTATCGCGCAAATCCAATCTATGCGGAGGCTCCTGTTCGGATCCACTCGCTGCCCGATGGATCAAAGGTTTATGAGTTTTTTGATACGCTAACTCCAGATCGATCCTATGGATCGAGCTTTGTTCATATGAGTGCCGACAACCACTACATCAGTGGATCACGGGCTCGGGTATCTCTTCAGCCGATTTCCACTATCGAGGTCCAAAAATCGATCGAGTTTGCGGGACTTAATGCGCCCAAGCTCTTTAAGGATATCACTCAAGGAGATTCGTTTGCGCCAGTTTACCCGACGGCGATGACCAATTTTTATTCAGCACTTTCGAGAATCATGTTTAAGAAAGAGTACTCGTACGCTAAAGACCCAGTTTCGGGCCACCTCGTCGATCAACCCGCCGATCCAAATGCTTCTGTGCCATTGCCTACAGAACAAGAGTTTTCTCGTTTTGATACGGCCGCAATGGGCCTCGCATCCGCCGGGATTGTGACTGATACTGACACTGTACAGGATTATAAGATCGACGAGCTTACCAGCCACATCGTGTTTTTAGAGCAGCAAGTCTATCGTCTGCAGCAGCAGCTGCGACAGACCAAAGGCAATCAATCCAAATCATTCTATGAGCAAAGTGCAAAAAAGGATGCCAAGGATTCGGCGACGAAGAGCTTTTTTGAAGACTAAGATCTATCGATCATGTGAGATCGAATTGTTTTCCTTCGATGTCGCAGTTGAACAAGCCTGATCCAGACAGCTATTCGCTGCAAATCCCTCAGAATCTAGCGCACGCTTTTAGCGCGCAAAGGAGGGGCGAATTGGGAACACTGCTTGCAGATCACTCCCCTTCATGATGATTAAAAAATTTATCCCACTGTCGTTACTGTCTGTTTTGGCTCTATCGTCCGCTTGGGCGTCAAACGAGAATGAGTCTGACCCCCAATCGGGCGAGCAAACTGTGAAGGTTTTTTTGAACGCTTCAGGGGGTGATGTCTTTGTTTTTGAAAAGGGCACCCTGCGCAAATCAAGCACGGTGATGATTCGAACAAACCTCTCCGGTGACATTACGTTCATCGGCGTTGGCACGGGGAGGACTATGGACACCACTATCAGAAACCCACTTCAGACGGAGACTATTAAGACAGATCTCTCCTGGTCTCAAAAAAATGTCTCCTACGCGACGCGTTCCATCTACGAAAAGTTTGTCGATGATCAGGTCGCTGTCTATTGGATGGGCAACGAGATTCACTCACCCGCCGTGCCAAAACGGTATTACAGCGAATCTCAGCTTGCGGGGGTCTTTATTGAAGGCCGCGGCGTCTATTCAGAAAAGCTCCCTTTATACAATCCAAAAGAATTGACGATGTCGGACATTAAAATATCGGAGAATTTGAGTTCTGATACATACGCTCGACTCAAGGGCAAAGGAATCTCTCTTAATGACTCGTCTCTTGTGGTCCAAGAAGAAGCCGCTACTTCTGTGCCCAATGCGACTATCTTACATCCCGCGTACACGCTGACAGCGAGCGAGGCTCTGGAAAAGCTGCGCATCACAGGAAAAGGCAAACCAGATGGGGCCAACTCGAATCAGAAGTTCTTTAGCTTGTTTGACTTTGACTATAGCTTTTTAGCTCCGTCGCAACCCAAGCCTGATGAACTCGCCGACCTCAAGCGCCAGATTGCAGAACTCACAGCACGCATCGAGTCCCTCGAGGCTGCACAAGCAAAGGAGTCCACAGGAGTCAGCAGTGCTGAATCTGCCCCGGCCTCCACAGGCGCTGCTGAAGCAGACTCCGTCAAACACCTACTGGAGTAAGTGGAGCGCACTCTTACTGAGTGACGATGAGAATGGCCCATACCTCTTTCAAAGATGCAATGAGGAGCGCACACTCCGTGCGCTCAAGTGTATCGTGGGAGCAACCCAATCGATATCTACCGAGGCGATGGGGTGCGAGCTGGTTAGTGATTGCAAAATTGAATTCTTTAGAGTTATCGAAGTACGGGCATGTGCAAAATGAATATGGGATGTATCTATGAAAGTGAGTTCTTTTTATTTTGCAGTTTTTGCTGTAGCGGCAGTGCTACGATCAACTTCCGCCATGGCAGACGCTCTCCCTTGTGCTCAGATCATCGGCACGTGGAAATTACTGCGGGGAACCGAAGATGCTGCAGACTGGGTGATCATTGAACCCCCTCACAAAGGCGTCGAGAGCCTATATTTGAGAGTCCATACAAAGGATTCTGGCACTCTGCCCTTTCGTTGGGCTCCTGTGGACATGAGTCAATTCATCGAAATTAAAAAGGGTCATGATAGTATGACTCAACATATTCGCTCGAGAGAAACCTCCCAAGCAACGAAGCTTTCTCCAACCGCGTTGAGAGTCCTTTTCAAAAGCCGCCATTCCATTTTTTATATTCCCATTGGAGGCGAAAAACTCATTTTGGACGCACACACGGCTGGGGATCTTGCCGAAATTGAGATCACCGAAAAATTGTGGAAGCTATGGGACCCAGGCTCATGGTTTCGGTGGAGACATCGAAGTGGAGTTTATACAAGCCATCCAGACCGAGCCGCTGAAACCCACTGAAACGGTGGGAGCCAATTCGCTCCCTGGTTGGTTCGATCGCGACAAATGGACAAAAGATTCGATTCTGCCTTACCTTCTCCACTATGGAATCCAATGCCTGGCACGCCCTCAAGTTGTTCTCACTCGTCTTTGTGACGATCCTTCCTGTCATCAATCCAGTGGGTAGCGCTTTGATTATTCTTGGAATGACAGGAAGCATGCCGCGGCAAAACAGAATGCTTTTTTCAAAGCACGTTGTTCTTTGTAGTTTTGTTTTGCTTGCCGCATTTTTCCTCTTTGGGCGTCTTGTTCTAGAGTTCTTTGGCGTGACCGTTGAGATCGTACAAGTGGCCGGAGGGATTGTGCTGGCCTTGATGGGTTGGCAACTCTTGAATCAAAAAGAAGTAGAGATCAAATCCCAAGAAGACACCAAAATTCATCAAGTCCCTTCCTCTTCCAGCGGAATTTTTTATCCCTACTGCTTTCCCGTATCGATCGGCCCGGGATGTATGGCCGTAGCAATGACATTGAGTGCTCACGTGCCGCGAAGCTCCCTGTGGGAAATCGGTGCGAGCGACTTCTGGGGACTCTGCGGTTTTGCAGCTGCATGCATTGTCTACTATCTCTGTCTTGCCTATCTTCCTGTGATCACATCCAAGCTCAACTCAGCTTACCTTTTGGCTGTTTCAAAAATGATCGCATTTTTTGTGCTCTGTATTGGCGCCCAAATTTGCTGGAACGGAATCCAAGCGCTGAAATAGGTCCGGGTCAGCCGAAGGAGCGAGAAGGAAGTAATGCGAAGCTTATCTGAAGCGTGGTGGAGGCAGACGGGATCGAACCGACAACCCCCAGCTTGCAAAGCTGGTGCTCTCCCAATTGAGCTATGCCCCCAAAGGCTCTGACGAATATCCATCAGAAGAGAGGAGCACAATCTACCTCGCCCATTAAAACAGGCAACTTTTAGATTTGAGATTTATTGAGTTTTGGACCCCTTTAAAGGAGTTCTGAGGCACGAATGCTATTGAGATCCCCAAAAGCGGCGACGGCCTTCTCGGGATTCTGAAGCATTTGAGCTGCCACACGATCCGCAAGAGCCAAGAGATTGCCTTCGGGCAATCGAGGCCTAACCGCCTCAACGGGGCTTTGATCCAAGAGCTTTTCGACCGCTCGGGGGGTGATATTTCCATGAACTTCGCCAGCGCTTAAGCCTGTCTCTGAGATCCCCTTCAGAACTCCATCCAGAGCCTGAGACAGTTTGGTGTCGATCTTATCGACCAAAACTTTGGGAGCCCCGGCTTTTACAGACTTGGCGTCTTCTTTTTTTTGGGATCGGATTTGATCCAGATTGGCAATTGAACTGCGACCATCGATTTTCATACGCTTACACTCCCTGTATGTAGTAGATCACGGCCCATCACTGGTCCATGCCTTAGCCACATTATGACTCAATTAAAAGAATCGTCATGGCTCAGAGCCCCAAGCCGCTCTGATGCGCGCATCCATTATGGTTTTTGAATCATTCCAGACCCAAACCGCGCACGACGGCACTACATCCAAAATCACCCGCATTTTGGAGAACCGAAACGGTATAGTCTGTCCAAAGTTGTTTAAGTCTCACCCATTCGCTCAAGGGAACTTCGTTTTTGAGCTCATCCGAAAGCCCTGGATTAGAACGAAATGCTAAAAGAACATCCACATCCTCTCTGAGAGCCCCCAAAACAATAGGATGCAAAGCCACAGACGGAACTCGATCAATGAGCGCTCGTAGATCGACGTCCGAAACTTGCCTCAGCTCTCCGATTGTCAGACCAGGAGATCTCACAAACTCTAAGGTCTCATCTACGCTCAAGTTCAAAAGTATTCGCGCCTTTAAAGTAGGATCCGAAGCCTCTCGATATGCCGCAAGAAAGTTCGTGCGAGGAGACGATGATACTTCGATCGATGGATTGAACAAAAATAAAATGGAGAATCTCAAAAACCATCCCCGAACCATAACCGGAATCTATTCAATTTATGTGCCATTCATCAACTCAATCCTCTCGGATACAGATCACGACCAACAATGACTCCTGCGACATTGACTCCCCTCTTTGTCCATCGCTTGGACTTTCTCTAGGGGGTGCGCACTGATCGGTGCACCATGAAGTGACAGCACTATGTTCATCCATTTTCTGACGACTGGCATTTGATTTGCAAAATCTCTCAATATGAAATCAATTCTATCGATCTCTTTCTTGTTCGCACTTCATTCTAGTGCCTTTGCCCAAGACGAAATTCTTCAGCAATTAAAGACAGCCACAGGCAAACTCGAGCTCGGAATCACTCGTCTCCAAAACTCTCGCAATCTCTTGCCCGAAGAATTGGATCTCCTTCAGACCGTATCCTTCGGAGGTTACACCGACATTTGTCAGATCCATTCGACTAACCCTGATAGGCTTGCGTGGTGCATGAAGTTTGAAGACTTACGAAGCACCCTTGAACTTCGCGGAAAAGAGAAGATCGCCCAAATGAAATCTCAATTTGAGAAAGTTTTAAAAGAAAAAGAAAAGGTCGACAAAAGAGCGAATCCCTACAATGAAGCAGCCAAACGAGCTGCCGCAGACAACGATCAGGAGATGGAAGCTTACTACAAAGAGGGGTACGCCAAAGTTATCTCAGAATTTACAAAGGCTCTCGAAGATCCAACGACTGCTGTAGGCGAGGCGCTCAAGCAATCTCAGTCTCTCATGCCGGCGGTGCAGATCAGTCATTTCGATCCGATCGATGTCGCCCGAATTTTTGAGCTTGAAATTCAGAGACTTGATCCTTTGGCTGTAGGGCTTGAAAACGCCCGAGTGGGATTTGGGCTTGTAGACGAGGACCCCGTCGTGAATGATCTCATCGACGAAGTCTTTAATGTGGACCCTCCTCGAATTTTTGAAGATTCAAACGAAAATCGAATTCTTGTGATGGCTTCGCTCAATGAAATCCTTAGATCCGCGTTTTCGAATCTCTCCAATCAACGAATCAAAATAGGGACGGTTAAAACAAATGTCCTTTCATGGAACTACGACATCACGTCGGACGGAGCGCCAATCCAAATTCAGTTTGAACCCACTCTTCTCTGGAACAACCCTGGCACTCAATTGACCGAGCCCGCCAAACAGCCAAGCGCATCTTCTGATCCGAAGCCTATTTCTCTCCTTGAACCCACGAGTGATCAACGACGTTGAGGGCGCTTTTCGAGCTTTTGGGCTTTCACATCATTTGATGTGAAAATTCTCTCGTACTCATAGACTGGCTCATTGGAGCTCGCATCATATTCTCCAACGACAAAACTGTAATCAGATTGACCTTGAACGCCGGATTCAGTTCTCGAGATTTTGAGCGCAAAGGGTGCGAGAGCTTTTTGATTCTCCTCCGGATAGTGAGCTTTGTCTCTAAACTCTGCATAGATGTAGTCCTTTGTGACACGCTCCATGCGATAGGATGGCTCAAGCTTCTCTCGAAACAAAAACTCCCTCATTTCACCTTCAGCATGAGAGACTCTGAGCGTCACTCGAGGCAACAAAGGAAGTGATCGATCAAAAACCAAAGAAAGTTTCTCCTCTGACTCTGACTTTATCTGAACCTGGGTCACAGCGTGGTCTTGAGTTTGTACGTTGAGAATGCGGCGCAAGCTATCGGTCAACTCGATTCCAAAACCCCAGAACTGATAGGCTGACTTGTTTTTTACCTTAAGTTCTCCCAAGAGCTTGATGATCGAGCTTGAGAATATCGAGGATCCTCGTTTTTCATTCATCAATAAGAGAGTGTACAAATCTTTGGAGATCTCAATTCTTTGAAGTCTCTTAGATATTCTCTCGTTGCTCCCAAGGGCCTGGTCCTCAAGAAGCGCAAGAGAATACAAATTGGAAAGCACAACCACCTTCACTGCCATTGATTTCTGGGTCGCCTTGTCCTTCATCGCCTTCTTAAACAATCGACGATTAAAGAATTTGGGTACAATACGCATACCCACTCTGGTTTCCAGAAGCTCAACGATTGAATCAAAATCTGACTCCCTTGGAGTGACTTTGAAAGTGAGCTCAAAAGCGCTTTGCGAAACCTCACTCAAAGAATTCTCATTCTCACTGACCAAGGTTTTAAGAGTATCCCCTATCAACTCTGAGCGCTCAAAACGCTCCACCATTTCAGAATCCAAAGTCTGCGCAAAGCATGGAGCGCTTGCCAAAGCCGCGACAAACAAAAATCGAATGAACATAAAGTAATCCCTCCTTAAATCCAGTTCATCATTCCCGCAGGAGTCAACACTCGTCCACGGGTATGCGGTGGGAGGGATATCAATTCGCGCACAGAGGCGTGCACTCATAAAACATTTACTTTCGACTCGCCTCAAATCGAACTGCACTACAGTCTTCCAGGATAGGGCGAAATCCGCCGTTCGAGTGCAGGATAGAGACCTTCGAGAGAGGTGAGATCTTTTAGGAGAAACTCCTCTGTCTCCCAAGAAACATCAGCGGGACTGCCCATGCCGTGTACGACGGCGTATTTGTACTTTGTTCGTCCATCCTGCTTCGTTTCAGAAGCATAACCCACGACGGGCGTAATGTGGGCCAGATCCGCAAACGTAACGCCGATTGGCCACCCCTGGTCTAAAGATTCACGAATGAGCGATGGGTACTCTTCTCTTTTAAGACCATAGCTCCACGCGCCTGACAAACGATCACGAGTCCATTTCTTTTCCCGCTCAAAAGGAACAATCGAGATCCAATCATAAAATCGAATATTCATTCGATCAGCGCCCAATACCTTATCGAGACTCTCCTTTGTGCTGACTGTTGCCTCCAACCAAGTCGTGTCTGAAACTGCCGAAGGAATCTTGTCATATTTAAAATGGGCTCTCAATCCCTCGTGAATCAAGTTCTCCGCTTCACTCCACCGTAAATCCTTATCTAAGAGTTTAGATTCTACAGACGCCAACGCCAAAAAATCAGTATCCAACCAATGAGTATCTTCAAATGGATAGGAATAGAGATGAGTCACTGAACTCTGAAAACCTTCGGTTGTAGAATAGAGTGGCTGTCTGTTGGCACCGAGACGGCTTTGATAAATAAATAATCCTTGTTGGTAGGCGTGTTGCCAAAAATCAAAACCTACTCCCAACCGAGATCCGATACCCACAATATTTCCATGCTCATCCTTTTTGTCGCTGTACCTCCGTTTTTGGAAATAGACGTCTTTGAGTCGTTGATAATTCACCCAGTAATCGAGATCCTTTTCAACATCGATAAAGATCTCAATTCCGTCGCGCGAAAGCGCTCTTGACTCGAGAGTGTAGGCTACCACGTACGCCCAACAATGAAAGACACCTTGGACTCTCAGCGTGCTCAGCGGAAGCAGAACGTCAGCATAAGCTGAAAAGGAAAATACAAAAAACAACGCACAAATCCATCTCCTGATCATTCCATTTAATTAACAATGCAACGAGCCGAAGCAAAGTCACGAAGATGGATCACCTTCGGTACTGCGCGCTCAATGCGCGCAAATGAAGGAGTCTCAAATTTAACTTGGACAGGACCCAAAGCTTCCGAGCAAAATGCCCAAATCGGCTCCGTTGATTTGAGAGTCATTGCTCAAATCTAAGGCGCTTGAATTGGGCCCGTACGCTCCAAGGAGAATCGCGAGGTCTGCTGAATCCACAAGACGATCCCCATTAAAATCGGGGCACTGAGAGGCGTTCGATGCCTTAATCGTCACATCCTGAACAACAAAGAAGTACGGGGTCAATTTTGCTGTGAATCTGGATCCAAGCGACTGTGTAATCAACGGCGTTGGCAGGCTGGGTTCGCCATTGCCAAACGAAGCCGAGTAAAAATTGCTCTTTGGATTATAAACCAAATTGGAATTCTGAATGCTCGATTGACTTAAGGATTGCTGGTCAATGAGGAGAGAGGCAATGGGAGCATTCGCGTATTCTTCGAGCGGATCGAGAGTTAGCACTGAATACTTTCCCCCGATCATCATATGATCGATCGGTGCCGGCACGTCATAGAGGATCTCGGCATCGAGCACCCAGTCGTACTCATCTCCCCCGACGGTTGTCAGCGAATAAGTCAGTTCTCCAGTTCCAGCCGACGGATCGAAGTCGTTTTGATGAATATAGATCGACATCATGACAAGGCCGCCGTAGAGCGGCTGGGGCCATTCGAAGTAACCTTCGGAAGTGTCGAATGTCCAACTGCCAGGAAGAATGTCGCCAGTGTCAATTTTGGTAAAGGTGTAATTGATGGTCATCGGCGCAGCCCCCAGCGATGATGTCTGAAGAATTGTCGCCAAAATGAGCCCCACAACAGAAACGAAGATTGCGACTCGGATTTTTAATTTCATCTGAACCTCCACTTCAACTGCACACTCGTTTAGAATCTTCAATATCTATGCCAAGGAATGTGATCGAAATCACAGGCCTTTCAGCCCACCTTTGGCCGCTGAGTGACAAAAAATGAATGGCGAAAATGCGTTCATTTGCGAAGTCAAAAGATACGAACTATCCTCCGCCGAGGAGTTTAGAAACCGTCACTCGCGAAACGTTGGCCTGGATCAGTGAGGCGAGAGAAGAATTTTGTACGAGTTGATTGTAAACAAGATTAGCCGTTTCGACTGCATAATCCGTCCCAAAAGCATTTTGAATTGTGCTTTCTGTCGTCAAAACATTTTCGACGAGTCGAGAGGCGTTCGAATCGAGTCTTGAGTGAATCGCTGCCACATTAGCTCTCAAACTTGAAATCTGCTCAATCGTGGCATCCAAAGTCTTTACTGCTTGTTCAGCCTCAGTGCTCGTCGAGAGATCAATAAATTGCACCGCCGTTCCACCAGTCAAACTATAGTTGGCCGCAGCGATCCCGAGCTCACTCGCGACTGCTGTTCCTTCCACACGAATCTGCTCGCTACTCCACAAGCGAATCCCACCCACATTTGTATTGGTGGTCCCATTCGAAATTACAGAAACGTTTCCGACAAGAGCCACGTTTTGAGTGATATCGATGGCATCCCAAAAGTGCTGAGTCGCTGCATTCGAAACCGAGATATGAATATTGCGTCCATCGGCAGCAAAAAGCTCAATCACCCCTGTCGAGGACAGCGATGCCACAACCCCTGTCGAGCTCGACGATGAGTTGATGGCGTTAATGAGTTCGTTATCGGTATCCAAGCTCGAACCGGTAATCGAAACATTATTAATTTTAAAAGTCTCACCCGAAAGTGTCCCTGTAAAGGTCGAGCCCGTATAAGAAAAATAAAGATACTCGGTTGTTCCGAGTGTTTCGGCATAGACGCCAGTCTGATCGGAATAAGAATTAATGGCATTGGCCTTTGCCAGGGCTGATCCACTCGCACTTGCTGTACTCACGCCATCGTCGCTTGAGCCCGCAATGATGACTCCATTAATTGAGACGGCTCCACCAGCGCCAATCGCAGACGTTGTCAGGGAGGCGGTGTTTGAAATAATCGTTAGACGTCCGAGCGTAATCGATCGTGCATCGCCGAGTGAAAAATTGACTTGAGCTCCCGACGTGATCCCAGCCTGAACAGTTTTGGTCCCAAAACTTCCGTCGAGCAATTTGGTCGAGTTGTATTCGGCTTCTTGCGCATAATTTTGGAGATCCTCAAGCAAACTTTCCGCCTGACTCTGCAGATCCTCTCGCTCATTGTCGGTGATACCGTCATCTGTCGCTCGCTGAGCGAGTTCGCGCAAATCAAATGAGATCTGCATCATAGCGCTCAACGTCTCATCCGACTTTTGAGTAAAGCCTTGGGCATCGGTGACGTTGGAGTACGCCTGCTGAAGTCCCCTCGCCTGCCCCTGAAGGGATTGCAGCTGCGCCACCTTTGTGGCCCCATCCTGAATTCCATTGACGGCATAACCTGTCCCGAGTCTTAAGAGCGCTTGGCCGACTCGATTCGTCGCATTCTGAAGACTTCGGTTCAAAGTCCTCTGCAAACCCATGGAAATGAGGCTCACCATCAAATGCTTCATCGACGCAATGCCCCAAAGCCTTGAGCGCTTTGTCGAATAAATGATAAAGTCTAATAATTTCAGTTATTTACGCTGAAGTCAGAGATGGAAAATTTTTGTCAGGCCTTCCCGCTAAGAGCACGGGGCGTAAAATATCCTTATGCCTCGAAAAGACATCAAGGACAGAGAACAAGATTATCTCTCTGTCACTAAGTTCATTGAACAACCTCAACTCAAAGAACCTTGCCCATGTGATTCAAAGAAATCCTATGGGCAATGTTGTGGTCGAGACATGCCTTGTGAATGCCACAGTCATCTCTCCGCGATTGAATGTTGCTTCAGTGATGAGCCTCAGAAGAAATCCGCACGTAAAGGCTGATTCGCTCTACTGATTAAAAATAGCTTTCTCTTTGTTATAGAGCTCTTGGAACTTTTTGAGAATTTCGGGAATATTCTCGGTGGTCAGACCCAAAATTTTTCCGCCTTCGAGAGCCATTAAATCCAAATTTTCTTTTTTGTCCTTATAACCAATACCCAGTTTTTGGCAGGCATTGGATGCGACCTCCACACAAGCAAGAGCCATCTTTGTAAGCTGGTCCTTGGTGGCGGCTTCTTTATCGGCTGGCGCAAGTCGCGTCAGATTGTGCGACTTGATAATCGTTGCTATCTCTTGAGGCAAACCCCATTTCTCGGTGACCTTGAATCCCACTTCAGGATGGCCGTAGTTAAAAATAGCCTTCTCCGCATCGAGGGGCGCCATCCCATCATTGTAAATTTTCTTCATGACTTCCATATAGGGCTTTGGACACTCATTATTCATGATGGTCTTGCCCACATTGTGCAAAAGGCCTCCTACAAAGGCGAGCTCCCCCACTGCGGGAGAAAGTTTTTCGGCAAAGACTTTGCCCCCAATGGCTGTACCGATACTGTGGTCCCACATCAGCTGCTCAGTAATTCCAAAGCGCTTGTGTAGGGCCTTACTTGATGACGCTACGACCATCGACCTCAAACTTTTAAATCCCAAAATAACGATCGCTTGCTGTACGGTTTTGACTTCGCGTCTCAATCCATAAAACGCTGAGTTTGAAATCTTCAAGATCCGCGCCGTAATATTGGGATCTTTTTCCAATAATGAAGCGAGTTGAGAAGCGGTGGAATTTTGATCGGCGACGAGTTCAATCACCTTTCGGGCCACCTGCGGCATCATGTTGAGATCCCCTGCTCGTTTGACGAGATCATCAAACGTTAGTGGCTTTGTATCATCACTCATCTGCCTAAATATTATCGTTTTCGAGAACTTACGACCAAGCAAATTCGGCCGAAAAGTGTCTTAATCGCTTAGGCTCTGCAACAATCTTTACTCCCGAGACTTGCCGCCGATGATGAAACACATGCTCCACAACCTCTAGAGCATAATCCATATGACTCTGAGTATAGACGCGCCGCGGAATCGCAAGTCTCACGAGTTCACTGCGATGAGGTGCTTCTGTGCCATCAGACTTTCGACCAAACATTACTGATCCAATCTCACAAGAGCGAATACCTCCCTCTATATAAAGACTGAGTGCTAAAGCCTGGCCTGGATACTTGTTCCATTCGAGATGAGACAAAAAACTTTTGGCATCCAAATAAATTGCATGCCCCCCCGCGGGTTTGAGATAAGGCACTCCCATTTCATCGAGTCGCTGACCCATATAACGCGTCACAGCAAGTCGATACTGCAGATAATGTGGATCGAGAACTTCTTTAAGACCTTGAGCAATGGCGGCAAGGTCTCTGCCCGCTAAGCCCCCATACGTCGGAAAGCCCTCGGTCAAAATGAGCTGAGCCGTCAGATCCGGAACCAGCGACTCATCATTGGTAGCCAAAAATCCCCCTATGTTCACGAGAGCATCTTTTTTGGCCGAAAACGTACAGCCATCTGCGAGCGCAAAAATTTCTTGAGCGATTGATTTGGGATCTCGATCCGGGCACTCGTGCATCTGAATGAAGGCCACATTTTCCGCAAATCGACAGGCATCCAGATAAAAGGGTACACCATATTGTTTGTAGAGCTGAGATACTGCCTTCAAATTCTGAAGACTCGCGGGTTGGCCTCCACAAGAATTATTGGTGATCGTCATGAATCCCAGCGGAATATCTTCGCGAGGCGTGGACTTCAAAAAGCTCTCGAGCTTTTGAAGATCCATATTTCCCTTAAAAGAAAACAATGATTCGAAGTTGGAGTACTCTTGGCACGGAAAATCAAGAGCTTCAAACCCTAAGCTCTCTGCATTGGCACGCGTCGTATCAAAATGCGCATTATTAGGAACGCGACCTGGAGATCGACCTTTACGTCTCTCGGCGACGACATGAAACAAAAGCCGCTCAGCCGCCCGACCTTGGTGAGTCGGAATCACATATCGATATCCCGTCAGGTCTTGAATCGTTGATTTAAAAAGATCGAAGCTCTGGCTGCCCGCATAGGCTTCGTCACCTTTGAGCATCTCGCTCCATTGATCCGCGCTCATCGCCGCTGTTCCAGAGTCTGTCAGAAGATCGATCAATACTGCATGACTCGGCAAATTGAATAAATTGTAGTGAGCTTTTTCGAGCTCAGCCAATCGCTCGGCTTTGGTCGTGAGCTTCAGAGGCTCAACCGATTTGATTTTAAATGGCTCAATGATTGTCTTTGGTGCAAACATGGTCCCCTCCACGTAGAGCTCCGATATTTAAGTTCCGTGATTGATTCGCCTCAGCTCCTCTTCTCTAAACTTTCGAAACAAAACATCCCATTCACGCGAGCCTTCAAAAGGAGCATTGCCCATGCTCTGAATCTTTTTGCGAACCTTTTCGTCGATCTCGTTTTCTTTGCCAAAGTAGAGATTCAAAATTCGCTTAAAGAACTTGATACCCTCGTCCTCATCCACAAAATCCACGAGATCATCGTTGTAGAGTTTGTCGTCGATGAGATGGGCCATCACGTTGAGCTTGTCTTGCGAAAATCGGCCTTCGTTGCCGCCCGAAAGCACAAACTTCTTTTCGTCCGCCAATTGACGACGAATCATCCCGAGCGCTTTGCCCTTTTCGAGACTGGCCATCGCGCCTGCTTGCTCCTGATAGAGCTGCTCCGCCTTTTGCTCAATCTGACGCTCAATCTCAAAATGATGAGTCAAAACAACCTCAATGGTCGATGTGAGCTGTGGTCTTGGAATCTTGATTTTGATCGACTTGTCCGTGGCCACCGCATCGGACACATGAACCGCGAGTTTTTTGCATTCCTCAGGCTTTAATCGCACCCCTAGAACTTACCGGGCTAGGGTCTCAAGATAAAGGGATTTTGGGGACTTGACCTTGACTTCCTGCCCTCCAAACTTAAATTTAGGCCTAATTCAATGAAGCGAGATTATTACGAAGTCCTCCAAGTCGAACGCTCCGCAGATGAGGCCGAGATCAAAAAATCATTCCGAAAGCTCGCTCTCGAATTCCATCCTGATCGCAACCCCAGTCCCGAAGCCGCCGAAAAATTTAGGGAGGCACAAGAAGCCTATGCCATCCTCAGTGATAGCGAAAAGCGCGGTGTTTACGATCGCTATGGACACGAAGGACTGAGAGGACAGAATTTTTCTGGAATGGAGGATGTTTTCTCCAATTTTCAGAGTATTTTTGAGGATTTTTTTACGGGAGCCAGTGGATCCCGCAGCCGCAAAGGCTCTGATCTCCTCTATCGGCTCGAGATTGATTTTAGAGAGGCCGCACTGGGCTGCTCCAAAGAAATCAAAATTCGCCGAGCCGAGTCGTGCAAACACTGTCACGGCTCCGGCGCAAAGCCAGGCACAAAGACAGACACGTGCTCAACCTGTAAAGGCAAAGGCAAGGTCGGGATCAATCAGGGATTTTTTGTCATTACACAAACCTGTCCGCAGTGCCGAGGTGCCGGTGAGCAGATCAAGCACCCCTGCCCCGAATGTCACGGCGACAAACTCGTTTCTGTGGATTCGACAATCGATGTGCAAGTTCCAGCGGGTGTGGACTCAGGCGTTCGTTTGCGAATCACAGGTGAAGGCGAAGCCAGTGAAGACCCTAGACATCCTCGCGGCGATCTTTTTGTAGAGATTCAAGTTCGACCGGACGAAGTCTTTGAACGAGATGGCTCAGATCTTTATGTCCGACTTCATGTTCCGTTTACAACGGCCATGCTGGGTGGGCAGATGACAGTGCCTCTGATCGAAGGCGAAGAGCAAATTGATATTCCAAAGCTCATGCCCAATCCTCATCGCATGACGCTTAAAGGCCAAGGGGTCAAAGACATCCGACGCCAAAAGCGGGGCGATCTCATCGTTGAAGCTCTCATCGAAACCCCCGAAGAGCTGAGTGCCGAAGCCAAGGAGCTGCTCGAACAACTCCGCCCCCATCTCGAGTCGCCCACGGAGCCTCACGCCAAAAAGAGCACGAAGAAAAAGAAGAAGTCCTTCTTCTCATTTTGATTTGAAGCCAAAAATACAACGTCTAATTTTATGACTCTCAAGGCATTACTGAGGCAGAACCCCCGCTGAGCACGTCGCAAGGGTCTTTTATCAACTCAGGCGCTCTTTGCGCCTCCTGGGGCCAGCGAAAGATTTTAGGCAAGACCGATTCACCGAGGTGCCCCAGAGCCTCAGCGCGAGTCCTCCTCAGTAATACCTCAAAGATCTTTCAATTTGAGTTTGGGTCCGAAGCTTCAAATTAAAGTGCAAAGGAGATTCGTGTTCCGAGGCTGCGCTCCCCTTGGATGTGAGCTTTTTCGCCGGCTTCTCGAGCAGTGACGTAGACGTCCCACTCAAAAATTTTGGCGTTTAGTCCTAAGCCCACCGTCCAGTAGAGTTGGCTGAGGCCTGCTCGTAGCGCGAGAAAATTCCAAAATTTTGTTTCTGCGCCCAAATGCACTTTATTCCAAAACTCTTGTTGCTCATTGAGGTTTCTAAAGTCCACAGCCACCGCCGTTTTTGTAAAGCTCAGAGTCTTTTCGATTGCAAAAGCAAGACTGACAGATTGTTCAATATTACGAGGCACGTTCTTTCCAAGAAACCGCGTATTGCCGATATCTTGATAGGTGAGCGCCACAGTGGGCTTGAGTTCTTCTTCCAAAAAAGGAATCGCATACTTGGCGCCAAGATCAAATCCAACACCAAAACCCCGACGAGCCGGCAATGTGCCCGCTCCCATCAGTTCATCTTTGATCTCATTGTTTGGATCACGTCCTTTAATGAAATCATAAACGCTCACGATCTGTTCTTGCGTGAGCGAAACACGATAGAGGGGCTTGAGAGTCGCTCCCACTTGCAAGCGTCCTTCCATAAAAGAGTATGATCCACCCACAATGCCTGCCGCTGTCCCCGCGCTGCCTCCCATATCGACGACTTCGTTTCCAGTAATGCCGCCCACCCGAAACCGTGGATTGGCTAAAGCGTCCACCATCACTCCAAAATGCATATTTTTTCGAGTGTAGGAGGGGTAGATATTCACACGAGTCGAAACGGCCTCAACCGAAACATCAGACAAAAAGTCATTGAAGGCCGTTCTTTTTTCGGAATCCGCCGCTGAAGAATCCAAAGTCTCTTGAAGGTCCAAGTAGTCATTGACGAGCCCTACCGCAAACGGAATCTCAAAAGTGATCGGCAAAATCTGAAGCTTCCACTTTTCGATATCATTCAGAGCCGCGGGATTCATCAGAGCCGAATCTTCAGTCCCTGCCAAAGCCGCTCCCGCATGCCCCATGGATGCAGCTCGAGATCTCGAATTGAGAGAAACAGGATCCGCACCAACCGACTGAACGCCCACCAAGAATAAACTTACCCAAAAAAACCTTCGCATAGATTCTCCTTAATTCGGCCTGGCTTCCAAATAATCACAGAGGGTTGTGATATTTGTGACGTTTGTATCAAGCTCTGTGATCAGATCCGAAACCGCCGTCACCATATCATTCTGAGCACTCAGAGCTGTCTGCGTTGTACTTGTCATGCGGTCGCGAGCTAAAGTGATCTCTGCTTCGGGAAATGTCGCGACGTCCTCCGTATCTCCGTCTCCATCAGCATCTGCCGTCGCAGTGACGTCGTCACAGAGAGCAGTCAAGTCATCCGAGGCAAAGCCAGTGTCCTGAAGTAGAACTCTCATCCCTTGAAAAAAGTCGACCATGGCTCTCAAAAAATGGATTTCTTTTTGTGTCTCAGCGCTGGCGGCTTCAAAATCAGGATCCGAGCCCGTCAGAAGCAGATCAATTTTGACCTCAGCCTCTCGCATATAGGTTTTTGCATTGGAATTGAGTGTGGAGCCTGCGGACTTGAGCGCAACAACCAGATCATCACTCCCCCCGCTCGAAGCAGGATACAAAAGTGCGGAAATGACTTGAGAGGGACTCAATCCTCCTGCTGCGAGCTTTGCTCCCACATAAATTCGAAAGGCTTCGAGTTTGACTCCCCCGCTTGAAGCCGTCGCCGAACTCACAAAAGGCTCGACAATGCTCAAGGCCTTTTCAGCACTCGCCGTATCCCCTTTGCCCAAATAATAACGAGCCTTTTCAATATCCGCCGCATCTCCTGCACAGCCCGCCATGAAAGCGGTCAAAATTATCCAGTGGTACTTCATCGAGGGCCCTCCATCCAAAGTCTCTTCAGTGACTCTGGTATTTCATCTTGTCCGAGACAAATCTGTACAGAGTTTTTTTGAATTTAAGTTTACAATCAAGATGTGAGTCTCAACGCGCTCGAACTTCTTAAGTTGTACAAAAAGCTCAGCGCAAAGCGCAATCAGGGACAAGCCTTGAGCGCGTCGGAATCCAAACAACTTTTGGATCTCGAACATCAGATTGCCAGTCTCATTGATCCCACAACGTCGCAAGCAGGTCCTCCACGCCGCCAAGCTTTGCGAGTGGAGACACGACTCGAAGTCGCCATCAAATCTGCGGACGAAATGAAAAAATGCTTTATCAAAAATATCTCTGGCGGCGGACTCTATATCGAAACTCCACAACCGCCCCCCATCGGCACACGCCTTGATCTCAAGCTTGCGATTCCGGGTTACAATAAGGTGGTTGAGACCTTGGTCGAAGTGGCCTGGACCATGCCCAACCCTTCGGCCGAAATGCAGCCAGGCATGGGAGTCAAATTTATCTCGATCGATCCGGCGGCCAAAAAGCAGATTCAAAAGCTGGTCGATGAGCGTGTGACCACCGCACTTTCCTCAAAGGCTGAGGAGCCCAAGAAGCCATGAAGAAATGGCTCCAGCTCCAAAAGGAACTCTATCGCGATACCTACTCCGAAGCCCAAAAGATCATGGGCCCACTGTCCGCCGATCTCAAGCGATACGCTCAAGGATTTGAAAGAGATCAAAAAAACCTCACCTCCTCGAGTGAAGCCGCCTTTATTCGCTCCACAAACGAATCTCAAGTCCTACTCATTGGGGATTTTCACACACTCAGACAAAGTCAGCGGACATTGCTTCGTCTTCTCAGAGATAATCGCTTGAAAGCTCCCAAGCACATTGCTTTTGAACTCCTGCCTGTTCACCAGCCTCAAAAACTAAATGCTAAAATGCTCGATCGATTTGGTTCTTCGATCGAGACCTATCAAGAAATTTTGGATCTGTGCCGAGAGCGCAAAATTAGTATTCATGGCCTCTGGGACGGCGAACATTCTCTCAAAAAGAGAGATCATAAAGTCGCTCAAAGAATTTCAAAACTCCAAGGGCGCGTCTGGGTTTTAATGGGAGAATATCACTGTGCACGGCCACATCTTCCTCAGATTTTGCTGGCACAGCTTCCCCTTAAGATTACCATTCTTCAACAAAACCATGATCGCCAGGCTCTTCAGAGACTGAGTCAGTTTACGGATCAAAAAAGTTTATGGCTCGAATCCCCTTCCAAGCAAAAAGAATCTTCGCGCCTGTTTTGCCTGCTTCACACACCCGTATGGATGAAGTGGCATAGTTTTATTGAGCGCCATGCAGGCAATTGGGGATCTGATTTTGAAGGAGCCATCCATGACCCCGAAGAACAGGTCCGATGGTGCTTAAAAACACTCTTAGAATTTTTGGCAGATTCGCGCTATCCCTTTGGAACCGCGACAAAAGATCTTTTGGATTTTGAGATATTTCAAGCCGATCGTTCTGAGTTTTATCGGCTCCTCTCTCGGCTGACTTCTGCCGAACAAAAATCAGTTCTCCGGCAACTTAGAGCAGGCAGTGCTGCTGTCGCTGTGCAGTCTCGCTGTCTATTTTTGACTGAAAATACTCTGAATGCCTGCGCCCATGCCGCGGCTTCATTGATTTTTAGAAAACTGACTTCACTTCAAAACGAGGATCAAGATTTTTTTGTTGGATGTCTCATTGAACTCATGAGCTTTTTTCTAAGCAAAGTGATGAATCATTCTCGTCGCTCTCTCACCTGGCTCGATTGGAAGGAGAGATCTCTGCGAAATCCTGGAAGCTCGGAAGCATTGAGTGTGCTACGCTCAGCTCGGTTTCCATTTGTGTATGCCCAAAAAAAGGCATTTTTCAAATCTTTAGGATCTTCGCGACTCGAAACTCGCTCAGCCTTGGCGCGAGTGTTGGCGGATGCTCTTTTTGAAGCTTTCTTGGCACAGGAGTTTTCTAAAACTCGACTGAGCCGGCTTCTGACCTCAAGCATCAGAGATGACAAACAAGCCTTTGAGATTCTGGTTGAGCTCAAATCCGTGGGTGAAGCCTTTTCTCACCGCTAAAATCTACTCTTGCGACGAAACTCTTAAGCTGGATTCGGTGAGATCCCGCCCTCGTTGATACTTAATCCGAATCGATCGACCGACATCCGAAGGTGTCACTTCTCGCCAATCCGAAAGACGACTCAAGCTTCGTCCATCCCATTCGACGAGATGATCCTGAGGTCTTAAGCCCGCTTGATAGGCGGGACTATTGACGGCCACTTGTTGAATGATAAAGCCTTGCTCAGGATTGAGTCGCATTCGAAATCCCACATAAGGTCGCTTGATCGCTTCTCCCGACTGAGCTGCGGTCACAAAGGCTTTCATTTTCTCTCTGTTGAGCACCAAGCCAAAGCCCTCAAAGTGCGGCAAAGTAAAACCTACAACTCGTAGCCGCTCATCGACCAAAACTCCTCCTGCTTGCACCGGACTCAAAACTGGCAAAAACGTCATCAGCGAAACATCAAACCCCGACTGAAACATCGGTGCCAACGCCTGCAAAGTGACAGGAGCAAAATCTAAATGCCCCGTCAGGGCCGAAGAAATCACAAAAAAATTCTCATCTCGCGCCAAATCTTCGGCGCGGCTGAGCCAAGGATTATCTCCGAGTTTTTCTCGCACCGTCTCCAATTTTAAAAGCGCGTAATCAATGGACTCGTCGACCCCCAAAACTTTGACTTTTGTCCAATCACTCGACTGACTCCGGCATTCGATCTCTTTGACAATCTCTGCTTTGGGTAGAGCTAAGACCAAATACCCTTGTTTGTTCCACAAGAAGGCCGTGCCCAAAAATGACTTCATATCGGAAGTGTCGAGCGCGCTCAGATTTTTGGATCTAAAATAATCGAGCACTGATTCAAGTCCCTGAGCCGCTCTCCATGTTTCACTTCGTCGAGAATCCTCTGACTGCGAAATCAGTCCGCGGCACGAGTAAATCCACTTGCTCATTTCGCTCAAGCGTGACTGAAGCTCCGGAGCCTTTGACTTCAGTGCAACTCTCTCCCACTCCGGAACACGCTCACATCCCGCAAGCGCCGCGAGGGAGGCGATCAAAGCGAGGCCCGTTTTGAAGGGGCGCTTCAAAACCATAAAACAGCTCCCACCATGACGTTGAGTCCATGGTTGGCTTCCCACTTCCCACTCTGAGTATCGCCAAAATAGATAGTTCCATAATAACGAGTAGCAAAGTTGATCGAAAAATTGCGATTGACGCCTAAGTCCGCACCGAATGAGGCTTCAGGCCTTACTCCATAGGCAAGGCCCTTACCTTTGGGATCTATAATTGTCGGGCCCGCAGCCACTTCAAAATAGGGACGCAGAGTTGAGTCACTAAAAAAATACTTCATCGCCAAGAGCACTGAGAACGTTTGAGTCTCGACATGCGCATAGTGAAACCGCAGCTCATAGGGATCTTTGCGCCAAAAGGCTTCGGCCGAAAGTCCTGGGTCATAGTCCTCCGCGTGATAAAACGGAAGCTCCGCTCCTCCCGCGACACCAAAGGCCAAAGGAGCGGCCCGCAAATTCTGAGAGCTCAAAACACTAACCGCCATCATCAAACCAAGTGCACAAGCAAATGCCTTCATGCTCCCGATCTTAATCGCCTCAATTTAGAATTTCACGGATTATTATAAGGGCTTCGACGCGCGCTCTTCGAGCCGGGCAAAGGCCGCGCGCACCTCATTCTGCGCCAAATCAAAAATCTCCTTGAGCGCGATGAGCTGCTTTTCCTGACCGCGGATTTTCCATTCCACCTTTTCTTCTTTGAGGCCTCTCTCCCCAATGACGACCTGAAACGGAATACCCACGAGATCGACGTCCTTTAATTTTACACCGGGGGACAAATCGCGATCGTCCCAAATCACATCGATGCCGACTTTCAAAAATCCATCATAGAGCTTTTGAGCTTCTTCACGCGCACGTCCTTCGCCCAAAGAAACAACGGCCAAAGTGTAAGGAGCCAAACTCACGGGCCAGATAATCCCATCTTTGTCGTGATTTTGCTCAATAGAAGCCGCCACCGTGCGCCCCACACCGATTCCGTAGCAGCCCATCTCAACAACTACTTCTTTGCCCTTTTCATCTAAGACCTTAAGTCCCATCGAAGAAGAATATTTGGTTCCTAAATAAAAAACATGTCCCACTTCTATGCCACGCACGACTTCGAGCGCACTTCCACAGCGCACACAGGACTCTTGAGCAGAGACCGAACGCAATACTCCTGATTTGAGTCCCGACACATCTCGAGAAAGAACAATATTTCTCACATGAAACCCCTCTTCATTCGCGCCCCCGACGTAAGGCGCTGTCAAAGATAAGGCATCATCGATAAAAAATCTCACTTCTTTGCCCACCTTCGGAAAGTGTGCAGGCCCTAAAGAGCCTTTGGGAAGTTTCCAAGCGGCGAGTTCCATATCCGTCGCAAGACGCACATGTTTCAAATCCTTAAAGGCATTTTGAAGCTTAATTTCGTGGAGCGTATGATCCCCTCGCAAACAAACTACAAGGACTCGTCCTTCGGCATCCGTTGCAATCATGGTCTTTAAAAGATCCGACGCCTGAACCTTGAGTGATGTCGCGAGGTCTTCAATCGTTTTGAGCCCTGGAGTCGCAAATTTTTCGAGAGGCGCATTCGAATGGTCCGCAGCCGAGGTGACTTTACTCACCGCCTTTTCTTGATTTGCGCCATACGTACAAGAGGTACACGAAACGATTTCGTCTTCGCCACTCGCCGCCAAAACAGTAAACTCCTCGGATCTTGTTCCTCCAATGGCTCCCGTATCTGCATCCACCGGCTTAAAGGCTAATCCTGCTCTTGCAAAAATTCGGCGATAGGCGACACGCATTCGCTCATAAGACTCAATCGCTTGAGCTTCGGTCAGATCAAAGGAATATGCATCCTTCATGATAAACTCTCGACCCCGCATCAATCCAAATCGAGGTCGAGTCTCGTCTCTAAACTTGGTCTGAATCTGATAAAAATTCTGAGGCAACTGACGATACGATCGAATATCTCGACGTGCCAGATCCACGATGGCTTCTTCACTCGTCGGCTGCAAACAAAAATCATTTTCGTGTCGATCTTTAAGGCGCACCATTTCTTTTTGGTAAAGGCTCCAGCGACCGGACTCATCCCAAATTTCGCGGGGCTGAACCACAGGCAGTGAAACTTCTTGAGCTCCCGCGCGATTCATTTCTTCGCGAATGATCATCTCAAGCTTAAAGAGCGAGCGCCACCCAAGCGGCAAAAAACTATAGATCCCACTCGCAAGCCGTCTCATCATGCCTGCTCTGAGCATCAAACGATGAGAGACGACTTCTGCTTCCTGCGGAGCCTCTCGCAATGTTGGAATATGCGCTCGCGACCAGAGCATTTTAAGGTGTGGACTTTCCCTGAAGAACTTTGACCTCGGCGAGCAGGCCACGAACCATATTGGCTTCTGTGGACTGACCGAACTTCTCTAAAAAGAGCTCATAAGTCTTTTGTGCATCCGAAAACTTTTTGAGTTCTCGTTCGGCGCGTGCTTTGCCAAGGAGAGCCAAACTTCGATAGGGCGACTTTTCCATTTTAGAAATTTCATCAAAAGCCTTCAGAGAATCGCTCCACTGAGCATTGTCTTCGTAGGCAGTACCTAACGTATAGAGCCCCATATCTTGGTGATCTCTCGGCAATCGATCCGCCACGACTTTGAGCTCGTTCAGGGCCTCAGTCTTTTTGCCCGCCTCGACAAACTGCTTCGCCCGAATAAACCCAGCAAAAATATTGGCTCTCGATTTTGAATAATCTTTAGCCAAAACATCGAGCTCTTTTTGCAAATCCTCTTTGGTCTTTACGCGCTCGGCCTCAGCTCCGACGGTTGACTGCTCATAGAGACTTTTGACTTTGCTATAGTGATACTGAGCCTCTGCTTCAAACTTCTTTTGGTAGTGCAGATAAACAGAGAGAGTCAAAACTCCCACAAAAATGAGGACGATCGCTCCGGTCAGCAAAACCCACTGAGCGGATGCCCATTCAAAAATATCCTTACTAGCCATCCAAATGCGATCAGGTGTTTTGAGCTCAATCTTTTTTGCCTTATCCATGACGGGAATATACCGAGGGAAGCATCAAATTGCCAAATCCAATTCGTGTGCAATCAAAACCCATTGACGACGGATTGGTACCGCTCAGGAGTCCCGATATCCACCCAAGACTCAAGCCCCTCAAAATCTCCTCCGAGGAGCTTTCCCCCTTCAAGTCTCGGAATCCAATAATCTCTCACAATACAGCCCTGAGAAGGGAGAGCCTCAAAATCCACAGACCCAAAGAGCTGAATCCCGCTAAAGCACCCTACGCGCTCGGTTTCTAATCCACTCGCCGTCACATCCGCTCTCCAAAGCTTTCCGATCCGTCGAATGCGCCGACCTTCCAAGTGAACAGCCGTCTGACCCGACTGCTCAGGCGCTAGCCACCAGGCCCCGTCAGCCCTTTGATCCTCAAGAGCTCTTCGACAAAATCCAACCAAATCTCCCTTAAAGAGTGCATCTCCATTGATCATGAGGACGGGACCACTGGTATCGAGAAGACCTCGCGCTTGCCTGAGTCCCCCGCCGGTCCCCAAAAGCTCAGCTTCTTCGGAACACTTCACTTCAAAGGGATGAATCTTTTGAGACTGGCGTGAGTGCACAAAATCCTTGATCTGATCTTTGAGATGCCAGGCATTGATGACCACTCGCTTGAGTTCAAAATCTTTTACCAGTGCATGAAGATGATCGAGTACATGATCCAAAATCGGACGGCCCGCAATGGGCATCAAGGGCTTGGGAGTTTTATCGGTATAAGGCCTGAGCCTTTCTCCCCTTCCGGCTGCGAGTACAAAAACAGAGTGGATTTGCTTTGAAGAGGTCATGCTTTTAAGTCATCCGGAAAGATCTCGGTGAGCAATTCCAAAAATCGCTTCTCGCCGATTTGATTGAGCGTTCGCTTTACTCGCTTGAAAGAAGGACGCACATACGGAAGGTGCGTGTCTCGGCCCTTGACCTTATGAATATAAAAAAACCGACCGATCGCTTTGAGATTTCGCTGCAAACTCACCCATCCAAAGAGCGAGAGATCCACTTTACGTCCTGCTTCGGATTCGTAGTACTTGAGAAGTTCTGATTCTTCCTGGTCCTCAAAGGCGACATAAGAATCTCTGAGCAGGGACGCTAAATCATAGTCCGCCGGGCCGAGGAGCGCATCCTGAAAATCAATGAGTGCGACTTCTTTGTTTTTGACGATCAAAATATTCTTAGAATGATAATCGCGATGTGAAAGCACATAAGGCACTTTTGAAATTGTCTCGCAAGCCTTTGAAAGAATCTCGCGGATTTCTTTGAGCCCATGCGCCGAAACTTTTTTGTCGCTTTTTTCGATGGCGTATTCGACAAAATGTTCTGCCTCCCATTTCAAAAGATCGAGCGTAAAGGAGCGAGACTTGGCAGGCTCAAACGGTGTGATTCTCTGAAACTTCGCAAGTGTTTTGAGCGCCAGCTTATACCACTCGATCGCCTTTTCCTTTTGCCGACGATCATAGAGCAGCTCATCCCCCAAATCCTCAAGCACCATAAAACTCGATTGAGGATCGACAAAATCAATATGAGGAACGCGCACGCCTTCACTTTCGAGGCGCCGTCCCACCGTTACAAAGGGAAGCTCACGAATCTTGCTTTCATCGGCTCCCGTGGCTTCTTCGGACTTAAAGGCTTCGGGAGCGTTCATCACCATGAGAATTTTGCTCTCCGGCGAATCCGACACTTTGATACGACCGTAAAAGCGATTGCTCGCATCTCCGGGCATCCACTCGCAACTCAATATCTTTGAATAGCGCGATTGGATTTCGGAGAGGATTTGATCTCGAGGTCTTAAATTCGCCGTACTCATAAGGGAATATTGCCATGCTTTTTGGGAGGATTGCGATCTCGTTTATTTTGGAGCCGCTTAAAACTCGCCGCAATGCGCTCACGCGCTTCTCGCGGATAGATCACATCGTCCACAAATCCCACGGCCGCCGCTTGGTAGGGGTTTGCAAAACGATCGCGATACTCAGCCGTCAAGGCCGCTGCCGCTTTGGGATCCTTTTTGATTTCGTCGCGATACAAAATCGCCACAGCGCCATCCGGTCCCATCACCGCAATCTCAGAGTTTGGAAACGCCAAGTTGACATCCCCCCTGAGATGTTTGGAACTCATCACATCATAGGCCCCTCCGTAGGCCTTGCGAGTAATCAAAGTAACTTTAGGAACAGTCGCCTCCGCAAACGCATACAAAAGTTTGGCCCCATGGCGGATAATGCCGTTGTACTCTTGAACCGTACCGGGCAAAAATCCCGGCACATCAACGAGAGTTAACAGCGGAATGTTAAAGCAATCGCAAAATCTGACGAAGCGAGCCGCCTTGATACTCGCATCAATATCCAAACATCCCGCAAGATGCATAGGCTGATTGGCCACGATTCCGACCACATCGCCTTCAATGCGCGCAAAACCAATACACATATTTTGGGCAAACTGAGGCTGAATCTCAAAAAAACTTCCCGCATCGCAAAGCCCCTCAATGACGGACTTGATGTCATAGGGTTTTTGAGAGGCCAGAGGGATGACATCATCGCTTAGAGCCTGACTGGGCTTTTTGGCCGGCGTCGATGGAGGTCTCTCCTTATTATTAGACGGCAAATACCGCATGAGAGCGCGAATTCCTTCGAGCAATGAGGCCTCGTTTGCAAATTTTCGATGAGCTACGCCGGATTTGGCGTTATGAGTATCAGCCCCACCGAGCTCTTCCATCGTCACTTGTTCGTGCGTCACGGTCTTAATGACATCCGGCCCTGTGATAAACATATAGGATGTCTTTTCGGCCATAAAAATAAAATCCGTAATCGCGGGCGAATACACCGCGCCGCCTGCACAGGGGCCTAAGATTCCAGAAATCTGAGGCACAACACCCGACGCCAGAGTGTTTCGTAAGAAAATATCCGCATAGCCCGCGAGACTACGCACACCTTCTTGGATTCGAGCCCCTCCGGAGTCGTTGAGTCCAATCACCGGCGCACCGACCTTCATGGCTTGATCCATCAACCGGCAAATCTTTTGAGCAAACGCATGCGAAAGCGAGCCGCCAAAAACAGTAAAGTCCTGCGCAAAGACAAAGACGAGTCGGCCATCAATTGTTCCGGAGCCCGTGACCACTCCATCGCCCATGATTTTTTTGTCTTCCATGCCAAAGTCAATGCAGTCGTGGGTGACAAAGGGACCGCTTTCCACAAACGTCCCGGGATCGACGAGAAGTTCGACTCTCTCGCGAGCCGTCATTTTGCCGGCTTTATGCTGTTTGGCAATTCGGTCCTCGCCGCCACCTTTTTTGGCCTCGGCTCTCAGATCATCTAGACTCATTCGTTTGGCACTGGGGGACTTTTGACTCATAAGCTGCAAAATTAAGAAGGAAACACCAAAAAGTCTTTAAGATTTCTTCTTTGCGACCCACTCAAATTTAGCTTTAGTAGCCACTTAAATGGCTAAATTCAAAAAACTCCTGGTTGCCAACCGGGGTGAAATCGCGATTCGCATTTTGAGAACCGCTCGCGAAATGGGACTCAAAACTGTGGCCATCTATTCTGAAGAAGATCGAAATGCTCTGCATGTGACTCAAGCGGATGAGGCCGTATGCGTTGGACCTGCCGAAAGCCGCGCCTCCTATCTCAATATCGACAATATCATAGAGGCTTGCCGTCAAAGCGGCGCTCAAGCCGTACACCCCGGCTACGGGTTTTTGTCCGAAAACGCTGAGTTTGCTCGCCGGATTCAGAAAGCTGGCCTCACCTTTGTGGGCCCCGACCCTCAAGCCATCGAAGGGATGGGCGACAAAGTCATCGCCCGACAAACTGTGGAAGCTGCCGGAGTACCGACGGCTCCGGGAACAGGCGCCATTGAAGATTTAGAAAAAGGCTATAAAACCATCGAAGCCCTTCTCAAAAGCCGACCCGATTTTAAATTTCCTCTACTCATCAAAGCAGCTGGAGGGGGCGGCGGCAAAGGAATGCGAATTGTTCGTGAACTCGGCGAACTCAAAGAGAATTTGGAGCGCGCCCGAAGCGAGGCGATGAAGGCGTTCAACAATCCTATCGTTTTTGTGGAAAGATACTTGGAACGTCCTCGCCATATCGAAGTGCAAGTCTTGGGAGATGGTCAAAAAGTTTTGCATCTCTTTGAAAGAGAGTGCTCTTTGCAAAGGCGCCATCAAAAAGTCGTCGAGGAGGCGCAGAGTCCGAGTCTTCCTCAAAGTGTTCGCGAAAAAATATGGGCTTCTGCCGTCAAGGCCGCAAAAGCGGTGAACTATAATTCGGCAGGAACTGTGGAGTTTATTGTCTCTGAAAACGATGAATTTTATTTCTTGGAAATGAATACGCGGATTCAGGTGGAGCATCCCGTGACCGAATGGATCACGAGTGTTGATTTGATCCGTTGGCAAATTGCTCTTGCTCAGGGTGAAAAACTCACGCTCGAGCAATCGGATATACGATCAAATGGTCATTCGATCGAAGTGAGACTTTATGCGGAGGATGCGGATCACGGGTTTTTGCCTCAACCGGGAGCTCTTCACTTTTTGAGATTCCCGCACTGGACGGGAGTGCGTGTGGATACGGCTGTGCAGAGCCCATCAGTGGTAAGCTCGTTTTATGATCCCATGATTGCCAAAATTTCTGCCTGGGCTCCCACACGAGAACAATGCACCGAACGTCTGCGAAGTTTTCTTCTTCAGACTCAAGTCGAAGGATTGATTACCAATCGAGCATTTTTGTTGCAAATTTTGGGCGCTGAGTTTTTTAAGAAAGGTCGCTATCACACTCAGTTGCTCGAGGACAAAGCGTGGAGGCCAGAGACTCGTCCTTCGGCCAAACATCTTGCAGCCCTTTGTCTCAAAGATCACTTTGAAAAACGCATTCAACTCAATGCTCGCGGACTCAGCTCTTGGCAGGGAGGCGATGATGCGCTGGAAGCTTAAACTCAATGGTTCTCAAGAAGTCGTTCAGGTTCAACTCTTAAGACAAGCTGACGGCGAGTTTGAATTCGAGGTTGATGGCGAGCCCGTGATCCTCAAAGACGCAAAAGCCTTCCCGTATAGCATCGAAACCGATGATCAAAAAATTTCTCTCGAAGCCTGGAGCGAGACTTTGTGGCGGGCAAGTGTGGGAGCTCAAACATTTTCTCTCTCCCCTGTCCGAACGGATCTTCAGGATTCGGCCGCCAAAAATGAAATCCGCACTCAAATGCCCGGGCGAGTTCTAAAGGTCCTTGTCACTCCAGGCCAAAAAGTTCAAGCGCGCCAGACCCTCATCATCATCGAGGCGATGAAGATGGAAAACGAAATCCGCGCCGACGCCGATGCCGAAGTCGAACGCATCGATGTTCAAAACGGTCAGAGCGTAGAATCCGGCGCCCTCCTGCTCAAACTCAAAACAGCGTAGATCTACAAAAATTGTATGCAGCGTCAAATCACGAGAATATGTTTGTTTTACTTTGATATCAAAGTAAACTGTGCTTCGTCATGCGAAGAGCTCTTAGATTTATCGTTCCTTTGATCTTGGTTTTAGGAGTGATCGCCTACACTCTCATTCCTCTTGTCGACGCGTTGACACTCAAGTGGTTTGTTCGCGACCTTGATATTCGCTCTCACTTTATTACAAACACCTTGGATCAACCTTTAGCCGAACTCATCGAAAGCAATTCGAGGGCCAAAATCCTCGAACTCTTTAGTCGAGCTATCCAGGATGAGCGCCTTTACGCTTTAGGTTTTTGCGATTCTTCAAATCAGCTTAAGTTCAAAACACAAACATACCCCTCAGACCTTGGGTGTCGCGGACTTAGGGATATTCCGCGAGACCAAAGTGAAGTCACAAAACTCGCGCAAGGCTCCGTTCACATTGCCGTCCACCCCATCAAACAGGAAGGCGTATCCATCGGCCAGCTTGTGCTCATTCATGACATGAGTTTTGTAGAGCGCCGTAGTTCGGATACAAAAAAGTATCTCTTTTATCTCTTTGTGTGTCTGGGATTTCTCATTTCATTGGTCACCGTCATCGTTGCTCAATTGAGTTGGAGGGGCTGGCTGGCAGGCATGCGCGCGCTCCTCCAAGGCGAGGGCCTTGTGAAACCCCTCTCCGATCTTAAATCATCCGAGTTTTTGCCACTCGCCAAAGATCTTCGAGCGCTTGTTAGGGATTTAGAGAGCGAGAAACGAACTAAGGATGAAAGTCAGCTCTCGTGGACTCCGAAAACATTGAAAAGAATCTTGAAAGAAGACCTCTCTGGCGACGAGATCATGATAGTTTCAAATCGAGAACCTTATATTCATATTCGTAAATCCGATAAAATCGAAATTCAGGTTCCAGCAAGTGGCCTCGTCACCGCTTTAGAGCCCGTCATGAGAGCCTGTTCTGGCACTTGGATTGCTCATGGTGGAGGATCGGCCGATCGAGATGTCGTCGATAGGGATGATCGTGTTCGCGTGCCTCCAGAAAATCCTTCGTATCAGATTCGTCGGGTTTGGCTCACCAAGGAGCAAGAGGCAGGATACTACTATGGATTTGCGAACGAAGGTCTTTGGCCACTCTGCCATATTGCACACACTCGACCTGTCTTCAGAACGACGGATTGGAAGCAATATGAAGAGGTCAATAAAAAATTTGCTGCGGCAGTGTTGAAGGAAGCCAAGACAGAAGATCCCGTCATTCTTGTGCAGGACTATCATTTTGCGCTTCTTCCAAAACTCATCAGGGATGAACTCCCCGATGCAACTGTGATCAGTTTTTGGCATATTCCATGGCCCAATCCTGAAGCCTTTGGAATCTGTCCCTGGCGTCAGGAGATTTTGGAGGGACTTTTAGGAAGTCACATCATGGGTTTTCATACTCGGTTTCACTGTAATAACTTTATTGATACTGTGGACCGATACTTAGAAGCGCGCATTGACCGCGAAACCTCTACTATTTCTCATGGAGGAAAGCTCACCGCGATAACCAATTACCCCATTTCAATTGAGTGGACCCCTCGCTGGCTCAAAGATCCCAGATCAGTTTTGGAATGTCGCTCTGAGATCCGAAGGCAAAACCATCTGGCGCCAGAGAGTTTTGTGGGTATTGGGATTGATCGATTGGATTACACGAAGGGAATATTGGAGAGATTTATGTCCGTTGAGCATTTGCTTGAGCAGCATCCCGAATGGATTGGCCGATTTACGTTTGTTCAAATAGCAGCGCCCTCGCGTTCAAGTATCGAAGAATATAAAAATTTTGAAGTTCGCGTGCGGGCTCTGGCCGACAAAATCAACTCACGCTTTGGTAGAGGAGATTATCAACCCATTTGCCTCAAGGTGGAGCATCATGAGCCAACTCAAGTTTATGAATATTATCGCGCTGCAGATCTTTGTATGGTGACGAGCTTGCACGACGGAATGAACCTTGTGGCCAAAGAATTTGTCGCGTCCCGCGATGATGAAAGAGGCGTTTTGATCCTCAGTCAGTTTACGGGGGCCTCGAGGGAGCTTCCCGAATCTCTCTTGGTCAACCCCTACAACATCGATGAGTGCGCTCGAGCGCTTCATCACGCACTCTTAATGCCGGTAAAGGAACAGCGAGCGCGGATGCGAAGCATGCGAAGCCTGGTTCAGGAGTTCAATGTTTATCGATGGGCGGGGCGAATGTTAATTGACGCCGCTCGAATGAGGCAACGAAATCGCCTTTTAGACCGCTTTCAGGAATCCGAAAAATGAAGTATCTCTTTTCAGAAACTGGCATGAGAGTTCTAGAGTCTCTGACATTCACTAAGACTCTCTATGCATTTGATTTTGATGGAACGCTGGCTCCCATTGTAGGAACCCCCGATGAAGTGAGAATGTCGCGGGAGCTTAATAAATTGCTCAAGGATCTTGCCGCGCGAGTCCCAGTCGCCATTCTCTCAGGCCGCTCAATAGAGGACATTGAACCCAAATTGAATTTTGAGCCTTCGTTCTTGATTGGGAATCACGGGCTTGAAGGCCTCTCGACTCACTCTACTTCTTCGAAAATGGCGACCACAGCGTGTGTGGGATGGAAGCACCAACTCATAGAAAAATGGGGGCCCCTCAAGAAAGATCCTGGAGTCTTTATTGAAGATAAAACATTTTCTTTGGCTCTTCATTACCGAAAGTCGAGAAACAAGAAATCAGCTCGTCAGGCACTTTTTTCTCGCATTGAATCTCTGACTCCCTCCCCACGAATTATTTTGGGAAAATCTGTCATGAACCTTCTGCCCGCTGGAGCCCCCCATAAGGGTGTGGCCCTTCTTGAACTGATGATGAAGTCTGAGGTTAAAGCTGCGTTTTATATAGGTGACGACGACACAGATGAAGATGTCTTTAGTCTGCCCGATGCCAACGTAATCACCGTGCGAGTGGGGCACAAACGAAGTTCCCAAGCCCAATTTTTTATTAAGCGCCAAACCGAGGTCAATTCGATCGTAAAAGAACTCCTCTCGCGCCTACAAAAGAAAGTAAAAAAAGGAGCCTAAACCTTGTCACATCCTTTGAGTCAGCGAGTCTCCCGATTAGTCAAAATAAGTCTCGCATTTCATAATATCAATAAGACGCTGGAGAGCGAAATAGGGCTAAGCCTCGTCCAGTATCACCTTCTCCATCATTTGCGTGATCGCCCAGGAATTTCTCCCCAAGTCCTCGCTAAAGTAGCTGGAATGCACGCGAGTACCCTCACGCAAAGTCTCAAGCGCCTCAGTAAAAAGGGACTTCTCTATGTAGGAGATGACCCTAAAGATTCGCGCAAAAAATTAATCACATTGACGGCTTCAGGAAAAGCGGCAATCGATCGATTTGAGGCAATGGCTGAGCAAATTCTGCCTCCCTCCGCACCATCGATCGATTCCGCAAATCATTAACATCCAGCTTCAAATCGTTTCATAAAAAAGACTAAATCACTGACATCCACTCCTCCGTCAGGAGTTCCAGTGTCTGATCCATTATCAAGATCGGCCCGACTATCTCCCGCTTCAAAGTATTGCAAAAATAAGACGAGATCATCACTTGTGACTCCTCCATCTCCGTCCAGATCCGAAGGACACTGGGGCAATGGATCCTCAACATCTCTGGGGGAGACGACACCAAATCCATCTCGAAGATACGCATTTAGTTTTGCCGCCGTGTATCGATTGTCAAAGCGCGTCTTATCCTGAGCCATCAATTTGGTGACGAACTCTTGATAAGAGGCCGTTCCACCCAATGATTGATTGTAGGTCTCTAGTCTTCGCGAAGGATCTTTGAACGAAAGTCCAGTTCGCTGCGCTTGTAGAGTCGAGGGCATATTGTCCGTCAAACTCGAAATTGGAGTATCCATCAAGTTGGCAGTGCCCTGAACAATGGACGAAGGCATGGACGCCGAGGCGATCATCAATCCCCATCTAAAATCTCCAAGAGGATTACGCTCGTAAAATCGATTGTTATTAAATCGAATATTACTCATCGGAACATCGGCCAGGAGTTCAAATCCCGATCGCCAATTATAGGTCAGATTGTCCTCGAGTGTCACATTGTTGATCGATGCGCTTTGGGTCCCCACTTTAAAAAACTGAATCGCATGGGGATAGTTTCCGCTCGTCGCATTGTTGGCAAAAATATTTCGAGAGACATTTCCGCCTCCTGCTATCCACTGAACCGCCATTCCAAATCCTCGAGGCTCAGTCCCAATATCTCGCCCATCCATGACAATATTGTCTTCGACACTTCCTGTCAGTGGCTCAAGAGGAGTGGGATCACAGCAAGTCCCATCATTGTTGGCACCACCACTTCCCCACTGCAGACCGATCCCTGCTTTGGCCACAAAGTTGTTGATGAGGTTTCCGCCGCTTCGGAGCATCAAAGCGTGCGAGCTCGGCTCAAGCGAAAAATTGTTTTCGACAGTCATGTTTCGGATTCCTGGCCCGATATACATATTGTGCGCTTGCAAACTATTGAGACCATTTTTGTAAATGAGATTTCCTTCGATCAAAACATTTCTCATCAAGATCAGTTCGTTCGCACCAATTCCTTCGGTTCCCATATAGAGGCCTTGAGATCGTCCGGCGACAGGTGCATTGGCAATAATCGAGCGACGGATCACGACGTTTCTGAGTGGATCAGCTTGCCGCCCGGTGACGTTCAACACATAAAACGCCATGTTCTGATAGGAGCCCGTCATCGCAAGGTTCTCGAGCAAAATATCCGATCCCCCGCCAACCCAAAACAATCCGGTTTCACCAAAGCCATTACAAGCCATGTCCGCAATCACAAGATTGCGAGGCGTTGAGTTTTGATTTCCTACGCTGATACAACGAGTGAGCCCGGCGCCTTGAAACAAAGGCCTTGCAAGAGCTGAGTTTCCATAAGCTCTAATCACCGCTCGCTCAGTAGGACTACGACCGCGAAGGCCTCCAATGTCTCCAATCGCAGAGTTAAACACAGAACCCCTCTTGATATGCAAATGATCAGGATACCCCGCTCTCATTTGAGAAAGTCCTGCTGCGACTGTTGAGACTGTCACAATCTGCGAACTCGGAAACTGAGCCCGTACAGATTCTGGAACATCAGCCGCTGCTCCCACAAAGATCATCCGTGAATCACTCGAAGGTGATAGCACCGTATAGCCCTCAGAATCCTGAGGCATATTAAAAAAGCTCGAAGTCGGTACTGCCGCATTGAGCTGTAACATTGCAGCAATTACAGCCGCACAAATTCCAATAAAATACTTCATCCCCAATCCCCCCTTACTGAGAACCAGTCTAGGAGAACTTGAATTATGCGGCGTTGCGTCAAGCTTTCAAAAATGAAGACCGTGAGTCTTCAAAATCTAGAAATAATTTGTATGTCGGCTCAGAAATTGCATTTTTATTATTTAAATGAAATTTGTTTATGCAATTTTAGGTGCGCTCTTTCTGATGACCGGGCAGGAACTATCAGCAAGTCCCAAAGAAGAGGCAAGCCTTTGGGCCGCGAGAGGAACCGCCATTCAAAACCTCAAACGCGAACGCTGGATCCTCGCTGCAAAGAGATCATTTAATTTTTCCGTCGCCAGCGCGAGCTTTTTTGCCTTGGGCAGACACTACAATCTCATGGGCGGAGTGGTCGCGAGTTTTGATTCCGAATCTCAAACCTTGATCGAACCCCTCGCCCGAATCACTCTGATGACAGCAAGTCTCTGGACAGCTCAAAAAATGAATCAATATCTCGAAAAAGAATATAAACTCGAGTGGCTTCCTCGGACTTTAGGTGCTGCGAGCGTAGGATTGGCGGTAGGCTTGAGCACGCCAAATGCTCTACATTTTTGCTACCACACCCTCAGTCAACTCGCTCAATCAGCTGGCCAGTGACGACTAGCCAAATTTTTTATGGTCTCAAGAGATTGAGTACAAGATTCATGGAGAGATTGGCTTGAGTGAGAGACGCTGCTTGCCCTTGCTGCAGGATCTGGGCACGCGTCAACTCAGAAACCTCTGAGGCAATGTCCACATCCATTAGTTGTGACTTCGCCGCTGCAAGATTGTCGTGCATGATCAGTGCATTGTTGACAGCAAACTCCAGTCTATTGGAAATCGCACCAAGCGCTGCTCGACGGCTCGTGATCTCGTTTAGCGCCAATTCCATGACTTTGAGCATCTCTTGAGCATTGGCCTGAGTCGAGATCGTGACTTCGGGATTGTACCGAATATCTTCTGTTTCTTGCGTGGCAAAAACGAGTCCCCCCGTTGAGCCTGAAGTTTGATCGGTGACAACAATGTCGCTCACATCATCTCCGTCAATATCTCCAATGCTCGCGCGACCAAGCGCACTTGTTGAGACGAGTTGAGTTGAGTTGAGAGTAAAGGTGCCATTAGCACTTCCAAGATAGGTCGAGATAAATGTACCCGCAATCGCTCCCCCCGTTTGAGCAACTACCAAATCATTTTCACCATCATTGTTGAGATCAGACTTGCTGACATTGATTCTTGTTCCCGAGACGGGCAACGTAATTGTCTGAAGAGTCGTTTGGGTGCTTTCACTAAACCTAAAGGAGGTGAGGACATTCGTGGTTGAATTTTGCATGAGCCACCGATTGCTTGAGATATGAGTGGTGAGGTGTCCCGTAGGCATCCCCGCAATCACTCCTGCCGTCCAGTTGGATCCGGCACTCCAGTTATATCCCAGTGTTGCTCCCGTCGTCCTCGAAATGACCATTTTGCCATCATCGATTGTAAACGAGTTGTTGGGGCTCGCGACAATGGATTGAGCTTGGACGTAAGCTCCCGAGGTAACTCCGAGATAGAATCGAATAGTAGCAGTGCCAGCTCTAAATGCAAATTCGTCTGTCCCATCTCCGTCCAAATCATCCATCGTCTGAACGTAGCTTGCCAAAATTCCCGCCACTGTCTGTCGGGTACCAAAACCTCCGACTCCATCACCATTCAAAATGGAGAGATCTGTTCCACCCACCAAGACATCTTGATTACCATCTCCGTTGATGTCACCGACGACCGCTTCTGTCGAGCTGGCTCCTAATGCATATGAACTTGAGAGGCTAAAGTTTCCTTCGCCGTCATTGAGCAAGACCGAGAGCGTTGATGTCGCCGCTTGAGTGACAGCTAGAATATCCGTGAATCCGTCTCCGTTCATATCGGCCGCTGTCAAATAGTCTGCTTCGGCCGTAGTAAAGCTCTGGTTCTGATCAAAGCCTCCTTCGCCATCTCCAAAATAAACTCTGAGGTCACCATTCCCCGTCACAAGATCGGCAAAGCCATCCCCGTTAAGATCTTGCAGAATCACTCCATTATTTGTTTTTGAACTAATACTGGAGGTGGTCGCTTGATTGAGAGTTCCCGTTCCTTGCGCAAAATCAGAATAGAAAATGTCATCGAGGGGGTAAGTCGAGGACAGTGAGATATTGAGGAAGTCTTCTTTGCTTGTGCCACCTTGGATTCGAATGTTTTCGTTTGTTCCATCCAAAAGATTGACGCCGTTAAACTGCGCAGATTCGCTCAGCCGTCTAAACTCCTCGAGAAGCGTCTGGAATTCTTCATTCAATGCGGCGCGATCGGTCGCACCGATTGTTCCTGAGGCGGCCTGCATAGAGAGCTCTCTCATTCGCTGAACGATATCGAGTTGAACTTCCATCGTGCCGTCCGCTGTATTCAAATATCCAAAGACCTGATTGATATTGCGTGCGGATTGAGCCAGCCCCCGAACTTGAGATTCCATACGAGTGGAAACGGCAAGACCAGCCGCGTCGTCGCGAGCTTCGTTGATACGGCGACCCGACGAAAGCCGAGCGAGCGCGCGCCCAACCGCCCGAGCCGTTTGACTCATCTGGCGCTGGGCCTGCAATGACGAAATATTGGTGTTAATTCTCAACACCCACCTCTTTCGTCGCTGCTTCTAAGGCACTGCCTTAGAGGCGCTGCTTCCAAAATTTTGAATGATTCACTCATCCGCTGGCGCTATCGGCGTCGAAGAAGTTGACACACAACGCATTTCTTCTCTGCCATACGTTGAATGCAGAGCTGCTGCCGCAAGGACCCTCTCTAGACAGAGGGAGCGGCGCCGTAGACAGCTTGCATCAAGCGCTTTCAATCATGCGTCTGCGCATCGCCCCTGCGCTCTGCGTCTCAAAATATTGCGCTCTTTTCACTCAGCGATTCTGCGCAGCGTCTAAGGCTTCAAGGCGACGGAATTAAATCTCGCCATCACACCTGCGCAAGTGGGATGAGAGTTCATGATGCCCTCGATCGTCATCGGTCGTCCTTTGAGCAATTGCCGGATCGCCGAAGCAGTCCCTTTCACGAGAATCTCCTTTTGAGGGACTATCGATTCGTAGATTTCCACCTTCTCTTCTGGCCGGAGCTTTTCGAGTGAAGCCGAAAGATCTGACCATAAGTAGTCGCCCGAGAGTTCGGGCAACTTGAGCCATACGCCTTTGCCAAGCAATTGCCCTTCCCAAAGAGGGTCTTTGACGACTTCAGCCACCGCTCGCTCCCCTCGCTGCATGACAGACTCAGGCAAATGAACTCGAAACAATTTTGGACTCAATTCTTCTTTGATGAGAGTTCGACCCTTGGTCTGAACGAGCTTGATGTATTTTGAATAAAAACTCCACGCGGCCGAATCCTTACGGGCTTCTTCGCTCACTGCGTCTATCGGCTTAGATTTTAAATCGAGGGCCTTTATCCCATAGTGAGAGAAGACCTTGAGAGCGTCATCCATCGTCGCACCCTCCGGGAGATGGGCCGAATTGATTTGGCCCGCAGGTTTGCCGTCGACCGTAAAAAAGCTCAAGGTGATCGGCCGATGTGGGCGAGGGAGCGGCTCAGTGTAGGGATAAAACACTTGGACACCTTCTTTAAGACCCGACGCCTCAATCCAGTAGCCCTGTCCACTGGCAGGTGCGTCCTTTCCTAAACGCGAGACAGAAAGTTCATTGATCCACTGAGAGGAGGGAGCATCTCTCAGATGAATTCTCGTCATGAGATTTTTGTTCCTCCAAATTTCTCTGGGAGGCTCAGGGGAAATCTTAAGAAACTCTGCATGACTCAAAATACTGAGGTTTCGTAAATGTTCCATCCAGTCTTTGAGTGTCTTAAAGTTTTTTTGAACAGGACCTGTGCCTTTGAGATTTACTCGAGCCACTCGCCGAAACAAGATAGTGCTATATTGCTCCAAAATCTGGTACGCATTGACCTCTTCGTATCCACTTAAGTCCGGCAGCGAATCATTAGCTTGATAATAAAGCACCATCCCGCCCCAAATCTCTGGAACCTCCAGCCAAACACCTCCAAAATCGAAAGTTGAGACTGCGGCTCTCCCTGATTTCCCCTCCAAGAACTTCTTGAATGCACCGCCTCGATCAAAAACTCTTTGGTGTTGGTCAAAGAAAGGGGCGCTAATAATATTGCCCTTAGGATCCTGAAAATATATGGCAAGTGGCTCATTCAATGATCTTCCGTGACGGAGGGGATGGGATGCAAACCGTTCCTTCCACGGCTGCAAATCCTCTGCAAAGACAGAAAAACTTACAAACAAAAGCAAAAGAATTCGCATGCACATACACTTCGGGTGCCTTAGTTGCTGATGATCTGAACCGCAAGAGTTCCGACATGGGTGATCGACTCGGCCCCGTCAGAGTTTCTAAATTTTAGTTTGAGATGGATTTGCGCTTCAGGCTGCGTGATGTTCCAACATTCTGGTCGCTCGATCTTAAAGACATCGCGATAGACGAGAGGATTGGTCGACGCTCTAAATATGTTATTTTCTGAAGGATCCACTAGGCCCTTCAACTTAAATGTCACTCGATTATCTTCCATCGCAGCCGTAAAGGGACAAAAAGTGGGTAGACTGGCGCCGGGCTCATGGCAGCTCGGCGTTTGAGACGGCAGCGCCACGGGAGTGCTTCCGCCAAACTTTGGAGACGGGGCATAATCGCAGATCACCTCAGGCCCTTCAAGATCATCAAGACTTCGAACCTGCGAGCCACTTTTGTCTGAGACATAGACGGGTAATGTGAATTCACGTGCCTTTGTATAGTCGTCGGCATCATTGGCCCAAGGCTGTGTCGGATTGTTGCGATTTTCATCCACCATATCCGCATACGTTAACTCCTGCGCAACGCCATTGACTCGATACAAATACAATCTCAGCGATCTTGTTTTGGCTGCGGGGCTTGCGACCGCACCGCCAGCGTCTCTGCGAGGAGCCATGATTTCAGTCCCATAGAACTGCTGAAAGTTATAATCCGGCCCCGTCCAAGCATCAAACTCAGGACCCGAGATATACGAAAAATAATTATTGAGCAGCAGCGGAAACCCACTCGCTGTTCCTTTGTAAAAATTGGCTGGAGCGAGCTCAACCGAAGGGTTTTTACGTTCAAATATCGTTACGTGATACTCCAGATTATCGAGACGCCCCACAACCTTGACTCCCCTTCCATCAGCCCATCGGTCTTCTGGGTTTGGCCAAGCTCCAGGATCTGTACGCAAGTCGATATTCACGCCGCATTCGTTGGGATTCAAAAGCACAATGCCTTTCGCTGCTGCAGGCTCGATCTTCCAAAGGCTCGCGGTATGTCCGTTTGGATAGCGCGAACGACAAGTGGTTGCCCAAGTGTCCGGAAACTCCACAAGCTTCCAGGGCCCCCCCGGCACGCCGACATTAGCGGAGTGGACGATGAGGTTTGGATTGGTTGTTCCCCCTTCGGGTATGGAGGTTGTACCCCCAGTTGTTGTTGACTGGGGCGAGGGATTGATCGAGCGCGCCTGCGTTAAAAGATTTTCTGTATCTTCTCCTTCAAAACAGCCACTCAATGAAATCAAAATCACAGCAGCGACGATCTGTTTCATCTGATAACTAAATTCATAAACACGCATTTCCAATCCGCTATTCATGCCTCTTAGAATTGCAAACGCAGTGCCCATTTTGAAGACCCAATGTATTCGGCCCACATTGATGTTTACCCCAAAACGGCGACTCCCCTCGGATTGAATCGAGGGGAGCCCACACTTGATTTCATTTTTGCTATGCAAATAGATTCAGCGATCTAGTTCTCGTACGCACCCACACTCGGAGGAATCGAGCGTGTCGTTCCTAAGAAGTCGACCTCAGGAGCTCCAGCTAATCTGCCAGCGAATTTAAGTGGAGAATTGCTCTGCAGTCTAAAGTTGCTATTGGCAGGATCAACGAGGAGCGGATTTGCTCCAATTCCTGAGTTAGGAATGTAAATATGGTTATTGGTTTGGTTAAATGAGTCCATAAACAGTGCAGCAGCGTTGATTCCAGATTTTAAGGAGTATACAAGATTGTTAAAGAACGATACGGCCGCAAGATTGCCTGCGTTTGAAAAGAGATTGGTAGGACAATTTGATAATCCACACGCATAAACAGTATTATTATTGAATTCAACTTGTGCGGTTTGGTTAGTGCCTCTCATGCTCACGTGCAAAACTGACCCGGTGTTTGAGCTAAAAATTCCTCGCTTATCAAAGACGTTATTGTAAATTTTATAGCTTCCAGGGAACTCAATATTGATATCCCAGAGGCAGTTTGTTCTAAAATAATTCCCGTAGATCTGCGTATTGATATACTCTTCATTCGGCACATCACTACCGGTTGCGATATCAATCCCCTGAAACTCACAGCTTGCTTGCCCATCATTAGGGCCTCCAGCAATAAATTTATTGTTTCGAATGATCAGATTTTCTGTTTTACCTGCGAGATTCAAAAACATTCCCCAAGATGAAGGAGTGTTTCCATTGGCCACATACTCTCCACCTTCAAAGGTAATGTTTCGCATCACATGGGGCTTATTGGCACTGCTCAGATAAAAAATGTGATGAAAAAAGTTATGAGGAGATCCGTTATTTAATCCCGTGATTGTCACTCGAGAATCCTCAAGCCAGCCATAAAATCCGTTGGTCCCGGTGTTCGAAAAATTAAGCGGATTTCCGATCACACCAAGGTCGATTTCACGGCAAGGAGTCGTCGTCAGCCATGCGTTACATCCGTTGACGACATAGCCATCAAATCGGCCCCCATCAAAAGTGATGTACTGAATATTATCTTTATTCATGCTCAAGCCGTAATCTCCAGAACCATAAAAATCGAGGTTTCTAAAAGTAAATCCATCGACGTTAGCGCGTATATCAAGACCCACTGATGTCCCGGAGTTAATGCGCACATTAGCTCCCCCGGTGCGTGAACATCGACCGTCTGCTGAAGAGCAAACAATCACTCTATTGTTTGCCGTGGGCGCGGTGTTCGTCACCACAAGGCCTCCGCTAAAAGTCGTCCCTCGAGGGATACACAAAACCGCTCCCCCTTGGGCTGAATTGATCGCAGAATTCAGTGCGCCAATCGAGGTATGAGTCTGTGTACAAAGTTCGTTGCCGCCAGTGGCTACTGGAATAGTCAAGGTGATCGAAGAATTGTTGGACGCTGCGGAAAATCCAGCAGAGTTAAACGATCGAACGCTATAGGTATAGCTTCCTGAAGTGCTCAGAGTTTCGTTGAGGCTTGTCGTGTTGGCGCCAACATTCACGAGATTGATTTGTCCGCTCGGACCCACTCGTTTGACTTCAAATCCTGTCTCATTGTTACTTTGATCCGCCCACTGAACACGCACGGAACCACTCGTCGCGGATTGCACCGAAGCGGCCACTTGGCTTGGAGCGCTCGGAATTGTTTCGGTCGGGACCGAGATATCCGTCACACGGAGGTTACAAAAATCAAAACCAGCTGCAGCGCCACTTGCAGTGGATACAATCGCCACTTGGCGAAGCGCTTGAGCGACAGTTGCCGCAGGAGAAAACGCGTAGTTATTGGCGATGACCTGCTCGGCTCCACTACCGGCCCGAACACTCATCGAATAGGTTTGCGTATCCAAGTTCGCTTCAAATTTAAAAGCATAGGGAGTGTTTGCGGTATACGTTACAGGCGTCTGACTCTGGTAAGCCGGATTCAAATCGGCGTTACGAGCTTCAATCATTTGGCCAATCGAAAACCGAGCTCGGATAGCATAATCACCAATATTCATGCTCGCACGATCTCCAATCATCATCACGCCATCAATCCCTTGAGCGCGAGGTGTCGCATCAAATTCGATTCGGACGCGACGTGAGGTATGCGAGATCGGAGTCGATTGAATGGTCGTACTCGCTGTCGGGCAACTTCCCACACCGCAGAGTTCGGCATTCGGTGTCGAGGGAGACTCCCGTCTAATCGCAATCGCGATCGCCAAGTCACCAATCGTGATGCCACTATCTCCGTCGAGATCTGAGCTTGGCAAAAGATTAAAGGATCCAGAAGATTCCCATTCGTTCATCAAAAACTGATCATCTTGAGCGTTTACGACGCCATCGGCATTAAAATCTGCGCACAAAGGAATTTGCGAATAGTCAGGATCAGAAATGGTCAAGACTTCACTCGAAGAAGCAGCGCGCGCGGCCTGCCAAACAGGTTTGATCGGCCCTGATCCATCGGCATCATACTGGCCGATGGCACACACAATATTGTTTCCAGTTTGAGGGACGAATGTAAAAGGAACATTAATTGCCACTTTTGTAACATTCTTGAAGCTCACACCTGAGCATGTATTGGTATTGAGTGCGACGGCTTTGTAATGAGTGATACCTTCGCCACTAAATTGAATTTCTTTGGGAGTGACCAGTATCGAAGAGCTGGTCGCGAGATCCGAGGTATCCATCTGAATCGGAGGTGTTGCGCCACAAGCCGTGGTTAAGGAGAGCATCCCTCCCAAGATCGCCCCGAAAGAAACAGAGTTAAGAACTCTCACTGTAAGATTAGAGACAAGTTTCATAGCACCTCCACATTCACACACACAGACATCAGCAACGTGTGTGCCAAGGGACTGTAAACCCATGCTCTCGCCTTAAAATCCATCTACTGCCGTCGTCAAAAAATCGTCGCCGGGTAACTTTGCCCGATTGCGCGACAGGCTGCGTTAGACGAAGACTCCAAGTCTTCGCTCGAGTTTTAAGTTCTCGCCACAGCAAAGCTCGAATACAATAGGAGAATGCTGCAACCGATTTCGGTTCCTGTTCAAAGACCGAATGTCTTTGATTATCTCGATTACCGACAATTTGTTGCGGATATGCTGAGATTTTTGAAGCACCGCCGAATCTCCGCTCGCAATATTGCAAAGCGTGTGGGTTTTGGCAGTCCTAATTATTTACTCCTCATCGCGAGCAAAAAGCGAAATCTCTCTCCTAAGACCGCACTGCTTGTGGGACTCGCATTTAAACTTTCAAAGCCCGAAACCCTTTACTTCGAAAAGCTCGTCAAATACGCCCTGGCCGAAGACCTCGATGATCAGGGTAAGATCTTTAAGGATCTGCAGATCATGCAAGGCATGCAGGTCAAACGCGATTTGAGTCTCTCGGAGTATAGCTTTTATAGAGACTGGAAGCTTGTCGCTCTCTATGAGGCGATTCCTCAGGTTTGGGCGACAGCGGATCGCAAAAAACTCCAGGCAGCACTACAGATTACGCCTGAGACCTATGATTCATTCTTTGCTCACCTGAAGGCTCTTCAGCTAGTAGAGACGCGTGGCGGGCATTGCCGAAAGGTCAACAAAACCGTCGAGGCGCCCGATGCGGTCTTTCATGAAGACTTAAGAAGGTTTCATCTCTCACTCCTCGAAATGGCTCAGCAAAAAGTAGAGAGCCTGCCCCTCGAAGCGCGACATTTAGGGGCCGTCACACTGAGTTTGTCCGAATCTCAATTTGCCGCCCTTCGCAAACAGATCGAAGAATTCAAGGTCGAAACCAATGCTCGCTTCACCGATCAACCCGATCGTAAAGCGGTTTTTCAGTTGCAGTTTCAATTATTTCCCATTCTCGATTCACTTCAGGATCTTTTTAAGCTCGAGTGATGAAGACGTAAGGTCTTCAAAACTTTGTCAAATCAAGTACTTTGGGCGCAGGAATTGCAACCCCTCCTGGCATGGTGTGCGGTTGCGCTATTCGATGGCTCAAGCTTTTAGTCATAGCCTCTTTGACAAGTGGCAGCCCCCTCATGGCTTTCGATGACGACTGCCGAAACACATTTCGACATTTAGATCCCACCGACTATGGCCTCTACCTGGTGAGAGGAACCCACCCCCTCGAAAAACAGGCAGAGGCCGATTTTTTTAAAGAGGTCGAAGTCCTCGAAGCTCAGATTTTAAACAAATACGAGATCCCCTATAAAAAGAAGACCCTCCGGATCCAGTTTCGCAAATGGTATATCGAGCAAGGAGCCTCTCTCGCGAAAGCAGATCCTCTGCTCAAGGATTGGCTCGAGCGGAGAGACAGGTTTTTGCAGCCCCATCTTAAGCACGTCATCAGCCTATCTTCCGGACGATTTGAACTAAGTAAGACGTTTCATATCACCGACTATATTTCCGATGGCAGCTTTGGTCTTCTCGAGAGCTACCATTACTTCGATTATCGCCGAGGCGCTTTTTCTACAATTTCGAGACGATCTATCCTTCAAACTCAAACCAGGGCGATTGCGAAAGAAGTCAATTACCACGAGAACCTGCAAGGATTTAGACTCAGAATGCCTTCACAAAGCCGGTCCAGAAATGAGACTGAAGCCGATTGGCTGTATCAAACGGCCATTAATTATCTCCAGGAGACAATCGAGTCTCGAGGCTCTCAATTGTTTATCCGCAACAATGGCCTTTTCGGAACACCCCAGGCCACGATCCACGAACTCGCCGCCGAAGAAGGTCGTTCCTACGAGAGCATTCGGCGCGAAATACAAATGACCCGAGAGAAAATTGCTGAGCATTTAATGACTGAATCCCTCAAAGTTTCTGACCCTCAACCATAATCCACCCATGCAAACCAGGGCTCGCAAGGTCTAAAAGACTTGCGAGCCCTGGTTCTTTTTTTGCCCCATAGAAGACTACGAGTCTTCGGTTTCATCCCCTAAGTGTTTGATTAGACTAGGGTTCTAGATTTGAACGCCTGGCCCAGGACTTGAAGTTCTATAATGATAGAAGGCGGTGGTCGCGTGCATTGTACTCGATTCCTTATATCAATCATTCTGACTCAAAGCTTACGTCTGGGCCTTTTTGCTGGACCAGTGGTCTCTCCTTTAACGGATCTAAAGGCCGGCGCGATCGAAGGCCAACGCTCAAGTGCACAAGACAACGTCGACATTCACAAATTTTTTAGCGTCTCTTACGATGCTTTAACAGATCAGATTTTCATTCCAGAAAGTCTGTCTATCGAAGTTCTTCAGGTTCAATTTGGAATCCCCCAAATTCAATTCGAAGCCAAACTCCCAAACCTCTCGCTCGAAGAAATCAGAACTCATTTTCGTCTACATTTGACTTCAAACAGAGTCAAAATTTCACAAGACGATAATCTCTATTATCCGCTGATTGAGAAAAACATTGAGTTTCAGGTTTCACCATCGCAGAGTCGACCGAGCGCATACATCCTCAGCGTTGAAAATTTTCTCAATGATCGAGAAGGCACCACTTACGTCTTTGTCTTACAAGATACTCGCTCACCCACTACAAGTACCTTTGCAGCGTTTATAAACACAGCGCGAATCTATGGTGTGTTGACGCCCAATGGAGCAGAATCTTCCACACCGAACTCCATTGAATCGAGACTTTTTGAAACCCCGGCGACGGGAGCCGACTCTGTGGCAGCCAATACTGCGGGATGTACGACAATCCGAGCCCCGTCGACCTCCTATCCATGGAGCACGATGTGGATCTTGTTGTTTAGTTTAATTCTCGTCTTTCGGTTGAGACACCAAAAACAAGAGGCCTAATCAATCTCTCATCGATGAATTTTTTTGCGGGGAGCTCGTCAGTACTTGGGCCGAGCGCTCAATGCCTTCAAGCACATTTCAAGCGACTTGACTTGGCCCGCCGTACGAAACAACAGGAGCGCTCGAGTGAGCTGCTTTGATTCTGTTTCTTTCGGAAAGTGAGAGGGCAAAACTCCTTCCGCAAAAAACCGCCGAAGCTGATATCGATTTTCTGTTCTCGCGAGATAAGAAATAAACTCAGCCAACTTTCCTTCTACTTGACTGCGCTCCGCGCGCCGCCATTTTTTGGGATCATCCCCGACTCGATCGAGCAAAGTATTGGAAGCAAAGTTGGATAAATAAGCGACCAAGAGATCCCTGGCTTTCAAAGGCTCGCCTCGTGTCACAGCCCACGACCGAACTTCCCACAAAAATCTCTCTTCAAAGGTTTCGAGATGCCTAAACCTTTTGTTCCCTGAGTTCTGGTTGACCATTTGTCCCCACAGCTGCGCAAACTCATAGGCTTTTCCATATGTCTGAAACAATTTGTAAACGTCGCGCCAATCATTCTGACGGCCTGCTGTCATTGAGATGAGCGGCAAATCTTTGCCGTGCTCACGTACCTCTATGAATGGGAACTTCGTGACACCCAAAGCAATTCTCGGCGTCTCCGCATTCACTCGTCTCAAGCCCCGCATTTTGATGAGCTGATTTTCTCGGACATCCAAACTTTGGTAAAAATGAATCAAAACGACGAGCTCACTGACCGTCAGCCGGTCTTGTGAATACTGCCGGCGATAATCATCAATCTCAGACAGGGTCGCCTTCCCCTCTTGAAATCGCCTTTCTGCATCATTGAGAGGAATCCGCCGATGATTGAGAATTCCATCGATCTCTTGCAGATAGGATTTGAGAGTGGTCGCGCGATGATCTTTGAGGACCTGCTCCACAATGGTGCGACCCTCTGCCCCTCGATGAACCGCCCCCATCAGCCGAGCCAGCGGATCACGCTCTTGAGGTGGAATAATCCGACGAAACGCCGACTGCAAAACTTCGAGATACTTGGCCTGATCAATAGGATCAGCGCTCAGCGACCAATGACCAATGAATCCAAAGGCCAAAACGAATACAAGGAGGACGTGTCGAGGAAGAAATTTAAGCGTCATGGAATACGCTCAAGTACTCCCCATATCCCTCCTCTTCAAGCTTTTCTTTGGGAATGAAACGTAAGGATGCTGAGTTAATACAATATCTTAGACCTTTAGGTCCTGGACCATCAGCAAAGACATGGCCCAAATGAGAGTCCGCATTCAAAGACCTGACTTCGGTCCGCTCCACCCCGATTTTATAATCCGCTCGAGTCGTCAGAGACCCTAAAGGTTTGGAAAACGAAGGCCATCCACAGCCAGCATCATACTTATCGCGCGAGCTAAAGAGCGGCTCGCCAGAAACAATATCCACATAGATGCCGTCATCAAAATGATTCCAATAGGCATTCTTATAGGGGGGTTCGGTCCCCTCTTCCTGAGTGACTCTAAAAGACTCAGGCGTGAGCGTCTGTTTGAGTTCCTGACGACTCGGCTTTTGAGAGGGAAACTTCTTTGGGTTCGGACTCATCCGTTCCTTCACTTTCACTCGCCGGCTTTCCAAAAGCTTCGGCTTCGATTTCTTCAATGGACTTCAGGCGTCCCACACTTTGGAGAGTGTCATCCATTTCTTGGATGGCTTCTTGAGTAAAGCCTTCGTCCTTATTCAAAAGATCCATCAAATGGGTTGCCCCTTGAGTGATATCTTTGTTCAGCACTTCCACTTCAGAAAGCGGAGGCAACTGATCAAGCGAAGCAATCTGAAACCATTCCAAAAATTTTGGAGCCACGCCATAAATCACCGGCAATCCTGGCAACTGAGCCCGGCCTTGCATTTCGATGAGGCCCTTTTCCAAAAGCCCCTGCAAAACCGCCGTACAATCTACGCCTCTAATTTTTTCGATCTCTGGACGAGTCACAGGCTGTTTGTAGGCCACGATAGAGAGAACTTCGAGCATCGGGGTGGAGAGCCGAGGTGGCTTACGTTCGTAAAACTTCGCCATTGTCTCTTTGAGATCCACCTTTGTACGAAACTGAAACCCGCCACCAATCTCTACAATTTCCATTCCATGATTTTCGGAAGCATACTCGGCCTTAAGCTCTTCGATGAGAACTTCGAGCTCTTCGCGCTCGATTTCCAAAACATCGCTCAACGCCTTCCCTGTCACAGGATGTGTTGTCGCAAAAAGTACTCCTTCAATCTGACCTCTTTTAGAAAGACTCATGCACCCTCCTGTACCAATTGATTGGACTGCGTCGCATTGACGCGCTCTTCATCCGAAATACTTTGTGATTCATCAAATTCTGACGCCAACAAATCCTCACTCGACGCTCCTTCGACGGATCTCAAATAAATTGGTCCATCGACTTCGAGCTGATGCAGTTTGATTTTTTTCAAACGAACGAGCTCCAAGATCGACAAAAACGTAACAACAATAAAAACTTTAGAAGCAGCAGCAGTCAACAACTCGGTAAATTCTACTTCTTGTCGCTCTGATACCATCTGAAAGACTTCTTGAAGGCGCTGAGACACAGGAACTTCTTCCCGATCAAACCGAATACCATCTTGCGCTTTGATTTCTCGCAAAACTTTTTGAAAGCCTTTGACGAGTTGAAACAGGCTTCCACTTCCCTGACCTTCGACTCCCTGAAAGTGCTCACGAGCCCCTTTCAAGAACACATCGCGACCCAAAATCGGCCGCTCTCCGAGCAAAGCCGCCGCTTGCTTAATTTTTTGATATTCCATGAGGTAGCGAACCAGCTCGGCACGAGGATCGATTTCTTCTTCAGGAACTTCCGTCTCATCCTTCGGCAAAAGGAGTTTGGATTTGATCTGCGCCAATGTGGCTCCCACCACCAAAAACTCGCCAGCTTCTTCCACATCGATATGGGGCGAATTCGAAAGATGTTCCAAATATCCTGACAAGAGTTCCGAAATATCCAGATCAAGGAGATTAAGGTCTCTCTCGTCAATCACCTGAAGCAAAATATCAAAGGGCCCCGACCAATCCGGAATGCTCACTTGGTATTTGGGCTGAGCGGACACCGCCTCATCGACAGCCCGAATTAGTTCTGAAGAATTTTCGCTCACGTCGTCGCCTCCGCTCGAGGATGGAATTTTTCGTAATCCTGTCTCAATTTTTGAGAGTTGATGTGCGTATAAATCTGAGTGGTCGCAATATCCTGATGTCCCAACAGCTCCTGAATGCTTCGCAAATCTGCTCCACGCTCGAGCATATGGCTTGCAAAGGAGTGCCGCAAAATATGCGGATGCAATTCCTTGGAAAATCCTAGCTTGACCGAATACGCCTTCAAAATTTTCCAAAATCCTTGGCGAGTCAATTTGAGGCCTCGCTGATTCACAAACAAATGATCGTGATATCGTCCTCGCATCAACTCTTTGCGAGAGCCCTCGACATATTTCTTAAGTGCTTCGCGCGCGTACTTTCCAATCGGAACCCAGCGTTCTTTGCCCCGCTTGCCTCTGACTAAAAGCGAGCCATCTTCGGTTTGTAGGTGGCCAAGCTGCAAATCCAAAAGCTCAGAGACTCTGAGCCCACACGAGTACATGAGTTCGAGCATCGCAAGATCTCTTTGCCCCAAAATCGCCGCTGTATCTGGCGCTTTAAGGAGGGCCTCGACTTCTTTAACCGAAAAGACTTCGGGCAATTGAACTTCCAACCGCGGCGTCTTTACTTGATCCAAAGGAGAGCTCGTCGCATATTCTCGCGAGACCAAAAACTTATAGAGAACTCTCAGAGTAGTAATCTTGCGTTGAATGGATCGAAGAGAAATCTTCGCATCCGTCAAAAAATTCAAATATTGGCGAATCTGCTTTTCGGTGAGCTGATCAAAATTTACTAAGGATTTGCGATCGAGCTTTGTATCCAAATACTCAAAAAACTGTTTGAGATCGGCTCGATAGCTCAAGAGCGTGTTTTCGGAAGCTCCTCGATGAACGCGCAAATGCTCGATGAATTCTTCGAGCAGCGCCTTCGTATCTAACTTCTGAGCCATCAACCCCTCTTCAAATTTAGTGTCGAAGATTCAGCGGCTCTTTGTAAACAAAAAGCGGCTGAATCCCGGTTTGGGTATTAGCTGGCCGAAGCTTCCTTTACACCTTCGTGAGACAAAGCGGCTTTTCGGCTGAGTCGAATTCGACCCTGACGATCAATTTCTAAGACCTTGACCATGACGCGATCGCCTTCTTTGACCACGTCTTCGACTCGATTAACTCGAGCTTCAGCAAGTTCAGAAATATGGCAAAGTCCGTCGGTTCCCGGAGCGATATTCACAAATGCACCAAAGTCGACGATTTTTCGAACTACACCTGGATACACTCGTCCAATTTCGATTTCGCCAGAGAGCGCTTCGATCAATTCGACTGCCTTTTCAGACATTTCCGGATCCGTTGAGAAAATATTCACTGTGCCATCATCGTTAATATCCACTTTGACACCTGTGGCTTCGATCACGCCTTTGATGTTTTTTCCGCCTGGTCCGATGACGTCTTTGATCTTGCTCTGACGAATCGTCAATTTTCTGATTCGAGGAGCGTACGGCGACATTTCTTCGCGAGGTTTAGAGAGAGCCGTGTTCATCTTATCCAAGATAAACAATCGAGCCTCTTTAGCCTGATTGAGTGCTCGCTCCATGATTTCCTTAGAAATTCCAGAAATCTTTGTATCGAGTTGAAAGCCCGTGATCCCCTTTTTGGTACCCGTGACTTTAAAATCCATATCGCCCAAGTGATCTTCATCACCGAGGATATCCGTCAGCACTTCAAACTGATTGCCTTCAGCAATCAATCCCATCGCAATGCCCGCTACGGGATCCTTTACAGGAACTCCGGCATCCATCAGAGCCAGAGATCCACCACAAACCGTCGCCATCGATGAGGATCCATTGGATTCCAAAATTTCTGAAACAATTCGAGTTGTATAATTAAATGTTCCAGTTCCAGGAATCTGCCGAGCCAACGAACGCTCTGCCAAATGTCCATGTCCAATGTCACGACGCGAAGGTCCTCTCAGACCCTTGGTCTCTCCGACTGAGTACGGAGGAAAGTTGTAGTGAAGCATGAAGGACTTTTCGTAGGCTCCACCAAGTGCATCAATGGTTTGAGAATCATCCGCTGCACCCAATGTACAGGTCACGAGGGCTTGAGTTTCTCCTCGAGTAAACAAAACAGATCCATGAACTCGGGGAAGAACTTTGGTCTCAATCGTAATCGGACGAACGGTCGTCATATCCCGACCGTCAATTCGCTTTTTGTTCTCCAAGATATCTTTTCGCATGATATCCGAGGCCAGATTATCCATCTGGGTGGCGACCCACTTTTTGACTTGTGAATCCGTCCACTCCGAACCTTCTTTGCAAAACTGAGCAATCGCCGCTTCTTGCAGAGATTTTTTGAGCTCATCTTTGGAGCCGTAACGCTGCAATTTGTCTTTGATCGCCAGTGCAGCTTTCATTTTTGTGCGGCCATTGGCATCAACCAATTTGGCAATCTCTTCGGGCACTTTAAAAACGTCATATTTCATGACCGCTTTGCCGTGCTTCTTTTTCATTTCGTGCTGAATCGCAATCAAAGGCTGCATTTCTTTGTGAGCAAACAAAATTCCTTCGAGCATGGCCTTCTCATCTACTTGATCCGCATCGCCTTCGACCATGATGATGCTCGAGGCAGTTCCTGCGACCAAGACATCCATATCGGATTGCGTTTCCATCTCCGTCTTCGACGCATTGATCACGTATTTTCCATCAATACGACCGAGTCTCACAGCGGCGACAGGCTCCGAAAAAGGAATATCTGAAATTGTGAGAGCTGCAGAAGCACCGATCAATCCCAAAGTATCTGAATCATTTTCCTTATCTGCCGAAAGAACAGTCGCAATGACTTGGACTTCGTTCAAAAAGCCTTCGGGAAACAGAGGTCGAATCGGACGATCAATCAATCGTGATGTCAAAATTTCGTGTTCAGAAAGTTTGCCCTCTCTCTTAAAATATCCTCCAGGAATTCGACCGGCGGCATAGGTCTTTTCCATAAACTCGACGGTGAGCGGAAAGAAATCCTGTCCATCGCGGACGCTTGCAGAGGCGCAGGCAGTGACGAGGACCATTGTATCTCCTCGGCGAACAACGACTGAGCCGCTTGCTTGTTTGGCCATTCGACCTGTTTCAATGGTGGTTTTTTTACCACCGACATCTATTGTATAAACAAAACCAGTTGACATAACACTCCTTACTTCTCAGAGGATAGGGTTCACGAAAAATCGCGAATTCAAGGGCATTCGAATCTCTTTATTTTCGAAGATCGAGGCTTTGAATGAGATCAGAATAAGCCTGAAAATCTCCAGACTTTAGATAGTTAAGCAGACGACGTCGTCGTCCCACCATCTTCAAAAGACCGCGACGACTTGAAAAGTCGTTTTTGTTGGCCTTGAGATGCTCTGTCAGTTGCTGAATACGAGCGGTAAGCACTGCTACTTGAACGTGCGCCGAACCAGTATCCGACTGATGACTTGCGAATTTCTGAATGAGCTCCGTCTTATGTTCCTTTGAGATCATTTTTTCCTTTTTCCTTTTATTCTTCCCTATACTGCACCGATCGGCCTTAAATGCAACCGAATATCTGATGGAACTTTGAGGGTTGATAGTTGAACAGCCTCTTCTATTGAAAAGGGACCTGCTTGAGTCCGTTGAAGACTCTCTAATACCCCACCACAACCCAATTTTTGCCCTAGATCATGGATGAGGGTTCTAACGTAGACGCCCTTAGAGGACCGGACCTTAAAGCGAAACCGCCTCTCATCCAGTCTTTCGAGAATATCAAAGAGGTCTACATGAACTTTTCGGGGATCAACCGTCACTGTCTCGCCTTTGCGGGCGTAGTCATAGAGAGGTCGTCCGTCCTTTTTGACCGCCGAATACTGCGGCGGAATCTGCTCAATCTCTCCCACAAACACTCGAGCGGCTTCTTGAACTTGCTCGAGGCTCAAATCGGGGGGCAACGGATTGACCTCATGAAGGGGCTTTCCCGTCATGTCTTGGGTATCGTAAGAAAGGCCCAAATAAAATACGCCGGTATACTCTTTTTTGCCCGACATCACTCTTTCAGAAAGGCGAGTTGCCTCGTTGAGCAATATAGGGAGAACACCTGTGGCAAAGGGATCCAAAGTGCCTCCGTGCCCAATTCGTTTGCAGTACATGACACGCCTCAAATCACGAATGACATCCATCGAAGTCATGCCCGCAGGCTTATCGACAATCAAAATTCCAGAATCTCGAAAGGCCTCCCGGCGAGGAAGTTTTTCGTCCTGTCGAGGCACAAAGGCCTGAGGAGCTGCAGCAAAAGTCATCAGGATTTACCCTCCAAAGATTTGACGAGTCCCCACATACGAGATCCTTCTGCAATTCGAAGATCGTATTCAAAATGAATCGCAGGAATAGAACGCATCACGAGCCGGCGCTTGAGAGCTTCATAGACAAAATGACTCGCTGACTTGAGACCCTTCATGAGCTTTTCGATTTCTTCAGACGTAGGCTCGTGCCCATCGCCTTCGGGAAAATGACAAACAAAGATGTTCGCGTGTCGCAGATCAGGACTCACATTGACTTCGGTCACCGTAAACGAACGAACTCGAGGATCCTTCACTTCACGGCGCAAGACCTCATAGACTTCTTCGCGGATATGATCCGCGAGTCTCTTTTGGCGGCGAACTTTGTTGTCCTCTTTGAATGCGTACATATTTTTTAACCTACAGCCTGCTGAACTTCGCTTGTCTCAAAGCACTCCAGAATATCTCCGGCTTTCAGATCCGTATAATTCTCCACGCGGATACCACATTCCATACCTTCCGCCACTTCTTTCGCATCGTCTTTAAATCGACGCAGCGATCCCATTTTGGCGGTATAAATGACCACGGAATTTCGGATCACGCGCACATTAGCATTCCGTAGGATTTTGCCAGATTTCACATAGCAACCCGCAATCGGGCCTACTTTTGTCACATTGAAGACTTCTCGAACTTCGGCTTGGCCCACCACATGTTCTTTAATGATCGGAGCCAAAAGGCCCTGCATCGCGAGTTTGACCTCGTCGATGAGTTCATAGATGACTTCGTAGGACTTAATCTGCACACCATCTCGGGCCGCTTGAGCTTTGGCCTGATTGGTCGGTCGAACATTGAATCCAAACAATATCGCACCACTTGCCGCGGCCAAATCCACATCGCTCTCGCTAATACCACCAACAGCTTTGTAGATGATATTGACGCGAACTTTGTCGTGTTTGATTTTTTCGAGTGAGTCCGCAATGGCTTCAACAGAGCCTTGAACATCGCCCTTTAAGACGACTCTAAGTTCCGAAACATCTCCGGCCTGCATCTTTTTGTACATGTCTTCGAGAGACATTCGAGAATTCTTGAGAGACTCAATCTTTCGTTTGGCCTGCGTCGCAAGTTCGGAAGCCCGACGGGCCACCGCATCTTCTGTCACAGAGCTGACCGTATCACCGACTTCGGGAACCACGTCGAAACCTAGAATTTCGACAGGCGTAGAGGGACCAGCTTGCTTAATTTGTTGACCGCGATCATCAAACATCGCACGAACTTTTCCGAAGCTCGATCCACTCACAATGGGATCACCCTGCTTCAAGGTTCCTGTTTGGACCATCACTGTGGCGACGGGACCCTTGCCCTTATCGAGTCGACTTTCGATCACAATTCCGCGAGCGGATTTGTCGATGACAGCCTTGAGATCCAAGACTTCGGCCTGAAGCAAAAGCATTTCAATTAATTGATCCACGCCTTCACCGGTTTTGGCAGACAGCTTTACATAAATTGTGTCGCCTCCCCAATCTTCGGGAACCAAGCCCTTGCCTGAAAGCTCTTGAATGGGCACTTCGGGTTTGGCTTCGGGTTTATCAATCTTATTGACCGCGACAATGATCGGAACCTTTGCCGCTTGAGCGTGAGCTAAAGCTTCGAGAGTTTGAGGTTTGACCCCTTCGTCTGCTGCCACCACCAATACGACAATATCCGTAACCGATGCTCCACGAGCGCGCATCGCAGTAAATGCGGCATGGCCCGGTGTATCGAGGAAGGTAATTGTTTTTCCGTTGTGCTGAATTTGATAGGCGCCGATATGCTGAGTAATACCCCCAGCCTCGCCTGCGGCCACACGGGCACGGCGAATATAATCGAGAAGCGAGGTTTTTCCGTGATCGACGTGCCCCATGATTGTCACAATCGGGGGACGTGAAGCCATTTCACCCGTCTCTTCTTCGGTCTGCGCTTCCAAAACAGTTTGAGCGGTTTCGGCCACGTTAATAATTTCGTATTTATATTCAGAAGCAATCAGTGCCGCCGTATCCGTATCGAGCAAATTAGAAAGAGAGACCATCTGTCCCATCGAAATCAATTTGCGAACGAGTTCTGCGCCTTTGATTCCCATTTGATCGGCGAGATCCGCCACAGTGATCTCATCATGAATTCTGATTTTTCGCTTTTGAACTCCAGGCGTTGTAATCTGTGTCGCCTTTTTCTCAATTCTTTGAGCGGGCCGCTTGGAGCGACGTCCGAGGTGTCGAGTGATTTCGACTTCTTCCACCATGCCTAGGAGATCTTTTTTGGTCAGACGATCGGGGTCTTCCGTCCCCTTTCCTGCTGTCTTCTTTTTAGCTGCCGCTCTCTTCGCTTCTTCTGAAGCCTCCTCAGTCGGAGCAGGAGTTTCCCCCGGTCGTACACCACTACGAGCGGGACCTGATGCAGGTCGAGCTCCTGCGGGAGTAGTCGGTGCAGCTGGCCGTGGTTTGGGAGGAGCATATCCTCCCGGAGGCATCGGGGGGGTCTCAATTACTTTGAGACGAGAAGGAGCCGAAAGATTTCGACCCGATGAAGGCACGACAAATGCGGCGGTCGATCGCTGTGTCCGAACTGGAGCAGGAACCGCTTCCGTCATTTGAGTTGCAGGTTTTGTGGGAGCCGCAGGCGCGGGTGTCGGAGCAGGCGTCACGACAGGTTCAGCCACAGGCGTTGCAGCGGGAGCAGGAGTTTCTGTCACTGGTTTTGGTGCCGGCGTCGGAGCAGGTGCTGCGACGGGTGCCGCCACTCGGCGAATCACAGGCGTATTTGAAGTCAAAACTCTGGGAGCACGAGGCGCTTGTTGAGCCGCATCACTCGGAGCGGGCTTTGGTGCTTCGGGAACTTCTTCCGTTTTTACTGTCGGAGCGACAGGAGCTGGAGCGGGTGCCGTCGGTGCTTCGACGCGACGTCTTCGAATAATTCCGTCCTTTACCACCCGCTGCTCCAAAGTGACGGTGCCAGATTGACCTTCGTCTCTTTGAACGAGTTCAACAGAAGGTGTTTCGGCGGAGTCTTCAGAAGAATCATCAGACGCTTTGCCTGAACCCTTTTTAGATTTTGATGTAATTAATTTGGAGGATTTCTTAGCAGCTGGCTTTTTTTCGGCCTTGGGTTCGGCCGCGGCCGCGGCTTCAGCAGCGGCGATTTTGGCCTTTAAGTCTGGGAATTTTTTTTCAATCAAAGAAAATACCTTAGAGTCCACTGTGGCCATATGAGTTTTGAACTCATGACCCTCTTTGGCTAAATCCGCCATCAATACCTTGGAACTCATTCCCAAAGCCTTTGCAATCTCGTGGAGTCGAACCTGCGTCATAGAGAAATTCCTTTGCCTTAAGCGATCGCTTCCTCAGGCTGTTCATCCAGGGACATATCCAAAATACTCATTTCGAGCTGTTTGAGGCCTTTGAGCTTTTCGCCCACAGACATCTTGGCTCGCTTATCCAAAAAGGTCTTTGCGGTTTGCAAAATCAGTTTGGCTTCTTCATCCGTCAACGCCAATTTAGAAGCGAGATCTTCGGCAGATGTCTTGAGGAGCTCATCCAAACTCTCAATTCCCGAAAGCTTGAGATGCCTGAGGAGTTTGAGTCCAATGCCAGGCACCTTGATGATCTGAAGCTGTTTGTCATCCAACGTATCAATGAATTCCATCGAATCCACATCGTGTCGGAAATGATTTTTGAGAGTCGCGAGCGTCTTTGCTCGCTCTTCGGTATACAAGAGAACCAAATCTCGGATTTCCTTCATTCCATCGAGAGTAAAACCCTGAATGCTTGAAAGCTTTTCGTCGTCCGCATCCAAGACTTGCTGAGCGGTTTCGATTCCTTGGCCTGCCAAGACTTCGGAGTTTCCTTCGCCCACTCCTGGAATGAGTCGTAGAGGAATCTGTCCCCCTTCGGCCCGTCGCAAAATATCCGACTCGGACACAATATCAAGACGCCATCCGGTGAGTTTAGAAGCCAATCGAACATTTTGTCCGCGCTTTCCAATCGCCAACGACAATTGATCATCCTGAACAATCAACTCCATTTGGCGAGCCTGTTCGTTCATACGAATTCGGCTGACTTCGGCCGGAGCAATCGCATTACAAACAAAGCGAATTGAATCTTCTTCCCAGGGAACAATATCAATTTTTTCGCCGCGAAGATTGCTGACCACGGACTGAACACGACTGCCCTTCATTCCCACGCAAGCGCCGACGGGATCCACATCCGAATCCTTGGAGGACACTGCCACTTTGGCTCTCACTCCTGGTTCGCGAGAGGCCGCCTTAATACTGACGATCCCTTCGTAAATTTCTGGAACTTCCATCTCAAAAAGTTTGATCAAATATTTTTCATCCGCACGAGACATCACAATCTGCGGACCTCGAGCGATATCATGCACTTCGAGAATGACGCCCTGAATACGATCGCCAGGCTTATAGATTTCGTTCGGAATCTGCTCTCGACGAGGAACAATGGCCTCTGTTTTGCCGAGGTCTACGATAATGTCGCCGCGCTCCACTTTACGCACAAGACCTGTAACCACTTCGTTCTTACGATTGGCGTATTCCTTGAAGACGATTTCTTTTTTGGCATCCCGCACTTTTTGGATAATGACTTGTTTGGCAGATTGAGCGGCAATCCGGCCCAAACTTGAAGCATCCATCTTAAAGCCCATCGAATCTCCGGGCTGAACATCGGGATCGATTTTGCGAGCATCTGCGGTTGAAATCTCGATTTCGTCGTCAAATATGTCGTCTACGACTGTCTTAAACTCATGAAGCTCGATCTCGCCCGTCTTCTCATTATATTGAGCTTCGATATCTCGAGCGAATCCAAAGTGCTTGCGAGCCACCGTCAGCATGGCATCCTGCAGAGCTTCAATCAAAATTTGCTTATCGAGACCTTCGTCTTTACCGACGATTTCGATCACATTCTTAAGGTTTTCGAACATACGAATCCTTCTCCTTAAATCGTTCTATTCACCCCCAAAATAAAAAGGGTCCCTCTTGTAAAAGGACCCAGTCAACCGAGGGAATCGACCTGTCAGGTTAGAGTCCTAACTAAATAAGTTCAAAAAAACCACGAAATTCAAGGGCTTTTGTCGCTCAGGAGAAGGAACGACCCTCAAAGCATTTTGAAGTCATTTCAAAGTCTTGGATAAACGCCGCTCTTTAATAGACCTTTAGTCCGAATTTTTTGGCCAGACTCAAAACTTCCTTTTTGGACTCCACAGATGCCTCTGGGTCCAAAAGTTGCCTTTTGAGGCCCGCTTCAATCAACTCCCTTGATGAAGGGTTATCGAACAGTCCTTCTCTCAAAATGAACTCAACGTAAAAATGGATTCTGGCTGAGTCCCTGACAATGAGATCATTAAAGATCTCTGCATCTTCAATGCGCAAACCCACTTCATAAAAGGAGGGGCTATTGACCCACCTTCCATGAAACGAGCTAAATTTTTGGATTGTATGAAAGTTCTGAGCCGCCTCCTGTCGATCGGTCGCACTCAAATCCTTCCAGCTGCTTGCCAGATACCTGACGTGGGCCGACATGAGATCTGTCAAAACACTCACGGTCCAAGACTTCTCAACATTGAGGGGGTCCGTTGTATTCATATAAGGGATCAATTGCTCCGCGTGGGCCTCAAACAAAGCTCTCCACTGAGCGAGAGGAGCCAGCGCAAAAATCTCTGTGGGAATATGAATCTTAGAAGGGTCTTTGACCCCCAATTGCCAATACAAATAGTGGCCCGGAACAAAAAAGTGTTCGGCCTCAAAGGGCTTGTTCAAAACTTCAAAGACGACTTCGGGTACAGGAGTGGCGCGGACATCCGGCAAATCGGCTCTATCCTTTGAAATCGTAGCTGCTTCGTTTGCAGAATGACGAATTTGAATATCTTTAAGATTCCACCACTCAAGCAGCGGAAGCCGTGGGTCTATGGAATTCTGTTTTGCCGCCTCGAATTCACGCTCGAGCATTGTTCTTTCGGGAACTGAACCCAAAAAATTTCCGATGGGAGTTTCACCGGGCACGATTTGCCTGACTTTAGGAAACAACAGCAAGCCCGCCGCCACTGTCGAGACTGTGACAATGAGTACACGTCGACATCGAGTGTTTTTTGAGGAGGGAGCTGATCCGCCGGATGGAGTTTCGCCGTAAGCTGAGAAACTCAAAAAACTAAAAAGCACTCCAAGGCAAATCTGCGCACGTCCTACCATAGAAATCGGCTAACATAGCGCAAACGAACTGGCTAGTTTCTTGCCACTGGCCAAAGGATGGATAGTTCTTGCCGCCTTTGCCCTCCCTCGGACAGGCTTGAGAAGGATGAGTTCAAAAACATCTTTGACAACAATGCTCAAAATCGAAGTCCCTGTGATTTGCGGCGCGATGTATCCCTGTAGCAATCCAGAGCTGATTGCTGCCGTTTCTGAAGCAGGGGGAATTGGTGTGATTCAGCCCCTCTCGCTCACCTATGTGTGGGGACATGATTTTAGAGCGGGACTCAAAAAAATTAAGTCACTCACTCAAAAGCCTATCGGAATGAATCTTCTGCTCGAAAAGGCGTCGAGAACCTATGAGAGACGAATGCAAGAGTGGCTTGAGATTGCCCTCGATGAAGGGGTGAGGTTTTTTGTGACCGCTCTTGGTAATCCACGGGAGACAGTGGAGAGAGTGCATCGCGTGGGTGGTGTGGTGTTTCATGATGTGACAGAAAGAAAATGGGCGCTCAAAGCCATCGAAGCGAATGTCGATGGACTCATTTGTGTGAACCATCGAGCCGGCGGGCATGCGGGACGACTCAGCCCTCAAGAACTCATTGAGAGTCTCAAAGACCTCGGCCTTCCTTTGGTGTGCGCGGGCGGCATTGGAGACGAGAAGGATTTTGAGGAGGCTCTCAAACTCGGCTACTGCGGAGTGCAAATGGGCACTCGATTTATTGCGACAAAAGAATGCCAGGCTCATGAAGACTATAAACAAGCCATCGTTCGCGCTCAGGCGAAGGATATTGTGCACACCGAAAGAGTGACGGGAATTCCGCTCGCGGTGATTCGCACTCCTTATGTCGATAGAATTGGACTCAAAGCAGGAGTGATTGCGCGCTGGTTGCTCAAGGGCCGGCGCACAAAAGAATGGATGCGGCTCTATTATAATATTCGAAGTCTACTCAATATGAAGAGATCCGCGCTCAAAGGCTTTTCGACCAAAGATTATTGGCAGGCCGGAAAAAGTGTGGAGCACATTCAAAAAATTGAATCGGTTCGTGAGATTTTGGATCGATTTAAGAATGTTCTAAATCTAAATCCTTGAGATCGAGAACCATGACGATCGCAGATTCTCCGTTGGAATAATATTTTTCGCGAACCATCAAGGGCCGAAAGCCCATTTTTTCATAGAGGGCTATCGCTGAAGTATTGGAGGGGCGAACTTCTAAAAAACAAGACTCCGCTCCCTTTTGATGAGCGTCTGAAAGCATTTTGTGAATCAGCCAACGTCCCAACCCTTGCCGCTGAAACGGCAAACTCACGGCAATGTTGAGCAGATGCCCCTCGGTAAAAATGACCTGATAAATCGCATACGCGATCACTCCAGACATATCAAAAACACCGAGTGTATGAGTCATCGGAGCGTCCAGACTTTGGGACAAGAGTTGCTCCGTCCAAGGATCTGAGTAGACGGCCTTTTCGACGGCGACAACTTGGGGCAAATCCTCTCGAGTGAACGGGCGAACAACCCATGCGTGGGGAGCCACAGCCATTTCTTTACGCTACTCGGATAGGGAGGAATTTCAACGGGATATTGGGACCCCCGTGGGTCTCGGGACGTTGCTAAATATGCGACTTGTTATCCCCAATGCAGGGCCTCTAACAGCCTTAAAACCTGTCTAGGAGACGTTTGGGATGGCATAGGGCTTGCGTCTTTATTCGTTTTAAAGGGAGCCCGATTGTTCTCAAAGTCACTCAACTTTCAGCCACACCGTTTGCTTCTTGCCGTTTTAGGGGTGAGCTTCATCGCGTTTTCTGGCTGCTCATCTCCCGTCGACGTCACGCTTTCGTGCGCCAATCTCCAGGTCGGTGAAACCTGCTCTGCTCAAACAAACGGGGGGCATATTTTTTGGAAAACAGGAGAACTCAAATCAAACGAAGAGTATGCGCTCATCGTGATGAGCGATGTAGAGCCCGAAAAACTTTCGGATCTGTATCATAATTTTACGCTTCAAAGCACAGACCTCTCCGCTCCTTTGCCCTCCAAAGAAGCCTCGGATATCAAAGCCGTTCGAGCTCAACAGGGTGGTCCGGGAGCCTCCGGATATGGATACATGGATGAATCCATTGGGGGTCCTTCAGGCAATCTCAATTATTTTACGCAAAACATCACCGACGTTTATGTCCCCAATCCCGCCGACTATGTCACTCAAAAAGACGGGCTCTACATCCCTGTCTATGTGCAGCCGCCCTCAGGCGAAAGACTGAAAGGAAAAAAATCCACGTTTCAGCTTTTCTCTTCGACCTCTCCATTTTTTGAAATCATCTATGATCCCGCGCTTTCAAATAGCGCCTATCAAGGCTTGTTTCAGACTGCGATGAATCAGTTTCAGACTTGTTTGAGCCAAGTCATCCCCAAAACAATTGATCTCTTAGGCCATCCCCTCGACACCGATGGTCAGTCCGAAATCAAGATTGCCGTGACCAATTTTTCGGGCGTACTCGGCGCCAATACTTTAGGACTTTTTTCGACTGTCGATCGATTTGAAAAAATGAATGGGCAGCCTCTGCAGGATTCGAATCACTCTGAAATTCTTTTTGTCGCTCCTCCAAGCAACGCTTCGGTGTCTTGCTCCACAGCGGGAGCCCATGAACTCCAGCATCTCATTAGTTTTGACCGAAAGGTACTGTCGAAAATTCCGGCAAACAAAAGAAACGATATGTCCGAAATTAATCGACGGGGTTTAAAGCCAGAATTTTTGGGACTCAATGAAGGCTACTCTCATCTGATCGAAGAACTTTCCGGCGAAACTCAAGAAGTTGGCAAACATGTCTATAGTTTTTGGACTCATCCAAATCTTGTCTCCTTTGATTTGCATACGTCGTATTCAAACAACGCGGGCAACACGAGATCGCGAGGCCTCAATACTCTGCTCCTCTACTACGTTCTTGCTCGGGCGGGAGGTCAGCTCTTTTTGAATGACATCAACACTCGGCAAGCTTTAACCACGCTCATCGGTAGTCCCGATATTGGATATGAAAATATTTCTAAGTATTTGGGGCTGACACGCGCAAAACTCTTTGAAGGATTTTTTGGCCACATGATGCTTTCGCTGTTTAATTTTTCGAACGCACAGACCTTTATTCCGGCGGCTCAACAGGGGCCAAACTTTCAGGGATCCACAGTGACGCGCGGGCTTTATATTATGGATCGCGCGCGACCTTTGACGGAGATTCCGTATCATTGGCCCTATGTCCATCCGTACCAGTTTGACCTTCCGACGCTCAGCACCAGTGAGTTTTTGAACTTTCCTGCCGGAGGGGTGATTTTTAGACGTTTCAACGTTCCTTCAACGCTTACTGCAAATTCCCAAGTGGATTTAGGAGCCGGGGGTAAAAAGTTCTCTGCCTATGTCGTTAGAATCCGTTAGAATTTAGCTAAGTGTCTGACGATCTCGACAATACAACGGCCATTGCTTCGATTGACCAAAACGAAGAAGCAAAAGCAAAAAGACAAGCTGTCCTCATTGTGATGACGGGACCGACGACCGGCCAGACCATTTACCTCGAGTCCAAAGATCTCTGGGCTATCGGCCGAGGCACAAACTGCGATTTGGTTCTTCAGGAAGCGTCTGTCTCACGCAATCACTGTCAAATCTCGTTTAGAGAAGGAAAGTGGTTTCTTCAGGACCTCAAGTCTTCGAACGGAACTTGGATCAATGGAGAGCGAATCGACGAACGGATGCTGACGAGTGGAGATAAAGTTCAGCTCGGATCTCAAATCATCGTCAAATTTGTTTTACAAGATGAGCTTGAAGCTCAGTTTCAACGGGAGCTTTATGAGTCCGCGACCAAAGACAGTCTGACAGGACTCTATTCCAAAAGATATTTTTCGGATCAACTCGACATTGAATTTAACTTTCATCGTCGTACAAAAAAGCCCCTCTCCGTTTTGGTCTGTGACTTGGATCACTTTAAGAAAGTCAACGACACGTACGGACATTTGGGCGGCGATATGGTGCTTAGAGACATGGGCCGTTTGGTAGGAAATATTCTTCGTAAGGGAGACCTCGCAGGACGCTATGGGGGCGAAGAGTTTATCTTTTTGTTGCGCGAAACTCCTCTGCCCGGCGCCGTCACCTTTGCTGATCGAGTCCGCAAAATTGTCGAAACTCATCCCTTTGTTTTTGAATCCAAAAAGATTCCCGTCACGATTTCTATCGGGGTCGCGACATTTACCGAAGGAAACTACGACACCATGACCGAACTCATTAAGGCCGCTGATGAGTTTCTCTACAAAGCGAAGCAAGGCGGTCGAAATCAAGTTGTCTCCCTGATGAACGCTCGCTAAGACTTTTTGTCATGAAGGTTCCTTCAAAAGAGCAGCTTCCTCTGTTGGCCCCCGATCAAACCTTTGAGGTCACCGAAGCGCTTGTAGCTCGGTTTAGAAAATCATTTCACAGTACTTTAGCAAATCCGCCATTTACAATGGGGGCCGTTGCACTTCAGGGAGTCTTTAGTTTGCTCAGGTCTATGGAAGTCAATTGGCTCGGACTCTTGCACGCGACGCAAAAGTTTGAATACCATCTTCCCTTTCAAGTCGGCATGGAACTGAAAGCGCAGACTCAACTCCTTGACTGCCGACTGCGAGCGGGAATGTATTGGCTGAATTTTAGGACAGAGCTGACTGACACTCGAACTCAGCAAATCGTATCGACATCTAAATCTCTCATCATGGTCAAAGAAAAGGGGCCGGAATGAACTCACCCTGGCCGGAAATTACATTTGGACCCATCACTCATCAGCAGATTCGCGACTATGCCGAAGCGAGCGGAGATTTTAATGAGATTCATTTGAATCCAGAATTTGCAAAGACCGCAGGATTTTCGGATGTCATCGCTCATGGAATGCTCTCTATGGGACTCATGGGCGTGGCGCTCGAAAAATGGGGAGTCACAACGGAGACTCTGAAAAGCTTTGAGACCAAGTTTAAGGATGTTGTTCATGTCGGCGATTATCTGACAGCACGCGTGACAGAGCAAAATCAAAAGACCTGGCAGGTCGAACTCGAAACACAGGACGGCCGTCAAGTTTGTACGGCAACAGCCGAAGTAAACTAATCACATTTGAATTCGGGGGCACGAGGATCGCCCAGCGCAAGAATCAAGACGATCAAAATGCCTTGAACTTCTTTGGCTGAAGGTCCGCAAAGAACTTGCGATCTTTGGCTACAATCCATCGAAAGAATATCGGCCTCGAGCTTCTTCTCGATGAGTCCCGCGCGAGTGGTCACAGTCGCATAGCCTTCATTCTCATTTCGGCAAGGCTTCCAATTCTTGTACGGACAAACTTTGAGATCTTTAAGACTCTCTCGAATCATTTTTGTGTCATCACTCGTCAACTGCGTCTGACGAAAACAAGGTCGTCCCTCTCTATTCGTGACTCTCACATCAACCTGAGTGGGTCCTTTCTCAGAAAACTTGAGCAAAAAGGAATTCAAAGATTGCTTTTCGTTGACGACGAGGCGGATGGATTCGAGCTCTTCCTGACAACCCTGAAGAAAAACTGAGCCCATCAAATATCCGAATAAAATAAGCGATTGCCTCATCATCCCCATGACCCCCACGGCTCATTTATAACCAAATCCCGAGGTCAAAAACAGGCAATTCTTGCCGCAGAGCGCCGTCTCTTTGCATTACTCCGCCATAGAAATGCGTTTAAATGCACTTCTAGGCCCAATTCCCCTGGCATATCCTTTGCAGCCCATTTTTATCATGAGGGAGATATTCGTTTGAAATTCTGGGCGCTTATCACTCTGATGATCACTACCGCGAGCCCATTGAGCGCTCAGAATCAGAAGGCCCTGTTTGTCGCCTGCGAAAACTCTCAAATCCTTGGTCTCTACAAACAGTGCCAAGAAGTCACCATCCTCCAAACCACAGACGTCATGGCGCGTGTTTTTACAAAGACGGAAAAGAAAGTACTCAGCCTTCCTTTAAGTCAAATTTTTAGAGCATCGCCGCTTGAATCTCACGCGCGACACAATCACGCCACTAAAGTTGCAATTCCCGGAGCATTTTTATGGAACAACACCCCTGAAGGATTTCAGAGTTTATGTTCTGCGCGCACGATTGATTCGAGCGAACTTCTTGAAGTCACTTGCGGTCGGCACAAAAATGAATTTATCAAGCGCACAAAGGTCTATCGAATTGAGTCTTATCTTGAAGCGCCTACTCAAAGAAATAACCTGACACATTGATCCCTTCTCGTTTGGGATCGAGAGCTTTGACAATGCTCAAACCTGATTCGAGCCCCAAATCCACGAGCATCGAACTCGTTTCTGAGGGATCTTTGGGCACGAGCTTTACCAAGGGATGTCCCATTTTTTCGCCGTAAGGCCTAAAAACAACGGCTTTCTCTCCATTCGATAAAAGAACAAGACTTCCTACGGGATAAACTCCCAAGAAGCGCACCAACATATAGTAGAGCATCGGATCGAGTTCGCCCCCAGGCTGGTTGGCCGCCTTGCTGCCAAGAATCTTTACGGCTTCAAAGGGAGTGTAAGCCTCTCGAAAGGGTCGATCACTCGTGAGAGCCACGTATTGAGAAATGAGTCTCAACAGTCGGCTCTCGAGTGTAAGCGATACAGATTTTACATTGGGTCCTTTGGAATGTTCAAAAATCGCAAGAAGCCTCTCAAGTGTGGGTCGAGCGGCGCCTTGCATTTTGATGAGAGTGTAGACTCCACTCGCCTGCGCATCCAAAATTCTTTTGTATTCGACCGGAGTGAGTTTGTCGTTCTTTTGTAAAATTCCAGAATCTTCACCAATCAAACCCACATTATAAAGAAGGCCGACTAATCCAAAATTGACCTGATCTCTAAACGAAAACTGAAGCTCATTCGCCACCGCTAAGGCCAAAAGCCCCGTCGGCAAACTTTGTCCCAGTGCCAGTGAAAGATTGGACTGATCAGCATTTTCGCGAATCAAGCTCAGGGCGACGAGATTGTAGGGAGCCATACGTCCGACTTCTGCAATCTCTAAAAGGTCCCGCTTAATGGAGCGCTGAGATTTGAGCTCGTTTTTGGCGATGCCTTGAAAGACTTCCTGAGTACTCATTCGAAGCAAAAAGTATCTCTGAAGTGCGTACTGCGGGCTCATCAAAAGTTGTTTATTTTTGAGCCGTCGTTGAAGCTTTTCGGGATCGATGAGTCGAAGCTCAAGTCCTTCCCAACTCCCCGCTAAAGGACGTGGCTTTCCACCTACAGAAATATGAAGAGCCAGTTTTGAAAAAAACTCAGCCATCACTTCCATTTTTACGCCAGGCTTCCAGGTAATCGATTCCAAAAAGGCAAAGTCCATCGCATCCATCACGAGTTTTTGTGCTTCGACAATCGAAAAATGGCTTTTGAGTCTCTCTCCACAAACGTAAAGAATTTCTTCTTGAAGGCGAATCTCGAGAGGACGATCGACCAGTGGACCTGTAAGCTTCAAAATCGACTTTTCGAGATTTTCAAAAGGTCGCTGAAGTGCGGCATTTCGCGCGTCATGAATCTGAAGGCCCGCGAGGACTCCAAAGACGGAATTGAGAAAGTCTCGTCGGAGAGACTCGAGCTCCTCGCCTTCGACCTTTTCGCTGACGACTTCTGGATTCATTTGTCAGTCCTCACCACGACTCGAGATGCTAGGGCTCTTAATTCTGCGCTGACAGTTTGTGCAGGAACTAAGTCCAAAAACCGAGCGACAAACTGAGGCGCTCCCTTTGCGAGCGCCTTCAAATAGAGCATTCTTTTTTCTTCCTCGTTCTTCTTCTTAAACAAACCTGAACCCGGCTGCTGCCAGAGGTTTTGGAGCCAGGGAAGAGCTAACTCTCCACCCACTTTGAGAATGGCGGCATAGGCTCTTTCTTGTTCATCGGCTGCAGCCGATTGAAAGGCTTGGCCTTCCAGATGATTTTTAAGAATTTTTAATCCAAGTTTTCCGCTCGATTGAGACAGCAAATCATACGCGAGCATCCGTGACTCGGTGTCGCCTTTTTGGAGAATTTGCTCAAAAATCCTCAAAGAATCGGGAGATCCAATCGTCGCCATTTGCTTGAGCACTTTGGATCTCAGTGCCGGTCCTGCAGAGGAATAGAGACTCTCCAGAATCTTTTGAAAATGGTGAGTTGGTCTCAATGACATCAAATTGACTAAGGCTTCCCACGATGGATTATCAGGCGTTTTTTGAATGGAATCCAAAATCCATTGCAGATGATGAGGGAGCCCTTTGAGGATGAAATCTGTCGCTGCTTTTGCAAAGTTTGAATGATTGCCGATAAGCGAAATCCAAAGTCGAACGGCAGACGGGGGCCCCATGAGTAAGATTCGAGTCGCTTCACGCTCTAACGAGGCATCTTTGAGCAATCCTAAAAACAAATTGGATTGATCAATGTGATAAAGCGAATCGAGTATCTTTTGATACTCTCCCGATCGCTCTACTTTTTCTTTTTGCATTTGCGCTACTTTTTGAACAACGGCGGCAAACAAATCAAAGAACTTAGCCTGAAGAGCGCTTAGGGATGTGCGCACGATCAAATCCCTTCCCACTTGAAGCTGATCTCCAGCGCCCTGATCTCTTAAGAGAAAATGAAATCCCATCAGCAAAAGCTTTTCGAGAGTTTCTCGCTCTTTTTTTGCTCCTTCACGCGAAGCCACTAAAGCGTGGAGGAGCTTCGAAACCTCTTCGTCACTGCGTGCAAACTGCGCAGGATTCAAACGAAACTCTTCTAGAATTTTGAGGTCTTCACTGCGAAGTTTACGATGAGGAGTCGCAGCGACTGCTTGAGTTTTGGCCTTCATATTGAGGCAAAATGAGTCTACCAACTGTTTGAGCTGCGGGTCCTTTTGTTGAGCTTCTTGGAGTGCATCGCCCCCCACCACCTGAAAGTGATCGAGGTTGGCCTCTACAAAGAGACAGTAGAGATCTTCATCGACCATTTCGGGAGACTCAAAGTCGGTCGCGAGGATCTGAAGAACTTGATTGAGTTCTTCCTTGCTGAGGCCTCGACGCAAAATCAAAAGTCGAATCCCGTCGGAATACAGAGCGAATGAGAATGACGTTTTCTTTTCTTTGTTTTGATAGATGACTTTTTTTTCAAAAAGCATCTCAAAAGGCTTTACGTCGATTTCGATTTGCTCTCCTTCGGAGAACAAACTCGCACACGCATTGACGGTATGATCTAAAATATTATCGAGAAATCCCTGACCGCCGGCATAACTATACATTCGCTTCGCGCGCATGGCTTTTTCGAGTGCGTTGACAAAGATCTCCACACCATTGCGCGATGTTCCAATGCTTGTTGCCGATTCCAAAAGAAGTGCCCCCTTGACTATTTTAAATGAGTCTTTGAGCTTTTGGGCACCCCCCCTCGAATGATGACGCGCGCGTCATCGTGGGACTTGTAGTCGCCTCTTCGGTTCGTTAGATTAGCGATGTGATATTTGATGTTTTGAGCGGCGCACTGCAATTGGCTTTTATCGTGTTTATGGCTGGGTCTCTGATGCTTTTGGTTTTTTCGCTCCTGCTCGCCTGGGGTTGGGGCCAGTTTTCTCACTCCAAGAATCAGGTCCACTCCCTCACCGAAATTCTGAGCATTGCCGGTGTGGAATGGGGGGCCCTGATGACATTGGCTTTTGCACATTTGAGGCGCCTACCTGCTTTTTTTGAAGCGCCTCGCTTTCAAACGCCCGAAGAAGCATCGTCGGCCCCTGCGAGCCAAATCCCCATTTGCCTCATTCCCTCACTTCATTGGAGCTCGCGGCTGTTTCGATTTTTGTATTGGCGACTCAAAGCTCACCATTTTAAGAGCTTATGGCCCATGAGCTGGAAGTTTTTTTTACAGGAGCCCTTGTTTTTGGAAGAGCAGCTCTTTCGGTTTCTGTTGAAGGTTCAAGCCGATACGGGATCCACTCGAATGACTCTGATTAGTTTTGGATCAAGCAGACCTATTATTGCGAGAGTTCTCGCCAGAGCCGAACTTCAGAGTTTCAATATTCGCTGGATCGCTATTTCAGCGAGCCAGGAACTCGGCTCAGCACTTGAATTTATTCAGACGCCTCGACTGCAGAAAGCCTACGCCACGTGTGCGACGATTTCGATCAACCCCCACGTGCTCATCGCGGGGGCTAAGGACACTCTCTGCTACCCTCTCTCTGTCTTTGGAGAGCCAGCACCAACGCTGATTGCGGATGTGGGACATTACGGCGCGCTTTTGCACTCTAAGACAATCGATACAGTTTTGTCTGATCTCGATGCCACTCGAATGACCGAACGTCATCAACGTTTGGCATCCAAAACATCTTCTCTCTCATGAGCACTCTGCACTTCGTCACAGGAAAGGGAGGTGTAGGAAAGACTTGGGTTTCAAAAGCCCTTCATTCTCAGAAGAGCGATTCGAAACTCATCTCTACGCTCAATTACTCTCGCTCTCAACTCGCTCAAGATTTTGTACTACGAACGATCAAAATCAAATTGATTGCCTCTTGGTTAGGCCAGAGCCAACTGTTTCAAACTCTTTTGAGTCTCGCTCCCAATCTCAACGAACTGCTGCTCTTGCATCGCCTTTTAGAGGATTCCAAAGCCAAGCCTCTGATTGTGGATGCTCCTAGCACAGGAAATTTTATTGCCATCTTTGAAGCTCTGAGAACAGCGCGCGAAATTTTTGACGGCGGCAGTCTCAAGTCCTTGAGCGAAGAAATCTGCGAACAAATCAATCGCCCTGACCACATTTTTGTCCATCTTGTAACACTTCCTGAAAACTCAAGCCTCGAAGAATCGCAGCAAATCAGAGATTATTTAGGAAAGTATTTTCCGAGGATTCAGTGCGAGTTCATTCTCAACCGAAAGCATCAAAAACCCCTTGAGGGATCTTGCCCAGAGCCTTGGTACACTTTGGGCGTTAAGCGCTTTGACCTCGAAACAGCCCGCCAGAGCCAATCCAAAATATTGTTTTCGCAGATATTTGAGGAATCTCACCCATGATGGCAAAAGTGCGATTTGTCTGGGGCCGAGGAGGTGTGGGCAAGAGTCATTTGGTTTTGCGCGAAGCCTACCAAGCCAAAGACTCTCCTCTCATCATTAGTCTCGATCCCAGTCAGCGACTCCTTCACCTTGTGGGAAAGTCACAGATGGCTCCTGATGGAGATCGTTTCAAAATATTGGATTGCGAGATTGAGCTGAAGATATTGCAGGCGGATTTGCTTTTTGAGCAACTCGCTGCCCGAGCTCCAACGAGCCCTCGGCTCAAGCATTTTTATCAGGTGATGGTGCGGGGGCTTCAGGATTTTAGAGAGTACCTCCTTTTGATTCAATTGAGCGACGAAATTGAGCGATCAAAGGCCAAGACACTCATTGTCGATACGCCGCCCTTTCAAGAAGCCACGGGTCTTCATCGAAAGGCGCTTCTTTTGCGGAATTTTTTTGGAGGGCAGCTCGTACAGTTCACTCTCAAATCAAATACTCTCCACCTCCTTTCGTCCCCTCTCAAAAAAGTCTTTGAGACGGCACGCCTCTTTGTCGGAAAAGAAGCAACGTCCCAAGTCTTTGAACTCATCGAATGGCTGATGCAACATACGGATCGATTTCAACAGGCGGCGACTCATCTCGAAAGTTTGTTTTTTTCTGAGAACTCGGAGCATGTTCTTGTGCTCACCCCAGAAACTCCTTCTTCTTTTTTGGATGAAGCAAAGTCTTTTTTTAAGGAAGCCAGGCATCTTCGCTTTTGTCTCAATCGATCTCTTTGTGGATTTCCGCAGCTTGAGAATCCTCAAGATCCATTTTTGAAGGAACTCTCTGGCTTGAACTCCAAAGAGATCCTGCTCATTTCAAAGATACAGAGCCAGTTTTTGAATGCCACGATTGATCAGATCCCCTGGCAGGCAATGGGCGAGGACAATCCTCAAGAACTCGAAACTTTTGTCACTTCGTAATAAAAGACCAAGGCAAAGTCTCACTGAGCGTCTTTGGTCGATAGACGATTTCTTCCATCAGATGATTGTAGGATTTAAGAGCAGATCTCCAATCATCTCCGCGATGGTGAGTTTCTAAAAGAAAGTCGGAGACCCTCTCATCGCCGACACTGAGGAGGGACTGAAGCTGCGCAGTATCCCAACCTTCGTGATTGAGATGAAAATTTTGAAGATCAGAGAGCTTAGACTTAAAGAGCAAGAATCGTGCTTCGAGTTCGTCTTCTCTCAAATGAGCGCACGCTTCAAAGGGTGTCGTGGGTTTGGGAATAAACGGATTGAGACTCACGGAGAGATTTCCCATTTGTCCTCGAGATTTTGAAATCGACATAAAGGTCGAGTGAATACGTCGAATGAGCTCCGCAGCTTCTTCGACATCTGCACGCGTCTCTGTCGGCAGTCCAATAATAAAGTAAAACTTAAGATTTCGGATTCCCGCTTTGAGTGCAGTCTCCACACAGTGCATCACCTTGGCTTCGTCCGTCCGTTTGTGAATCACTTGCTGAAGACGTTGACTCCCTGTCTCCAGTGCGAGCGTGAGAGTTCTTTGAGAACTGAGATTTAATAGATCCATGAGTTTGGAGCTCACTGCTTCGACTCTCAGGCTCGAGAGGCTGATCTCTCCCCCACCGTCCACCACATAATTTGCCATCTCGACGAGCTCGGGATGATCTGCGAGAGCTGCCCCCACAAGGCCTACGCGACCCACGCGTTCGATGCCTTCGTCAAACGCAGATTTTAAAAAGCTCAAGCGACGAAACCGCGTAGACGCCTCTGTATAAGAGACCGAACAAAATCGACAGCGCTGAGGACAACCTCGAGAAACTTCGACCATAAAGTTATTAGAAAACTCGGTATGGTTAGTCACGATTTCGGTCTTCGTAAGATAAGAATTGATGAATTTGATGGTTCGTCTTTTGAACGCTCGCCCCGGTAAATGACCATGAAGCGCAGGAACATAAATCCCTTGAATCTCTGACAAAGCTTCTAAGGCATTCATTCGCCGATGGCCCATAAAGGGAGTCCCTCTCAAGACCTTCGCAATATCAAAAACGATTTCTTCGCCGTCTCCAAACGCAAAAGCATCAATAAAGGGAAGCAGCGGCATCGGATTCATAGATATTGCAGCCCCTCCCATCAAAACGACGGGATCCGCATCCGTGCGATCAACACTCTTGAGTGCCAATCCGGCTTGTTTAAGAATTCTTAAGACATGAATGGCGTCGTTTTCAAAACTCAAACTAAACGCCAAAACATCAAAGTCTTTAAGAGCTCGTCCGCTTTCGAAGCTTCGAATCTCATTTGAGTTTTCTGACAAAAATGCTCTCTCGCAAACGACTTCATCGATGTCATTCCAAAGACTGTAAATTTGCTGAAAGCCTAGATTGCTCATCCCGACATAATAGGTGTGGGGATAAATCAAACAGATGCGCAATCGACCTCGCCACTCCTTGGATCGGGCGCCTTGCTCCTGAATACGAAAAGACTCAACGCCTGGGCGACTTCGAAGACTTTTGACAGTGGATTTGAGCTGAGAACGCATGAGCCCGGCGACCCTACCAAAAGAGAGCCCCGGGCTCAAACCACACATTAAAAGCGCAGATTAGGCGTCCGGCTGACGTCTCAAAAACGCTGGAACTTCAAAGCTTTCGTCCTCAAACAGCGGCATTCCCCGACGAGGGCGATTGCTGCCAAACACAGCTTGTGGCTCCTCTGGAACAGCTAAATTCACTGATTGAGAAGCTTCGGCGCGAGGCTGAACTTGAGGCTTAGAAGCCGGTGCTGACATCGGAATGTTTTTAAGATTCTCGATCTTTTGCTGATTGGCTCGGTTAAAGCCCGTCGCAATCACGGTCACTCGGATCTTATCACCGAGCGTATCGTCGATGACTGATCCAAAGATGATATTGGCATCTTCGTGTGCGGCTTCTTGAATCAAAGTCGCCGCTGCGTTGACTTCGTACAACGTCATCGAAGAAGTTCCGGTAATATTGATCAAGATACCCGTCGCGCCTTCGATCGAAACATCTTCGAGAAGCGGAGAAGAAATCGCGTTTTGAGCGGCGATCATTGCGCGGTTATCTCCGCGAGACTCTCCCGTCCCCATAAGGGCCATTCCCATTTCGCTCATGACAGTTCGTACATCGGCAAAATCCACGTTCACCATCCCGTGAATATTGATGAGGTCCGAAATCCCTTTCACTGCAGAAAGGAGAACATGATCGACCTTACGAAACGCGTCGATCAAGGTGAGCTGATCGGTGGCCAAAGTCAGCAATCGCTGATTGGGGATCGTGATCAACGTATCCACATTATCCTTCATCTGCTGAAGACCTTCTTCGGCCTGATGACGACGACGTTTTCCTTCAAATGTAAAAGGCTTGGTCACCACGCCGACTGTTAAAATCCCCATGCTCTTGGCGATCTGAGCAATGACGGGGGCTGCGCCTGTTCCTGTTCCACCGCCCAAGCCGCAGGTGACAAAAACCATATCGGCTCCGTCCAATAACTCCGAAAGCATTTGAGTATCTTGCAATGCTGCTTCGCGAGCGACGGCAGGATTGGCTCCCGCTCCAAGACCTTTGGTGAGACTGGCTCCCAACTGAACTTTTGTCGGCGCCAAAGTGGCCTTGAGTGCTTGAGCATCCGTATTCGCAGCGATGAATTCCACCCCTGAGAGTCCTTCTGCAATCATCGTGTTGACGGCATTGCCGCCCCCACCGCCGACACCAATCACTTTGATTTTGGCGCCAAGCGTATCTAGATTCACAACGTCAATTTTTCGAGACATAGTCTTCCCCCTCTGATGTGCCTGTTAAAAAAAATCCCTTACCCAACGAGAAAATCGAGCCTGAACTTTTTCGAACCCCTTCTTCTCGTAAATCGATGCCATATATTGCAGCTCTTCATCTTCTTCAAATCCCAACTGCAAAAGTCCAACAACCGTCGAATATCCTGGAGACGTCACCATATCGCTGAGTCCGCCGAGTCCACTCGGCTTTCCGAGTCTCACCGGCAAACGAAACGATCTCTCGGCCACTTCCATCAAGCCTCCGAGATGAGCGACTCCCCCAGTCAAAATAATTCCCGCTGGCAGTGCCTCATCAAGACCATCACGTCCGAGCTCAGACCTGACGAGAGAAAAAATTTCTTCTAAGCGAGGTTGCAAAATCGTCGAAAAAGTTCGGCGCTTTACTCGTCGAAGCTCGCCACCGGATAATCCAGGAATCTCGATTTCTTCGTCCTCATTGACCAGCGTCGAACACCCATACTGTTTTTTGAGTCTCTCAGAATCCATCAGACTCGCTTTGAGTCCTACCGCGAGGTCGTTGGTCAAATGAATCCCTCCGATTGGAAGTGATCGAAGCCATTTGAGAGATCCATTCTGAAACACCGCCATATCCGTGCAGGCCGCACCGAGATCGACGACACATACACCGGCTTCGCGATCGCCTTTTTCTGCAACACTGCGAGCTGAGGCCAATGGAGCCGAAATAAAATGCCTTGTTTTGAGTCCGACTTTGGAGAGACATCGGCGAAGATTTTCGAGAGCGGTAATCGAACCCGTTGCAACTTGAACGTCGACCTCGAGACGCTTCCCGTACATACCAAGGGGCTCCTGAATTCCTTCGTTGCCATCGATAATAAATTCTTGAGGAATGACCTGAATCACTTCTCGATCAAGTGGCAAACTCACCGCTGATGCGGCTTCAATGACTCGCTCTACATCGAGCAATTTGACTTCTTGATCGCGCAAAGGAACCATTCCATGACTCGCCATGGTTTGAATATGCGATCCCGTCACGCTCACCACACTGTGTTCGATAGGACGACGAGCAAGCTTTGAGGCTTCTTCAAGAGCTTGCGAAAGCGCAAGAACGGTGGAGTCAATATTGACGACAACCCCTTTACGCACTCCGTGAGACTCGGCTTCTCCAAAACCGACGACCTCAAGACCTTGAGGAGTCATCTCGGCCAAAAGTACAGCCACTTTGCTACTGCCAAGATCGATCCCTGCTAAAATTGGAAAATCCTTTGCCATCAGTTCAAACTCCCTCCGCGAACAATCCATCGATCCGCACGCTGACCATCCACTTCGAGCGCGGAGTCTCCCTTGAGCGGCTCACTCAGCAACGCCTGAAGTGATCGAATTCGATTCTTCCAAGCTCCTGAAAGTAAAATCACACGGACTTCACGCGAATTTTTGGCGCCTTGCCACACCACTTGAAATCGCGGCCGATCGAGCCAAGAATCAAAAGAAATCGTCAGAGACTCAATCTTCACGCGAAGCTTATTCTCTAGTTCAAAAACGAGTTCGTGGGCTTCACGCAGACTTTCGCGCTCTTCTTGCAGGCCGCGCTCGAGTTCGGGCAGCGAAATATGCCTCGCCAACTGCCCTTCCCATCCAAAAATGAGCGGCAGATCCACGAGCCATCCTGGAATTTCTTTTTGTCTAAACATAAAGTGCCCGGATTGATCGGCGACAATCCACGCTCCATCGGCTCGAATCAAAAATCGAGGCTCTCTCAAATGCGCCGTGATATGAACTCGACCAGGAATCTCACGGCGGATAGACACTCCATCGACCCAACCCGACGAACGCACTTTCTCTTTTGCGGAATTTAAATCTAGAGTGAACAAATTCTGCCCTTTCAGAACGTCCAAATCTTTTACCACTCGCTCGAGGGGATTTTTGAGTATTTGGAGCATGGGATCCTTTCCCGCAGGTGTGCGCCACTCAAAGTCAATCGTTCGAACTGTGAATCCCCCCCAATATTTGAGCTTCTGCCAAGTGGACTCAGGTCCTACAACCTGCTCTCCCAAACTCTGCAGATTTTTCGCCTCCTCTTTAATGGTAGGAAAAACCACGCGCAATGCAAAGAAAAAGATAATGCTCCCCGTTGTCACAGCGAGCGATACCCACAAAAACTTCTTTGCCTTCCATTCCGAAGCTTCACGTGGCGCGCGCGAGCGCAGTGAACTCACAGCTGATAATCCCCCTCAGACTATTCTGAGAGGCTTAGCGGGCTAAGGTCAATGATTCTGAGGGAGGTCGGCACAATCGAGCGAGTTCTTGAACCATCGTAGTCAGGGGGCCTGCCCCCAAAATCAAAAGAACTCGAGGACGATCTGAAGCTGGAAGAAGTGCCAGGATTTCGGCCGCTGAAGGTAAGCTCGAAAGTGAAGAAACCCTCATTTCCCGAAACTCTTTGGCCAAGGCTTCGGAAGTCACTCCTTTGATAGGCTCTTCGTGTGCCGGATAAATAGGCATTAAGAAAAGTCGGTCACAGCGCCCTTCAAAGCTTAAGGGAAACTCCTTCCAAAGGGCCTGAGTTCGTGAATATCGATGAGGCTGAAAGAATACAATCCGCTCCCGCTCGGGGAACATCAGTTTGAGAGCATCCAAAGTGGCTTCGATTTCGGTGGGATGATGACCGTAATCTTCGACGATCGATACTTTAGGGGATTCGAGGTGGATCTGAAGCCGTCGATCGGCCGGCACAAACTGCTCTAAGCCCTCTCGAATTTGTTCCCATCGAAGGCCCAAAGTGAGAGCGACTGCGACCGCTCCAGTGGCGTTTTTGACATTGTGCGCGCCAGTCACTGGAATTTGGAATTTTCCAAGGTTTTTACCTTCCCACTCCAACTCAAACTGACTTTGTCGGCTCTCGTACGTCACCGATCGAATATGCAAATCTGCATCACTCGCAAACCCAAAAGTTTTGACGGGCTTCAGAATCTCACGTCGAATCGAACGCAGACTGGGGCAATCCGCACTCAGCCAATTGACTCCAAAAAATGCGGTTCGATTCAAAAAAGACACGAAGGTGTTTTCGAGATCCTTAAGATCCCGATAGGTATCCAAATGTTCACGATCAATATTTGTTACGACAGTGAGAACTGGCGAAAATTTTAGAAAACTTCGATCACTCTCATCGGCTTCAATGACAAAGACTTCGCCTTTGCCCACGATCGAAGAAGCGTTCCAATGCTGAAGTCTGCCTCCCACGACCACCGTCGGATCGATGGGCGAAAGTATCTGCCCCACCATCGAAGTCGTGGTAGTTTTCCCGTGGGATCCTGCGATCGCAACTCCGAGCTTCAATCGCATAAGCTCGGAAAGCATCTCCGCTCGTGGAATCACAGGGATTCGGCGTCGCTGAGCTTCGAGCCATTCTGGATTAGTGGGAGAAACAGCCGCAGACACCACGACACAAGTGGCCCCATCCACTTGCTCCGCCTGATGTCCCTGAAAAATTCGTGCTCCCAGCTTCGAAAGCTTTTTGGTCGTTGCCGTCGATTGAACATCACTTCCACTGACTGGAAAGCCGAGCGAAAGAAGAACTTCGGCAATGCCACTCATTCCCGATCCGCCGATACCGATCAGATGAATAGAGGGTTTTTGTAAACCGTTCCAAAACATGATGAATGGCATTTTTAGGCCGAATCCAGTGAAGGGGCAAGAATTACCCTCAGCGAACGGCTATGACAGCGTGAGAATGTCCTTCCACTCGACGACGGTTTCTTCCTGGCGCCTTTTGAGGACGGAAGGAGCTTGATCCAGGAGGGGACTCAATCGACTCCACATAAATTGAGACTCCGCAATGACCCACTCGGCCTTTTGAACGGCCAGAGCATTTTTGGTTTGATGGTCATCCGCGGCTTTGGGAAACGGCACAAAGACAACGGGCCGAGCAAACTTCATAACTTCAAAAACCGTCATTGCTCCCGCTCGAGCGACAACGAGATCAGCTCGTTGAAGAAGCTCAGGGAGTTCGTTGGTAAAAGCAATGACCGATGCTTTGAGCCCCAATTCTTTGTAAGCTTTTTCGACGCGCTCGCGATCTTCAAAACCCGATTGATGAATAAACTCTACTTCGGGTAGTCGCTTTTTGAGATCGGGGAGCATCTCAAGCCAGCGATCATTGAGACCTCGAGCTCCCTGAGAACCTCCCATGATCAAAATCACTTTGGGAGGCCACTCAAAGGATCTTCGATTTTGAATCTGACTCAAAAAACCTTCTCTCAAGGGCAAATCTACCAACTGAAACCCTTTGATCTTAAATCCAGCATAGGCCGCTAAGGGCCCCTGCGAAAGAATCTGATTCACGAGCCCCGCGCTAGAGTTTTGCTCGAGGACAAAAACCTTCCAGCGAAACAACCATCGCAAAAAGATAGCAGCCACAAGCGTGGGCGCGGAGGCATATCCTCCGACTCCTGCCACAATCTGAGGGCGATGCTTTGTCAACAACAGGCAGCTTTCCAAAATACCTCTGAAGAGCGAAAGCACGCCTTTTAATTTGTTGAGCAGACTCTTTCCCTTAAGACCTCGTGCATGAATAAACACCACATTCATGCGTGAATCCGAAAGAGTCGTCCGCGCTTCGATTCCCAAACGCGTGCCGACAAATGTGACGCGACCTTCGGGATACAGATTCAAAAAAATTTCTGCGACAGCGACGCCAGAAAAAAAATGTCCGCCCGTTCCTCCCCCGCAGACCATAAGATGAGGATGAGCTTTAGACAGGGTCTTCATCTTTTCTTGCATGCAGACTTTGGAGAATACCGAGAGCAATCAAAGAGACAAGTAGAGAGCTTCCTCCGCTACTCAAAAAGGGAAGCGGAAGACCTTTTGTCGGAAGCATCCCCAGTGTCACCATCATATTGAGCAGTGCGGGCAAACACAAAAAGAGTGTGACTCCCGCCGCCAGATAATAACCAAAATCACTCATCTGCGCTCGAGTCACTCGCGCGCCAAAAGCCAGCAACGACAAGAACAAAGCAATCACGGCTCCAATGCCCACAACACCGAGCTCCTCTCCAACAACGCTAAAGATAAAATCCGTATGCGCTTCCGGAAGGTAATAGAGTTTTTGCTGCGAATTTCCGAGCCCAAGACCTGTCCATCCCCCATTATAAAATCCCATAAAGGATTGAATCACTTGAAACCCAGATCCCTGAGGATCGGCCCAGGGATTCAAAAACGTCATCACTCGTTTGGTCCGATACATCGCTCCAAAAATCATGAGAGCAACTGCCGGCAGCGCCAGAATAAAAATTCCTGCGATATAGGCTAAGGGGATGCGGCCGATGAACCACAGGGCCACACTCAACGCAAACAAGCTCATGGCACTTCCGAAATCAGGCTGAAGGACAAGGAGCATCATCGCTAAGCCCGTCACCATTAAAAGAGGCAAAAACCCTCGATTGAATGATTCGAGTCGGTCCGCTTTAACCGCCAATGTGGCGGCGATATAAAAAACAAAAAGAAGGCGCGCCAATTCGGCAGGCTGAAACTGACCAAAGCCCAAGGAGATCCAGCGCTGAGCTCCTCCAGCCGCATGACCAAAGCCAGGAATCATCACAATGATCAGCAGTCCAAATCCCAGCAAGAGTCCCAGCATTCGCCACTTCATCAAGCGAACGAATGGGATTTGTGCGATCACAAAATAAAGACCCCAACCGACCAACAAGAAAACACTCTGTTTTTTGACGTAAAAAAGCGCATCCCCATAGCGCTGTAAGCCCATCACAGCGGAAGAACTATAAATCATGAGGAGTCCAAAGCCCGAAAGCAAAAGACCCACGAGGAATAAACCTCGATGGCTCAAACCACTGATTCCCACATGCTCAGAGGCTCGAGTTTTGACTGCCTGCCGTCCCCACGCCATATCCAAATTGTATAGGGCTTAAGATCCTGGAATCAATCCTCTTCCTTCGGCTTGATCCCAAATTGCGCATGCGATAGGAGTTTAAAACTTAAGGGTCACAAAAATAAGGGTAGGAAGAATGATAAAGGTCGTCGTACCAGCGCTGATTTTGTGCGTTTTGGATCTCCGTGGAGGAACCTGCGCTCCTTTGAAGGGCAAGAACTGCAAAGCCATTTCCAAAGTTGGCTGGCGGCTACTCGCCGATACGCTCCAGCAGAATTGGTCCGCAGCGGACTTTGATAGATTAGCCGAACTCGCCGTCGATAAACCAATCCCTACCCTTCTCAATCAACAGGGCCCATTTAAGATCAAAGCCCAAAGGACCCGGCAAAATCGTATGGCCCCCTATCCCGGGGTCAGACGTGACAGCAAAGGTGAGATTCCAGATCGAAACGGGTCGCACAATTATAGTGACGCCAAACTGAATGCCATGGAGCTCAGGGCAGAAATTGAAAAGGCTTTCAATAGACTTTCGCCAACGGTTCAAAGAGTCGTCCGGCTCAAATACATCCAAGGCAGAACCATCGAGCAGATTTCACTTCTTTTAGAAATGCCCCTTGGGACAGCGAAGAGCACCCTCTCGCGAGGGCTCATGATTCTCCGTCAAAATTCGATCCTCGCCAAATATTTCACAGATCTCAATGATCGCCCCTCACGATAATGAAATCTTGTGCACGGAGCTTCTGATTTTACTGACCTCACTGACAAAAAACTTCCCGCGCTCTTCAAAGTTATCAAATTCGTCATAGCTCGAGCATCCCGGAGAGAGCACAAGGACTTCATCCGAAGCAACGGAAGGAACTTCAGCTGCCAATAGTGTCGCGAGATCTTGATAAGACCGAACCTCACACGTGATGCCCCTAATTTGTTCTTCAATCTTTTTTCGCGCCTCGCCGCAGACAAAAATTTTGTCTTCTGGCCTCACCCACGGCTTGAGCTCTTCAAAATTATCCCCTTTGTGCCTGCCTCCAAGAATGAGTTTTAGTTTTTTGGAGTGAGGTCTCATGCTCTGAACGGCATAAATCATCGCATGCACTGTGGTCGCCTTAGAGTCATCCACAAAGAGAGCTCCCGTCTTATCCTGATAGACTTCTTGCCGATGGGGTAAGCGTGGTAGGTCCATTAACCAAGAAGGTTCAAAGGTAACGGGCTGCTTCCATTGAAGGGCCAAATCCTCAACAATGACGGGTGCGACCTTTTGCAAAATCTCTGCGAGTAAACTGGAGTTTTTATAGAGGGCGCCGCTCGAGCCCTTTGGAGCAAGCGGAGACACCTGATCCTCGGGAAAAAATACTTTTTTGGACTTTGAAAGCAAATGCCACTTCGCCAAAAAATATTCCTGAAGACTCGGATACCGATCCAAGTGATCCGGGGCCAGATTGATGAGAATTCCAAAATCAAATTGAGCCGTGTTAAGTCTCTCGGCCTGAAAGCTCGAGACTTCGAGGACAGCAAGATCATATGATTCTTTGAGCGCATCTCCCGCCGCAGTTCCCAAATTACCTCCTACAAATATCCGCCTCGCAGGAAAGGCCCGTCGGAGCACTTCGCCAAGCTGGGTCGTAAAGGTGCTCTTTCCATCCGTCCCCGTGATTACAATGCTCAGGCCTTGAAAGTGCTGACTAACAAAATCAAGCTCTCGAATTTCTTGAGTGTGAATCCGCGAAAAAAACTTTCGTTGAGGATCAATGCCAGGAGACAAAAAAATATCAAAATTCTTCCACCTCTCCCACGAAAGTGAGTCAAAGGTTCCAGGCACCATTTGATTCAAAACGAAGGACTCTGAGTCTGAATTCAAAACAAAGTGCTCAACGCCACCTTCTTTTTCGACGAGAGCTTCTTGAGGAGAACTCACATGCGCCGAAAGGGCACGAGTCACCTTCCCCAATCCCAGAAAAAGCGTACCAGCGCGCATCTTAGTCACTATCGAATCTTTAGTGTACTCAGCGCCAAGAGCGCAAAGAGAATCGACAAAATCCAAAATCGCGCAATGACTTTGGACTCCGGCCAACCCGAAAGTTCAAAGTGATGATGGAGAGGCGCCATTTTAAAAATTCTCTTTTTGGTCGATTTATAAGATCCCACTTGCAAAATGACACTCATGGCTTCGAGGACAAACAAAAATCCAGCCATAAACAAAACAAGTTCTTTGTGGGTCAACAAGGCAACTGTTCCCAAAAGCCCTCCGAGCGAAAGACTGCCGACATCGCCCATAAAGACCTCAGCAGGATGCGCATTGTACCAAAGAAAGCCTAAGCCCACGCCAATGACTGAAGCTAACACGATGGCTAACTCCCCAGCGCCCGGCAAATATTCAAAAAGAAGATAATGTGAAAATCCCGAATGCCCCGCCACATAACTCGTCAACAAAAGCACAAAGGCCGTTGTCATAATGGGCACAATAGCGAGCCCATCTAGCCCATCAGTGAGATTGACTGCATTTGAAGCGCCATTAATAACCAAAAATGCCCAGATAAAAAAGAAGCCTCCGAGGGGAATGGCCGCATCCTTCAAAAATGGAATCACAATTTTGGATTCCGTTTCAGGAATAAGTGTCATGGCATAGGCGGCGAGTAATGAACCCAAGCCAAGCAAAATCATTTTGACTCTAAAGCTCACGCCCTTGGTATTTTTTTTGGTCAGCTTGAGATAATCGTCCCAAAATCCGACAGCTCCAAAACCCAGCAGCGAAAAGAGAGCGATCCAGACATAAGGATTTTCCCAACGGCAAAAAATGACAGTCGTCAGGGTGATCCCTGCGACCATCAAGACTCCGCCCATCGTAGGGGTGCCTGCCTTTTTGAGGTGGGTCTGAGGCCCATCATCTCGAATCACTTGGCCAACCGAGAGCTGCCGCAAGCGTCGGATCAACCGAGGCATCAAAAGCACGACAAGCAAGAACGAAAAGCCCGCCGCGATAATGGCGCGAAAAGAAATATATCGAAATAAATTTGCCGCGATCGAATCCACAGCCCAGTGCTGAAACAACCAAAATACCATTCGGTCATTTTCCACTGCCAAGGGGCCCAATGGCTAGATCTTTATCAAGGACTTGAAGTGAGAGCCTCTCTCGCAATCTGCCGATCATCAAAGGGAATCTTTTCGGTCCCCAAAATTTGATAGGTCTCATGTCCCTTGCCAGCAATCAAAATCACATCTTGAGATCCCATCGCAGAGACGGACCTCTCAATTGTTTTTCGGCGATCGGGATCAATATGAATGGGTTTTAATCTTTGAAGGCCCGTGAGAATCTCTTCGATGATTTCCTCGGGTTTTTCGGTTCGAGGATTATCCGAAGTTACAAAAATCTCATCCGCATAGAGTTCGGCAATGGCGCCCATCTGAGGGCGTTTGGCTCGATCACGATCGCCCCCGCACCCAAAAACTACTATGAGCTTTCCTTGCGTGAGAGGCCTCAAAGTATTGAGAACATTTTCGAGAGCATCAGGTGTGTGGGCATAATCCACAAAGATTCTGGATCCCGGCCCCTGAGGCGAGACTCTTTCGAGACGTCCTGGAACCGCTGAGGCTTTGTCGAGAGCCTGCTGAATCTGCGCAGATTCGGCATTCAGGGCTCGAGCAAGAACCACCATTCCCATGAGGTTTTCGATATTGTAGGAGCCGACGAGAGGACTTTTAAACTTAAAAGTCTTTTGGCTTTTGATCTCAAAGACTTCGAATTCGGATCCCGAAAGGTCTGTTTTCCAATTTTTGAGAATCCACTGAGCTGATGAACCTTTGGTCGCTTTTTTGGCGTCCTCCCAACTGAGGATTTCTAGACCACGAATGTCTTTGAGCTCATCGGCAAGACGAGATCCAAAGGCCCCGTCCAAAGGAATCACCGCAAGACGCTTCGACTTTTGACTCTGGCACAAGACTTGAGAAAAAAGTTTTTTCTTCGCCAAATAATAGGCTTCCATTGTGCGATGGTAGTCGAGATGCTCCGCCGTTAAATTGGTGAAAAGAGCGGCATCGAGCTCGAGACCCAGCAGCCGCTTTTGCTCCAGGGCATGAGAACTCGCTTCAAGGACAAACGCATTGGCTCCTCGCGAGACAAAATCCGAAAATATTTTTTGCAGTTCCGTAAAATCAGGTGTCGTCAGATTTGAGGGAATGGCTTGACCTTCGAATTGGGCTTCAATCGTCCCGAGGCGAGCTACTTTATTTCCCATTTCTGCCAGCAAAGCTTGAACTAAAAATGTCGTCGTTGTTTTTCCGTTCGTGCCTGTCACCGCAAAACAAAAGCCCTTGGATGTCGGATCTTGCGTCAGGCGCTTCACAAGGTACGCCATCGCCTCCGTCGAATGACTCACTCGAATCACCGGCCTTGAGGTTTTGAAAT
>JACCDG010709003.1_pt1 | contig 101871 bp, 73 predicted proteins | sample 7442471 | NCBI WGS metagenome assembly JACCDG01 (sample SAMN15323444, study PRJNA562643) | freshwater metagenome | isolation source: river surface water | place: USA:Blue River Watershed | collected 2017-08-17 | reverse complement strand
ATCATATCCGGATTTTTTAGCAGGACCAGCAAACGTATATATATCCAGAGAAAACCAGCTTAAACAGCTGGCCACACTTTCTCCGACACCCCTTATTATTCTGTCCGATAAAAAAAGTTGGGAAAAAGCAAAGCTGGATGCAACAGTTCTTGATGAAGATCAAACATCAGGATTTTACTACATAAAAAAGTAAAAACTTTATACTTAGAGGCTAGAAGGCCCCGAAAAGAAATCTTAAAACAGGCTTCAAAACTGTCATCAGAATGGTATTTAGCACACCAAAATAAGCCAACCCAAAAATGATAGCAAACCCATAAGGCTCTATTTTATACAAAATTTCCCGAGGATTTTCCGGAAGAAAAAAGGCCAGAATTCGAGATCCATCCAGGGGAGGAATCGGCAACAGGTTAAACGTTCCAAGAAAAATATTCATATAAATAATCCCAAGCAAAATATCCTGAGATAAAAATACACCCCCATTTTTTAACAAAAAGAACCCAACCGTCGCAATTAAAAAGTTGGTTAGAGGCCCCGCCAAAGCCACCCACATCATGCCACTTAGTGGATGCTTGAATGCCCCAGGATTAACCGGAACAGGCTTCGCCCACCCCAGAAGCACGGGAGAACCTAACATCCAGGACAAACCCGGCAATAAAATAGACCCCAGTGGATCGATATGAGGAATGGGATTTAAGGTCAAACGCCCCATGCGCTTTGCCGTTCGATCTCCCAACAAATAGGCCGCCCAACCGTGAGCCATTTCGTGCAAAATAATAGAAAAAATCAAGGCAATAAATTGAATTAGATTAGTCATGGGACCCTCTCGGATGTGCTTTTTCATACACGGATTTTAGTCTGGATTTTGAAACATGGGTATAAATTTGGGTAGTCGCAATATTGGAATGACCCAGCAACGCCTGAACAATACGCAAATCGGCATCACCATCTACCAGATGCGTGGCATAACTATGACGCAACACATGAGGCGAAATCGGGTCTATAGACGATTTTTTTGAAATGGATTTTGTCATTAAAAAGACCATTTGCCTGGTTAAAGCATGACCTCTTTGATTCAAAAAAACAGCATTGGAGGCCTGTTTATTTAAAAGAGTTTTACGCTCATGTTCAAAATAATCAGACAAGGCCTGCACCACTTTTGATCCCATCGGCACCTTGCGCTGCTTTCCGCCTTTTCCATTCACCGTCATCCAGCCTTCTTCGAGGTTAATATCACCTACAAGAAGTCCTACACACTCTGATACACGAAGCCCACACCCGTACAAAACCTCGATAATAGCATGATCCCGAAGCGGATATTTGGACACAATGGCTGTATCCAACATCTTTTTGGCAGAAGAACGGGATAAGGACTTGGGCAAAGCCCTGTTTTTTTGAGGAAATTGAATCACCGTATACAACGGCTCTGTTATAAAATTTTCACGGGATAAAAACTTAAAAAACGACTTTAAAGCAGATAATTTTCGATGAAAAGCCGCATAAGACAGCTCTTTTTTCTTTAAAGATTCCATATACTGCTGCACGGACACCTGGGTGAGCTGACGTTTTCCCAACATATCCAAAAATTGCAGAATATCAGATTTATAGGCAGAAATCGTATGAGGAGAAGCGTTTTTTTGAAACTGCAGCCTCTCTAAAAAGGCTTCAAGCCAGGTTGTTAACGAGGATCCCATACACCCATTGCTTTTACATAAAATACAGCCGCTATGGTTTTAAGATCCTGGATACTTCCGTCTTTAATTTTTTGCTCTACCTCATTCAAGGTAAAATAGTGGATTTCAACATACTCGTCTTCATCGGGATGACTGGCACCATAGCTTAAATTTTCGGCCAGATAAATATGTAAAAACTCATCACAAAAACCTGGCGCCGCATAGCCTCCAAATAAACGCGTCCATTGTGTTGCGGTTATGCCGGTTTCTTCACTAAGCTCACGCTGAGCTGCAGCCAAAGGAGCTTCTTCAGGATCCATACCTCCTGCAGGAAGTTCTAATAAATCCTGCCCGGCTGGCCTGCGAAACTGTTCTACAAAAACCAGTTTTTTATCATCCGTAACGGCTAAAATGACCACAGCAGGACGATGTCGCACAATATCACGGGTAGACTGGTTTCCGTTTGCAAATTCGATATACTCTCTTGAAACCGAGAATAAATAGCCTTGAAACAAGGTTTCTTTTTTGAGTAATTTTTCTCTCATAGATGTATTGTATAAGATAGGGGTGAGCTATACAATGTGATAATGAGTTCCAAACGCATTCTTGTTACAGGCGGGGCCGGATTTTTAGGCAGCCACCTGTGTGAAGCCCTTGTTCGAGACGGACTGGATGTTATTTGTCTGGATAACTTTTTTACAGGCAGAAAAGCTAATATTCAGCATTTAACCTCATATTCAAATTTTGAGGTTATTCGGCACGATATTATTAATCCGATTTTATTGGAAGTGGATCAGATTTATCATCTGGCCTGCCCGGCGTCTCCGGTTCATTATCAGTACAATGCGATTAAGACGATTAAAACATCGGTTATGGGAACCTTAAATGTGCTTGGATTGGCAAAGCGGGTGAAAGCCACTGTACTTTTAGCTTCGACATCGGAGGTGTATGGTTCTCCGACTGTGCATCCCCAGCCTGAGAGTTATTGGGGGAATGTAAATCCGATTGGCCCAAGAAGTTGTTATGACGAAGGAAAACGGGTAGCCGAAACTCTTTGTTTTGATTATTTCAGGGAAGCAGCTGTTGCTATAAAAATTGCCAGAATTTTTAATACCTACGGCCCAAAAATGGCCATTAACGATGGACGTGTTGTAAGCAATTTTATTGTTCAGGCCTTAAAAAATGAGCCAATAACGCTTTATGGAGATGGCTCTCAGACACGGTCGTTTTGCTATGTTAGCGATTTAATTTCCGGGCTTATTGCCTGCATGAATACGGGATCAGATTTTACTGGGCCGGTTAATTTGGGGAATCCAGAAGAACTTAGCGTTAAACAGCTTGCTGAGACGATTTGCAAATTATCCAAAAGCAACTCGGCATTTATTCATAATCCGCTTCCTGAAGATGATCCGCATATCCGAAAACCAGATATTACTCTGGCCAAAAAAGCATTGCAGTGGGAACCTGAGGTTTCGCTTGAAACAGGTCTTTTAGGTACGATTGATTATTTTAAAAGTCTGATTAATCCCAGCTCGATATCCCGCTGAAGCGTTTTAGCCAGGGATGTCTTTTTATTCAGGGGATCTACCAAAACCGTGTAGCAACGCAGCCAGTTACCGGTAATCACGTCTGTCAACAGCTTATCTCCAATAAAAACCGCTTTTGATAGCAGAATGCTATTTTCTTTTGCAAAAGTTTGGGTAGAAAAAGGCAGAGGCTTCATTGCAAAGTGAATCCCTTTAACATCAGCCTGAACCCCTACACGTTCGATACGACGGTGACTGCTGTTGTTGGAGATAAAATAAACACGAAATCCTATAGCTTTTGCCCGCATCAACCACTGCAGCTTTTGCAGAGACAACTGACGCTCGTCCAGCCTCAACAAAGTGTTATCGATATCGCATAAAAGAACGCCGTAGCCTCTGTCGTAAAGCTCTTCCAACGGGATATCTTCCACCGTTTCCACCATAGTGTTTGGCGTCAGAATGTCTCTCAAGATAAGCTTATACTCGTTTAGAGACATCATGGAATAACGTTACTTAAAGCCTCTACCCACTTCATAATAGTGTCGTAATGCAATTTAAAACGTACAGGATTTGCAATTAAATAGGCTGATGATGAAAATAACTCATCTACAATATGCAGATGGTTTTCTTTTAATGTGGCACCTGTTGCCGTAAGATCACAGATCAGATCCGACAACCCTGTAATTGGGCCAAGTTCGATAGCCCCATACAGTTTCAAAATATCCACATTTAAGCCTTTTTGAAGAAAATACCGCTGAGTACAGTTTGGATATTTGGTAGCAATTTTCAAATGATGGGTAAGCACCTGTTGGGAAGCTGGTTTTTCACCCGCCAGAATAAGTCGGCAATAACCGAATTTCAAATCCATTACATTTAGCACTTTTGGCTGCTGCTCTTTTAAAACATCCAGGCCAACAATGCCGATATCTGCAGCACCCTGTTCTACATAAACGGGTACGTCCCAAGGTCTGACCTGAAGCAATCTGAATTGCTTTTTTGTGTCCCAGGTGAATAATTTTCGGCTGGTGGTAAGATCATCTTCAAACTCTATCCCTACTTTTTTTAACAGGGATAAAGACTCGGACATTAAATATCCTTTAGCAACAGCAATGGTTAAAGCGCTCATAGAACAGGATCCACTTTCACATCGTTAACAGACAAGGCAAAACCTACTGCCGGGCAGTCGTAGCCATATTTACATAATAAATGATCGTAGCGTCCGCCAAATCCCAGGCTTTGCTTCATTCCAGGAGCATAACATTCAAAAATAAGGCCGGAATAATAATGCAGTTGTTTTACAAGCCCTTTATTAAACCAGATATAACGGTCATAGCCTTTTTTCTCTAACTCTTCATACAGGGCTATGAGATCAGGATAAGCACTGACACACTCTTTTTTGCCACGCTTTGGAATACTGCCAAGAGCTACATAATCGCCACTCAATAAGGCCTCGCGGGAGGATTCAGGGTATTCGTTTACAAAATCGATGTGGCCAATATCGATTCCAAAGTCTTTCAAGCCAAGTCCAAGCAAGGTTTCTATACATAGGGAAATAACAGCAGCCTCAGCTTTTGGGCCTGTTTCACCGATATACTCCACACCGGCCTGGAAAATCTCCATATTAGGATCAAGACCATGCTGAACGGAACGGTAAATGGGGTTTAAGTAATATAATTTTAAAGGAAGAGGCGCATCCTGAAGTCTGGCGGCAACCATTCTGGCGATAGATACCGTGTGATCCGGGCGCAACACCATCACATGGCCCTGGGCATCAAAAAGCTTTACGCCAAGCTTGTCCAGATCTTCGCCCATTCCAATAGCAAGGGTATCCAAAAATTCTAAAGTCGGGGTTCTTACTTTTTTATACTGATGTGCTTTGAATGTAGATTCAATTTTACCAACAATATGTTCAAAGTGATCGGAATCTTCCGGCAAAAAATCGGTGACCCCTATAGGTGTTAATGTTTTCATACTCTGAGAGTGTATCACAGCCACAAATTCACGTAAAAGGTGCAAACAAAAACAAGTTAGAAAACATTAAGTAAAATTGACTTTTTTTAGAAAAAAATTACAGTAGTAAAACGGGATCACCACAAACCCGCTTTGTTAAACCCTAATCCTTTAGAATGTAGGTATTTCAAGGATTAGGATTAGGAAAATGGCCAGGATAATAATCTTGGCCTTTTTATTTTCTATCAGTTCAATCCTCAATCACCCCCTTTAACACAATGGTTGTGCGGGATAAATACTGTATGCAAAATCCAGATTGAAAAAAAGGCTTTTAGTCTGTTAGAATAAAGTCTCTTTTTTGCGCGAGTGGCGAAATTGGCAGACGCACTAGACTTAGGATCTAGCGCCGCAAGGCATGGGGGTTCAAGTCCCTTCTCGCGCACCATCCATTAACAAATCAAAACACAACCTCTGCGTTGTGTTTTTTAGCTTCTAAACCTTATTTCCATTCTTTTTTTTCAATACATAAGTCCCTGTGTTTTAGTGAAGAACACTAAGGCAGCACATTAAAATCATTTTAAAAATACAGTATTTATTAAGTACGGATTTCGGGGGGAAATCTTTATGTTAGGCTTCAGATTAGGATCAGAAAATTTAGAGCAGGGCTCAAAAGTCACCAGTAAAAAGGCCCAGGCAGCAAAACCTCAGGGAAGCAGCTCTCATCCAAAAGCAGCCTCTCCTAATAAACAAAGCTATACAGAATTGACGGAAACCCAAAGACGTATTTTAAGGAGTTTCACCGGAGACACAACGCCGCCAGCTATCACCTCACTTAACTTATCTGCGGCTTTAAAACGAAGTGATAGTGGATCCACCACAGATTTTAGCGCATCCCGCTCAGATAGTGAAAGAAGCTTTAGTACGGGATCAGATTCACCCCGGTCAACAAAAAGTGACTCAGAGCTATCCGTTAAACAGTCACAAAGTCAGCCCTCGTTTGTTAGGCAATTTTCTGAGAAGCTTACTGAGGCGTTTTCTAAACTTGTAAGAAGCGCCACCGAACCTCTTCCTCAAAAGGGACTGGCTCGAACAGGCGGTTTAAAACCGCATAGGCAATCAACATTGTTACAGGAGAGATATGAATCTGCACAAACCTCTACAGATCTGAACGAGATTTCAGAACTCCTGCAAGATCTAAATAGATATATCTCCAAAAAAACAGAGACTGACACAACAGGCGCAAACCAAACACAGATTCTAATAGCAAAAGATATGGCCAAAAACTTAGAAGACAGATTTATAGATGTACTTACTGATCCAAATCAGCCCAAAACATATAAAACTCTCCAGCTCATTACCCATCTATTTACAGAACATTCAACCCATATCAAAGACTATCAACTTTCATCAAATATTGGTGGATTAACAGATGAAATAAGAACCACGCTGAAAACTCAAGCAGAAAGATCAACGGACATTATTGACAAATTAATGGCCACAGCAAAGGATTTTTTCCCAGCAAGAGAACTTTCCTTCATTCTTTCATTAAGCCCAAAAGATGACGACAAACAAAAATCTCAGGTATTACTACGTACTGATTCGGCATTAAAATCCATGTTCACATTACTAAATACCAAACTACTGGAGCCTGCTATTCAAAAAAGCAAAGATGCAGGGATGCCTACTACACATAAGCTATTCAGCGACGTTCTCAAAAATGAGGCCGACTTTGCTAAAGCTGTCACAGATCTTCAAACATTTATTGAGACATTTAGCGATTCCACTAATCCTGAAATCATCAAATTGAGAGGAAATGCAGAATCCATACTAAAAACACTGGCAACAGCAGAGGAACAACAACAGCCCATTGACCCCAACATCACACAAATAGTCTGTGAATCCATGAAACATTTTGAAGCCTCAAAATCCATGCTGAATGTTCAAAATTTTGCGTTGATTATTGCAAGCTCAAAAAACCTTTTTGAAGTACCAGATATGAGTGTGTTTAAGGAAGGGCTTCTTCAATCTATTGAACGAGGAAAATTTCAAGATGGTGATGCCGTACAGCCTGTTGACGAACAAAATGCCCGAAAACTCGCAGACATCGCAGGCCGAGTTAGTGTAGAGCAAAATCGGGTATTGGACACACTAAAAGCAACGGTAGGTACTGCCAATTTCACACCAGAAGGGTTATTAGCGGACTATCCTGACACTCATCAAACAATTTTGGGCGCTCAAGCATCCATTCGGCAATGTGCGGAAGATGTACGAGAACTTCAAGGAAAATTTTCTACTCCTATTTTAAACGGAGCTGTTGTACAATTAGAAACAATATTACATTTGTATACAGATAAGCTCTCCAGATTATTACCACAACCACACAATGCTGGTGCTTAGATTCATTTTTTTCATTGCAATAAATGGAAAAAGGTGTCGATAACCTATCTGATAACAGTTAGATTTAAAACATTTAAACAACACGAAAGCTAATAAAATATGATTGGACATCCACATCCAGGACCATCTTTGATGGCAACGCTTTTTTCAGGCCTCTTTTGTGCAGGTAAGAGAGTAAAAACTCCAAAGCCAGAAACAGTGATGGGAGACGTATCTCCTAAACAACCTGTATCAGGTTCAAGCACTCTGAGCTCCACTGGAACAGATACGACTCGTCGAAGCTTACTTCTAGGCGGGGCTGCGGATACTCGTACAGGCTCAACATCATCAGAATCTTCAAAATTAAGCGATAATACTGATCACACAAATACAAGTCCACGTCGATCTTCATCTTCTTTATCTGTGCTATCCGTCGACTCTACATCTTCAACGTTCTCACAATTAAGTGATGATGCCGATCACATAAATGCAAGATCACGCTCAAAAGTATCTACGGCCGGTAAAGCATTAGAAAAAAGAACAACAGATGCCTTAGCTGTTTTAACAAAAATCTCCGAAGAAGCCAGAACCACAGCGGATTTCATTCCAGTTGTAGAGGCATTAAAAACGCTGGCCAACCACTATGCTACCCACTCCAGTGACAAAGTACCAATACAGCTTTTAGAAAACTTAGGAAACATTCCTAATCCTTTAGCCTATAACGGAACTTTAAGAAATCTGTTCCTAGCAACCCTTAAAGATGCGTTGCTTGAGGCAAAGCATGTGGATCCTAGTAGAAATATACGGGATAAATTTTATGATATCACTGGCCTTAGAAAAGGATTTTCAAAAATAGATGCAACAGATGATTGCAGAAACTTTTTAGCAGATGCTGCTCATGCCAAGGCCATTGGAATTCAGCTTACAGTAGAAAACCGAGGCATTATCAGCGACCACAGACAAGCTTGCGAAGATTTAAATCACACCCTAAAAACACAAGATCCTGGAAGAGCTCATAAAAAAATAGAAGCCCTGGCAAGAGTCAGTGTTATCACACCCCAACAAAATATACGCTATCTAGGCATTCCCAAAGAAACTGAACAATCACTTAAAGACGCTGGTCTACTGGAAACATTCAAATTATACCGAAAAAATGTTGCACATGCTTATCAATATGGGCTTGATCCTCGATTATCTTTATCACAAACAGTAAATTCTCATAGAGAACACGTACAAAAGCTAGAGCAATTATTAAAAACCCCTCCAACAGAAACAACTATTCGTGAATTGTGGGATGCCGTACATAAACTGCACGAAGCATCAACTATTATCTTTAAAAATCAAGAAACTATGGTTATTCCTTTTCCAGAACATATTACTCTGGCACTATCAAAGATAGGCATATCTAGAGAGACTTGCGTGCAATTTTACAATCGATTTGGAAATACCGAACTTGAATTAACTCTTAGAGTAGAGCTTCTCAAGCAAGCGAATGTCCCCCAAAAAGCCTTAGACGTTAATCAACTTGCAGGGCTACTGCTGCTGTATGCATCAAGACCATTAAATGAGCCCCTCCCCCCCTTAAGCAGCACTATAATGGAAAGACTTGATGAACAACAGCTAAAAGAAGGTGCCATAAACTTTCTAGATTCAAATTTAAAAGATAAAAACCCTGGAATTACTGACTTTTCAAAAAGAATCACAGAAATTTTTGGACGGTAACTGCAATTTTTTTAAATATCCTGCGATAATAAAATAGACAAAGTGTAACAAATAAAAAATTAAAACGAAAAAATCAAACAGCTAAACCACTAGCTGTTTTTTTTGAGCCCTAAAGTTTACAAAAAGTCATAATTTTAATTAATAAAAAGGAAGAAACCATGTTATCACCATCACAACATCTAACATCAATCGGAAAACCCAAACAAATCCATAGCGACAATCCAGCTTCAAAGAAAAAAAAAGCTGCACAATCAAAAACTGAAATACCTGCCAACATTCAAACCGTTTCTGACAAGATAAAATTAACCGGAGTACAAAAAAATCTTAAAGAGCTATTTGAAACCTGCCTTTCATGTAAAGAAAATGGAACACTAAAACACTTTCAAACCATGATAGACAAGTTATCAGAGGCAACACGTAGCACACCAGAAATAAAAGCCCTAAAAGCTTTTGTAAAAATTCTCCAAACCCCACAGCCTCAAGATTCTGATGTTAGACTATTCTTAAGACTTTCAGTAAATTCTATAGCTCCACAAAGACGTCAAGGGTCTAACGCTCAAACATTCAAACAATTATTTGATGCCCTTGAAGAAAGCTGTGATTCACCTAACAAATTCCAACAAATGGTTTTTGATGAATTTTCACATGAAACAGATACAAGAATCAGACAATCTCGAGATGTAGATAAAGCAAAACAAGCCTATTGTTCTCTTTATGGAGAACAAGAATGGGTCTTAAGAAGCCAAGCAAAAACGTTAACCCCAGAGAGTGCAACCGTTATTGTTGAAAATACACTTGGCAAATTAAAAATGTCAGTACCCTTATCAGAACTGGCAAAAAATGATCATGTTCGGGTACTCCGATTAGTATTAGATGAACTTTACAGAAATTCTGATTCCTTTAAAGAAATCTCACAACTTGAATTAAAAGCTTTACAATGGACATTCTCTAGACTATTTCAAAATGAACCGTTTAATTTCTCAAAAGCGGAAACACACTATAGAACCATAACCGGCTCTAGCAATTTTTCCAAACGTTTATTTCAACACTTATCCAGTACGAAAGCCTCTGACTTACCTCAAAATACACGTAAAGCATTTACAACGCATTTAACTGAACAAATAAACAGTGGAAATTTAGAGTTGGCTCAACATATTGTTACACACTGGCCTGTTAAATCCAGATGGGCAAGCACAGAACTTCTTCCAATCGTAGTAACAGAACTTGCCAAACAAAATACGGAAGCTAGTGATTTACTACTAAAAAAACTCTATAAAAATCTCTCAGAAACACAAAAAGTCACATTTTGTAATAATTTTATGGCTTTACGCACAGAAAATGATATTGCTCGGTTTGCAAATATCGTAGGAATAACAATTCATGACAGTATCGATTTCTATCTCAAATTCATAACAGAAGCCTTTAAGTTAACGATTGGCTACAAAAGAGACACCTCTTCGGGAATAAAGGCAGAAGTTACATTCAACAAAATGTCAAAAGAAAAGGCTTTAGAATTCTATGCTGAGATGTTTACCCGGTTTCTTGATCCCAGAGTAATTGGATACACCTGCACTCTTTTTTGCACAGAGGGAGCTTTATCTAAGAAAGCCTCAAGATTAGTAGCTACGTTTAATGCTATTTCTCAGTACTCTATACAACCTAAAGAAACGAGTACCGCACTACAAGAAAAACTGGCGCTTCTGATTCAAAGACAAATTCAAGCTGGACTTAAAGCCGGAGTAATTAACCGCAAAGATCTATTTCAACCTTCTGATATTTTCTTTAAAGGAAAAGGATACTGGTATAAAGAAGACCGAGTACCCACCAGGCTATTAAGCGATACAGAAATTGGAAGCATGGTATTTAATCAATTAACAGAACAAGATCCCACTGAAGTAGTTTCAGTAAAAAAAGTTCTTCTATCTACCGCCACTTTCAGTTTAATAGATCTCAGCCAGTATGTATTTGGATACCGTCTTTTTGGATCCCATGAAAGACCGGGAAACAGTATAGGCACAAGAGTTTTGACGACTGATTATGTGAATAGCTTAGGTCAAAATGGAGCAGCTGAAATTTCCATTTCGTCTATATCTCAATCTAAATAAGTAGCTAGAGTATTTTCTCTAAAATCCCAACTCTTACTGCATTTAAAAACGGAGCTGTATAGGCCGCATAAGCCAGAAACGTAAAGAAAGCCATGTACACACCCGTCATCAGAGGCAAAAAGCGTTCAGGCGTGCGTATAAACTCATCCAGGCGTCTTACAAGCGTATAGTGTGCGGCGGCAAGCGTTCCTAAAATCAGACAAATTACAGCAGCTACAAAGGCAAACGACTGGCTGGCCTCTTTCCAAAACTGGACAGTGAGGATAGCCAGAATAATCGTCATTACTGTTAATAAAATCAGGCTCGCTTTTCGGCTCCGCCGGATAAACACCTCATTCTGACTACTCACCGTAACAAGGTGATAAGCCATCAAAACCAGCAGTGGCAGAAAAACCGGAGCAATATAGCGGCCAAGCTTAATATGACCGGATAAGGAAAAAACGATCAGGCAAGGCAACCACATTGCGGTTAGAAGCTGGTACGCTTTTTTCGATCGAAACTCTGCAATAAAACCCTTACTGAACACCTGAAGAACTAGCTGAGCCGTATAAGGGAAAACACCCAAAAGTGCATATAAAACAAATCCGTAATAATCCCGTTGCGGAACGGCATCAGGAGCATCTTTGATGAAGCGCAGAACGTTATCAAAAACAAAGGTATCCAAAAACACAGCACCATGAGCCTTAGCCTGCCCCATCAACCAGGGGAAATTCAATGCCAACCCGGCTAAAATCACAGCAATTCCATCCCTCACAAGCAATAAAAACGAGCGTCTTACAATCAAATTTGAGACCAACACGTAACAGCCAGCCAGCCCAAGGGTTATGGAAAACCGGCTTAAACTTCCGATGCCAAGCAATCCCAATCCTATTAGTAAATCTGAGGGTTTTTCTTTAAAAAGATAGCGGGTATAAAAGGTACAAAATCCTAAATAAAAAACAGCTGCAGGCCAATCGTACATGGGAGTATGTGATAGGTACACCGTAGCAATCGAAGAGGTTGCCAGAAAAGCCGCAACTTTCCCAACACGTTCGTCGCCAGAGAGATCTTTTCCCAACATAAAAGCAAAAGCCACACCCAGAACCCCTACGCACACATTAAAAAAAGCGTAAGCATAGAAGGAAAGAGGAAAGAAATAGGTGGATAATCCAGCCATCCACGATAACAGAGGGCCATGAGCCTGATCGTTGGGGCCGGTTAAAAACAATCCGGTTTCTCGAACAGCCTTAGCCACCCACACCCAGTGACAGATGTCTCCGTCTGTTAAGGGGTAGAAAATAAAGGGCCAGCTAAAAATAAGAAAGGCTGCAATCAAAAATTTTCTCATAGAATGTCCTTATTATGGTTTCAGCTATTAAAACAAAAAGCTTGAAAAAAGAGAAGAAACTTTGTAACATATACAGACTTTTGGGTTCGCTAGTGTTCGTTTTGATTTTTTAATCAACCTTACTACCTCGCAAGTTAGTTTTATTAAAAAATCTCAAAAAAGAGCTTCACCGGGAGTCCGGGGAGCGGTTAGGAAGTATAGTTATGTCAAAAACACTTTTTCACGAAACAAGCCGTGAACGCTGGCACTTTTACAATATTGATGAGAATTCAGTAGATAAATGGGCAAATAAATTATCGCTTGATCCGTTAATCGTTAGATTATTATCGGCTAAACAGCTTATCACAGATAGCAACGAGCAGCCGGTTCTGGATTTTATCAATCCAAAAGAAGACCTGGTTACACGGTTTAAATGGGTTACATCTGACGAAGATCTTCAAAAAGCAACAACGCGTATTAAAAAGGCCTTGGATAACAACGAGCGTATCGTTGTAAACGGAGACCCTGATGCTGACGGTATTACCGGAACGGTTATTTTAACCTCTGGACTTACTCACCTTGGCGGAGAAGTGCATTACGACTTCCCTACCCGCTCTAAAGAAGGTCACGGACTTCAGCCTCGTATTATTGACGAAGCGAAACAATCCGGGGCCAGCCTGATCATTACATCCGACTGTGGAAGTAAAGACGTGGAATCGGTGAAATATGCAAACAGCCAAAACATCGATGTTATTATCTGCGACCACCATATTTTAGGTAAGGAAATCCCTTCGGCTTTATCGATTGTGAATCCGTACCGCAGAAGTGAAAAAACACTGGAACAGTCTTTATCTGGAGCTGGTGTTTCGTTTAAATTAATTCTGGCTGTATACGACATTATGGGTAAAGAGATTCCACTTCATTTTATGGAATACCTGTTAGCCATTGCTGCTCTTGGAACCATTTCTGACAGAATGTCCTTCTTAAATCCAATGAACCGCTTAATGGTTAAAAAAGGGATTGTGGCGTTAAACAGAACCAAAATGGAAGGGCTAAAAGCGTTAAAAGACGTGAGCTCTAACGGCATTGAAGAACTTCGCTCTAACGACATTGGACGTACGATTGTACCTCGGTTGAATGCTCCGGGACGTATCGGAGACAGAAGTGAAGGCATTCCTGATTCCAGAATTGTTGTAGATTTGCTTCTTCTTGGAACAGGTAAACAAAATGCTCAAAAAGCATCTGAAGTATTAGAAGAGTTTAACTATGTTGTTGAGCTTGATAAATCCAAAAAGAACACCCGCATGAACTTTGTAGATACCTCTTCAGCCTCTGACGATGCGTCGGTTGTAGAAGATATCAACGAAAAACGTAAATTTATGACCAGCAAAATCGAAGATGAAATCGATGAACTGGTTAAACAACAGGTAGACGTTGATAATGACAAAATTATCATCGTTCAAGGCAAAAACTGGAATCCTGGGGTTATCGGAATCGACACCGACCGTCTTAAAGACAGATTTTTAAGACCAGCTGTTATCCTTACAGAGTACACAGGCAGCGACTTTTTACGCGGATCTGTAAGAAGTATCCCAACCATTAACATGTACCGCATTGTAGACACCGTTGCAGAACAGTTTGAAAAGAAACACAATCGTCCTTTATTTCAAACTGAAGTAAACACATTACTTGGCAAACGTCTTGTAAACGCATTCGGCGGACACGCTCAGGCCTGTGGATTTACCTTCCATAAAAAAGATTTAAATGATTTCGTTGAACTGATTCGTGAAGGCGTTGCAAAACTTCCTCAGGAACAATTTAACTTCTCTTATGAGATTTTAGATACACTAAAGATTTCTCAAGTTAACTATGAGCTTGTACAAAAACTGGAATTTTTAAGCCCTTACGGCCAGGAATTTGATTACCCTCTATTCTTCATGGAAGGTATCAGCATTGGAAAAGCCAGACCTTTCGGAAACAAATATCAGGAAGCCAGAACCCCTCACGTTGAATTCTGGGTATTTGGTAATAACAAAAAAGCACCTCAAGCCTACCGCATTAACGCTGTTGGATTCGGTTTATGGGAAAAATTAACCAAGTTACGGTCAAATCAACCTAACACCAAATACGATATCATCTTCTCTGTAGAGTTCTTTAAAAAGAGAGTAAGAAAAAAATCTCTTCATAAACTAAGATTGAATGTTGTAGACATCCGTCTTTCATCTGAAAAAGAATAAGACGTTTAAGCGACAATAAAACATCAATTAAAACCCAGTTAGAAATAGCTGGGTTTTGTTTTTTAACGCTTCTTCCGTTTCTCGTCACGAATCATCTGATTTTGCACAGATAAATGATCTTTATAGGTACGGGTAAAATAATGCCCGCCTTTTTTATCAGCCACAAAGAAAAAATAAGGCGTTTGAGACGGCTCTAAAACAGCCTTAAAGGCCTTTAATCCCGGAGAGGAAATAGGTGTAGGCGGAAGCCCTTTATATCTATATGTATTGTACGGAGACTGTATCTTCACATCCGAATACGTCACGATAGACTTGGTCGTAAATCCCAACCCATAAATCACGGTTGGATCAGATGCCAGCTGCATTCCAACGTCCATTCGATTGAAAAACACAGAGGCTATAACCGGCATTTCCGCAGAAAGCTCGGCCTCTTCCTCTACAATAGAGGCTAAAGTTACAAGTTGATGGAAGGAATATTTGGCCTTTACACGGCTGGTCGATTGATCCCAAGTCGATACGATTTTAACCTGAAACTGATGCAGAAGCTCGTCCACAATCATGCTGGAATCCACACCTTTTGGGAAAAAATAGGTATCGGGAAATAAATAGCCCTCTAAATTATCCGTTGGAACCTGCTCTAAAAACGGGTATTTACGAATAAAAATAGGCTTGCACCGGCGTGTAAAATCCACAAAATCCTCTTTATCAATCAGCCCTTTTCGCTGAAGAATCCCGGCCATCTCTATTAACTGGATACCTTCCGGCAACGTCACCCGAACCAAATGCCCTGATGAACGAGGCCTGCTGATATGATACAAAATCTGAAGCAAAGATTGCCCCGAGTTCACCTCAAAAAAGCCAGCCTTTAAGCGTTTATCCACCCCTAAAATCTTAGCGTAAAATTTAAACCACAACGCACTGTGAACAATGCCCTTTTCTTCCAGCTGAACACCTATCCCTCGAGAATTCATCCCATAAGGAATCGTGATGGACGCTTTTTGCTTCTGTGAAAACTGAAGCCAGGATAACGGGATAAACAACTGAACACTGGCAATAACACCCATAATAACCCCAATAACAACAGCCGCAGCCACGACAAACGTCATCCAGGTCTGATAGGTTAAGCGCTTCTTTTTCCCCTTGGGTCTATACCAGTCAAAAAATCCCATTGGGAGTATTATAGTATAGAGCTGACAAGTTGCCGAGGCCTTGGTAATATGGGGCAGCTGACATTTAATTTTTAGGGCGGTTAGCTCAGATGGTTAGAGTACTTGCTTGACATGCAAGGGGTCGTTGGTTCGATTCCAATACCGCCCACCAGCCTTCGCTCTGGGAGCTTCGGCTGGCGAGCCAGCTTTTTCAAATTAGAAAAGTCAAAAATTTATATCTAGCCACACTAATCTTCTACCAGTTTACACCACCACCATTGGCAAGATATAAGGTTTCAAAATTATCCAATTATGGTATTATTTTTGGCATACCCCTACAGATTTACTCTGTAGTCCCGCTTAGCCTTCGGGCAGCGGGAGTTTTGTTTTATTACTTCAACGTTAATCAATTTAGTAGCACATGTTATGGAGTTACACCATGAAATCTAAAAACCAAAAAGATCAAGATTTTCCTTATGTTTCAAAATCACGAAGAGTACAGATTGAGCAAGTTTTTGAAGCGCTTAGAATCTTACCTGCTACCGGTGAAAATCCAAATCCATATTTTCAAGAATTTACTTTATTGAAATCTGAAGGTTTTCAGTTTACTACTTCATCAAGCTCAATATAATTATGCCTAACTGGAATGACGTTCTAAACGAGATTAATAAGGCTTTTGAGACAAGAAAAGACGCTTTTGATTATGTTAGGCGTGCATATCTCAAAAAATTATTTGAAAAAAGAAATCGAAATATTATCTGTTATTACTCTGCTTGGCTACAAAAGCCAGATATACGTGGAACCGAAATAAATGATAATGATAAAAATGCCTTCATGGCAGTTATTCACGGCATGGATAGAACCAAAGGACTAGATTTAATTTTACATACACCTGGCGGACAAGTAGCTGCAACAGAATCATTAGTAGATTATCTACATAAAATGTTTGGGACTAACATAGAAGTATTTATACCTCAAATTGCTATGTCTGCAGGAACAATGATAGCCTGCGCTTCACGAAAAATTTATATGGGAAAAGAATCAAATATTGGGCCTATTGATCCACAATTTGGAGGAATGTCAGCACCCGCAGTACTCGAAGAATTTGAACGAGCTGCTCAAGAAATTAAAAAAGATCCTTCAAGGATACCCCTCTGGCAAGTTATTATAGGGAAATATCACCCCACGTTCCTTTTAAGCTGTGAAAATGCTAGCGAGTGGTCAAAAGAAATAGTATTGAAGTGGTTAAAAAATGGAATGTTTAAAGGCACAAAAAACAAAGATACCTGTCAGAAAATAGTTGACGCTCTATCTGATCACAAAAAGACTAAAGCACATGCAAGACATATTAGTAACGTGGAAGCAAAAAAATTAGGGCTAAAAATTGCTGATTTAGAAGATGATAATGAATTGCAAGATTTAGTATTAACAGCTCATCATGCTTACATTCATACACTATCAAATTCACATGCCATCAAAATAGTAGAAAATCACTTAGGTGTAGCTAGCATTATCCAAGTACAAAATAAAATCTAATCTACCTCAATAGTAATCTCACTGGTAATTATCGATGAAAACATTGGGACACTATACCTGCTAAAGACATACCCCCTCTTTCTTTGAGGTAACAAATTATGACCACAAACAAGCAACTTAACTCATCCTCTCACATACAACTGCCCGGGAACTTCTTTTGCATAGTTTTTCAGCTCCAAAACAGAGAGATACTGAAGCACCTGATGAATCATCAGCCCGCTTTTAACGCTAAGCTGGTCTAAATCCTGCGGAGTTGAATCCAAACAACGATATAACTCCAGCGCTGAAGCATCCAGATCGGTGGGGTCGGGCTTTATCAAATTGCTTTCAATGGCCGGTTTTTTACTATCCAGAGCATTTTCCTCGCCTTCTTCAAATAAGGAGGCCTGATGGTGTTCAAACTCATAAAATTCGGCAAAAATATCGTCTACGGATTTCACCAGTTTGGCGCCGTCCTGGATCAGGCGGTTCACGCCTAGGGAATGTTGGGAAAAAATGGGGCTGGGGACAGCGAAAACGTCGCGGTTTTGTTCGAGGGCGCATTTGGCGGTGATGAGCGAGCCGCTTTTTTCTCCGGCTTCGGCGATGAGGATGCCTTTGGATATACCGCTGATTAATCGGTTTCGTTTGGGGAAATGGTGTTGTTTAACGGATGTGCCTAAGGGGTATTCGCTGATAATTAATCCGTTGTCGGTGATTTTTTCGAATAAATCTTTGTTGGATGAAGGGTAAATGAACTCAAAACTTGTTCCGATTACGGCGATGGTGGGCTGGCCTTCTTCCAGTGCTGTCTGGTGGGCAACGGTATCGATACCCTCGGCAAGTCCAGATACAATACCAAATTGGCGGCACAAACCTTTAACAAGGTGACGAGTAACCTGACATCCGTAATCAGAGGGCTTTCTGGGGCCAACAACTCCCAATAATGGGCTATCCAAAAGATCTACATTTCCCTTATAAAACAACACCAGCGGCGGATCGGGAATCTGGCGTAGCAATGCTGGATAGGACGGAGACGTCCACAACAACATCGACACACCTTTTTTATCCAACTGCTCCTGAATCTTATCAAAAGAAAACTGTTGGATAAGGGTTTTTACAGTCTCTTTTTTTTGGTCGGAAAAGTGAGAGAGAACCTCATTTTGATGCTGATGAAAGGCTGTATAATCTGGAAAATGCTCTAAAAAAAAGAAGGCTTTTTTAGGGTTTTCCACACATAAGTAGTGCAATAAAACGAGGTAAGCAGAGATATCCATACGACACAGTTTATAATTTTATGCTTTTTTTAGCAATTTCTCTTTTACTTCCCTATCGATATGAACAATATCATCAAGGCCGGGGTGTGCGGTGTGAGGGAAAGACTGGGTGACGGTTATCACGGTTTTTACAATATCGGCGTACGGTAGTTTGTCGGTTAGGAAAAGTTGAACAGCAGCCTCGTTTGCGGCATTCATGACGGCAGACCAGGTTCCGCCTTTTTTACCGCAGAAATAGGCAAAATCCAGTAGGGGGAAAACCTCTCTGTTGGGGGATGAAAAATCAAGGCGGCCAAGTGTTTTTAAGTCCATTTTTGGCCAGGGATTTGACCATTTATCAGGATAAGTCAGGACATATTGAATAGGGAATCGCATGTCGGGCATACCCATTTGGGCGAGAACGGTTCCATCAACAAATTCTACGGCACTATGAACGATGCTTTGAGGATGAATGACAACATCAATAGAATCGTAAGGGATGTTAAACAGATGATGCGCTTCAATCACTTCCAAACCTTTATTCATTAAAGTTGAAGAATCGATGGTAATTTTAGGCCCCATGGACCATTTGGGATGATTTAACGCCTGAGCCTTTGTAACGGTTTGCAGTTGTTCTACAGAAAAGGTTCTGAATGGCCCCCCTGAGGCCGTTAAAATAAGCTTATAGATCTGTTTGGGATCTTCATGAATACCAGATAGACATTGCTTTAAAGCCGCGTGTTCAGAATCAATAGGAAGAATAGGCACGTTATTTTTACGGGCCAGATCCATAATCAGCTGACCGGCGGACACCAGAATTTCTTTGCAGGCTAAACCTATAGGGATTTTTTTTTCGATGGCTTTATAGGTAGGCAACAACGACGCTGTACCGACAATTGCAACAACCAAAAGCTGATTTTGAGGTAAGGTTGCAATATGAACCAGTCCTGCAGCACCTGTATGCACCTCTGTTTTAAGATGATGGGCCTGAACAAACTTTGTCATCTCCTCAAAATGAAGAGGCTCACGCACCGAAACCGCCTGAGGCTTAAACGCTAAAACCTGTTGTTTTAATAAATCGATATTCTGACCGGCAGCAAGCCCTACAACTGAAAACTTTTCGGGAAAAGCGGCAACAATCTGAAGGGTTTGAATACCAATGGATCCGGTGGATCCTAAGATGGAAATGCGCTTCATAACGTATTAAAAAAATAGAACGCAATGGGGGCAATAAACAGGGTGCTGTCGGCTCTGTCGTAATATCCACCATGTCCAGGCAATAATTGAGAGGAGTCTTTCACATTAAAATGTCGTTTGATTAGGGATTCGTGCAAATCCCCGATTTGGCCAACGATGCTGGCTACAAAAGCCATGGTTAAATAAGGCACCCAGGGCAAATTCAACATGGAAATTAATATCGCAGCTAATCCGACTGCACATAAAACACCAATAATGGAGCCTTCCCAGGTTTTTTTAGGACTTACGGATGACAAAGGCGTTTTACCCAGCCAGCGGCCACCCAGTAGGGCAAACGTATCACACACCCAAATCATAGAGAGGCTAAATACAAAATTTAACAAACCATGATGCCCATCACGAAGGAGATAGATATATGGAAATGTCAGCCCGACAAAAATAACGATACGCATCATTATGAAAAAAGGGAGAGTTGGAAACAACACTCTGCGAAAAAGAAGCTCTACAAAACAGATGCTTAAAACCAGAAAACAGGCACACATCATAGGAACGGACAGCCACATCATTTTTAAAGGCTCATACACGGTAGATACCATAATACCTGCAACCATCAGGTAACCCAGGATTTTTATAGCGATGGATTTTAAGGTACTCATTGAGAAAAGTTCGTAAGTGGTAAGTAAGGACACCACAAGCACCCAAGACCACAGCCACCAGCCACTTTTTATGGATACGATAGCTGCAACAGCCAATAAACATAAGGCGGTTATTGCACGTTTAAGCATCGTTCAGACCTCCAAAACGGCGTTCTCTTTTTTTGAAATCAGATAAGACCTGAGCTAAAACCTCTTTGTTAAAATCCGGCCAAAGGGTGTCTAAAAAGAAAAACTCGCTGTACGCAGATTGCCATAAGAGAAAGTTGCTAAGTCTGAAATCTCCGCCGGTTCGAATCACGATGTCGGGGTCGGGAATACCGGATGTGTATAGCGCTTCGGAGAGTGAGGCCTCGGTTACCGCAGAGCCTTTAGCCTGCAGGGTTTGAAAGGCATGAACCAGTTCATCTCTGGCCCCGTAGTTGATCATCAGATTAAGTTGCAACGCCGTGTTGTGGGCTGTAAGCGTTTCCGCCCATGAAAATCCCTCCTGCAACGAGGTTTCCAAAGCAGATAAATCCCCTAAAAATCTCACTTTTACAGACTGTTCATGCAGCTTTTTAATCTCAATTTTTATTAAGGATTTCAATAAATCCATCAAAAACTGAACTTCACCTTCTGGACGTTTCCAGTTTTCAGTTGAAAACACATAAACAGACAGGTATCGAACCCCAAACTCAATACAGCCTTTTACTGTTTCTCTTAAAGCCTCTACGCCTTGTTTGTGCCCTAGATTACGAGGTAAAAGTCTTTTTTTTGCCCAACGGCCATTACCATCCATAACAATGGCAACATGCTGAGGAGTGTCCACCTTAAACTTATATCTTCATTACTTCTGCTTCTTTTTCAGCAGTACTTTGATCAATGAGTTTAATGAAGTGATCGGTCTGTTTTTGGACCTCGTCCTGAAGTTTTTTAGCTTGATCCTCAGGGGTGTTTTTATCTTTTTTCAGATCTTCAAGAAAATCTCTGCGAAGGTTCCTGATAACAATTTTACATTCTTCGGAATATTTTTTAATGACTTTTACAAGCTCTTTACGACGTTCTTCGGTTAAATCAGGGAAACGCAAACGGATAACCGTGCCATCTACATTGGGATTTAACCCCAAATCGGAGGCTAGAAGTGCTTTTTCAACAGCTTTTACAGCGCTTTTATCAAATAAGGTTAATAACAGTGTCATATTCTCAGGAACTGTAACGTTAGCTACCTGTTTTAAAGGAACCATGGATCCGTAATATTCAACCTGAATTTTTGATAAAACATCAGGATTCGCACGGCCAGTTCTGATTGTGCCAAATGTAGATTTAAGATGATCAATCGCCTTACTCATTTTGTCTTTTAGAGCATCAATCACACCATTACCCTCCGATACAGGTTCCTATAGGTTCACCTAATAGGATTTTTTCTATATTTCCTTTTTCCATTAAGCTAAACACAACGATAGGAAGCTTATTATCCATACTAAGGGACAAGGCTGTGCTATCCATAACTTTAAGTTTTTTCTGAAGTACGTCCATATGAGAAATAGACGCAAATTTTACAGCATCAGCAACAAGTTTAGGATCGGCGTTGTAAACACCATCTACTTTTGTGGCTTTAAAAATGGCATCGGCTCTGATTTCAGCGGCACGCAAGGCGGCTGTTGTATCGGTTGTAAAATAAGGGTTTCCGGTTCCACCGGCGAAAATCACAATGCGCCCTTTTTCAAGGTGGCGAAGGGCTTTTCTAAGAATAAAGGGTTCAGCAACTTCTCTCATTTCAATGGATGTTTGTACGCGGGATTCTACGCCCACTTTTGTCAAAGCATCCTGAAGAGCAAGGGCATTCATAACTGTAGCCAACATCCCGGTATAATCGGCAGTTACCCTGTCCATACCGTTTGCGGCAGCAGAGATACCACGGAAAATGTTTCCACCTCCGATTACAATTCCGATTTGGCTTCCCATCGCATGAGCCAGTTTAAGCTCGTTTGCAATGTAAACAAGGAATTGAGGATCGATACCGTATTCACGGTCACCTTTGAAGGCTTCTCCACTAAGTTTTAATAAAATTCGTTTGTATTTAGCTAACATTGGGAGCCTATTGTATCAGCCACTCAACCTCTGAACAAGATGGTTTTACGGCTTCGCAACAATATTCAATAATTTATTGGGAACAAAGATGCGTTTCACCACGGTTTGACCCTCTAAAAGCTTTTGAATTTTAGGGGAAGACATAGCCTGGGACTCAACACTGGCCTGGTCGATATCCGCTGGGAATGACAGGCTGTCGCGCAATTTACCGTTTACTTGAATCACAATGGTGACGGAATCGGCTTTGCAGAGTTCGGGATTAAAAATAGGCCATTGCTGTTGATGAACACTACCCGTTTGACCTAAAGACAGCCATAATTCTTCAGACATAAACGGCGCAAACGGTGCCAGAAGCAGAACAAGTGTTTTTGCAGCATCTGATGTGCAGCCATTTAGGTAGAACCAGTTTACGAGTTCCATCAATTTACTGATTGCGGTGTTATAGCTAAATGTTTCAATATCCTGAGTCACTTTTTGAATGTAACGATGACACTGTTTTTCAAGTTCTTGCTCCATACCCGGTTTTATCGGATATTTTTCAAGCTCGGTACAAAGTCGAAATACACGACCTAAAAACCGGAAGCTGCCTTCTACGCCGGTATCGGACCAGTCCAGGTCACGCTCGATTGGCGCTCCGAATAAGATAAATAACCGAGCCGTATCTGCTCCATATTTTTCAATAATCACACCAGGATCCACTGTATTTCCAACAGATTTTGACATTTTGGTTCCATCTTTCAAAACCATGCCCTGGGTTAACAGTTTTTCAAACGGCTCTTTGACAGCAACAAGTCCAAGATCGTGTAAGGCGCGGGTAAAAAATCGGGCATAAAGCAGATGTAAAACAGCATGCTCAACACCACCGATATATTGGTTAACCGACATCCATTGATTTACTTTTTCAGAATCAAAAGGTTTTGCGTCTTCTTTAGGGGAGCAATATCTTAAAAAATACCAGGATGAATCTACGAAGGTATCCATAGTATCGGTTTCTCGTCTTGCCGGTTTTTTGCATGACGGACACGGTGTGTTTACAAAATGCGGCACACCATCCAACGGATTTCCTTCCCATTGAAAGGTCACCTCTTTTGGAAGCTCTACAGGGAGTTGATTCTCAGGAACAGGAACCATGCCGCAATCGGTGCAATAGATGATAGGAATCGGAGTTCCCCAATACCTCTGACGGGATAACAACCAATCTCTCAATTTAAAATTAACTTTTTTGGTTCCCCAGCCCTTTTCCTCAACAACATCAGCTATTTTTTGTTTAAATTCAAGGCTTTTCATACCTGAAAACACATCAGAGTTCAGCATAAGACCAGGTTCGGTAAAACAAACCGGCTCTGACGGCTGCTGACCATCCTGGGAAATGACGGTTTTAATAGGGAGATTATACGTAGATGCAAATTCAAAATCACGCTCGTCATGAGCAGGAACGGCCATGACAATACCTGTGGCGTAATCCATCAGGACGTAATCGGCAATCCAGACGGGGACTTTTTCCTGTGTAAACGGACTGATGACATATTTTCCGGTAAAAACGCCCTGTTTTGTGCGTGTCATATCGCCGCGTTCTATTTTAGTTTGATTTTTTACGGATTCGATTAAGGCTAGAGCCGGTTTTTCGTAAGGCGTATCTTTCACCCACTCTAAAACTTTTGGATGTTCCGGTGCCATCACCACATAGGTTATGCCGTAAACGGTGTCGGGTCTTGTGGTGTAGACCGTAAGAATCTCATCGGATTGATCCACGTGAAACGTAATTTCAACGCCGGTAGATTTTCCAATCCAGTTTTCCTGCATGGTTCGTACTTTTTCAGGCCAGCCGTTTAGCTCTTTCAATCCATTTAAAAGGTCGTCGGCATAGGCTGTAATTTTAAAAAACCATTGTTCAAGCTCTTTGGGCAACACAACCGATTTACAACGCCAGCATTTTCCATCTTCAACCTGTTCGTTGGCTAAAACTGTCTGGCAGGAATCACACCAATTAACAGGAGCTTTTTTCTTATATGCCAGACCTTTTTTAAAGAGTTGGAGGAAAAACCATTGATTCCAGCGATAATAGTCAGGCAAACACGTTACAACCAGACGATTCCAATCGTAGCTTAATCCCAAACGAATTTGCTGGGCTTTCATTTCTTCAATACGGGCTAATGTCCAGGCTTCAGGGTGAACCTGATGCGCTTTTGCGGCATTTTCAGCGGGAAGTCCCAACGAATCGTAACCCATCGGGTAAAGCACGTTAAAACCCTGCATCCGTTTAAAACGAGCCAACGTATCGCCAAGGGCATAGTTACGCACGTGCCCCATATGCAGTTTCCCTGAAGGGTAAGGAAACATTTCAAGTACATAATAATGAGGTTTTGAACTGTTTTCCTGAGACAAATACAAATCGTCTTTCGTCCAGGACTCAATCCATTTCTGTTCTATATCTAAAGGTTTGTAATCCATGAGCCTCATACTAACGAATTTTGCAGGTTTTTAATAGCTTTTTCTTTAAATTTGGTTCACAATACCTACTATGCCATCACCTGTACGTATTGATTATATTGTTATCGGCAGCGGAATTGCCGGTCTGACAGCTGCTTTAGAGCTTGGAAAACATGGCTATGTGGCGGTTTTAACCAAAAATAAAATCAGTGAAAGTGCCTCTGTTTATGCACAAGGCGGTATAGCGGCAGCCTTATCCGCAGATGATAGCCCCGAGCTTCACTTACAGGACACCCTAAAAGCCGGAGACGGATTATGCAACGAAGATTACGTCAGAATTTTGACACAGGAAGGCCCAAAACGGGTTCAGGATTTGATTGATGTTGGCACCAATTTTGATCAAAACAATGGGCAGTTAAGCCTTTCTCTTGAAGCGGCACATTCGAAGCGCCGTATTTTACACTCCAAAGATTGCACGGGACGAGAATTAATTCGATCGTTAACCGAGGCCATTTATAACTCAGGAACCATTTCTTTTTTTTCACACACCAGCGTACTTAAATTACTTTTATCCGATAATCGAATCGTAGGCTGCCTGGCCGCCTGGAAAGGCATTCCAACCTTATTTCATGCCAAAGCCGTTGTGATTGCAACAGGGGGATATAGCCATATTTATTCCCGAACAACCAATCCAGCTGTTTCCACAGGAGATGGAATAGCGTTGGCTTTTCATGCCGGATGCACCTTACAGGATATGGAGTTTGTACAGTTTCACCCTACAACGTTGTATATGGGGCAACAATCCGATCAGGCCTTCCTCATCAGCGAAGCCGTCAGAGGCGAAGGCGCAACACTAAGAAACGCTCATAACGAATTATTTATGAAGCAATATCATCCAGATGCAGAACTTGCACCCCGAGATGTGGTTTCCAGAGCCATTTATTTTGAATGTAAAAAAACGAAGGTGAACCATGTTTATCTGGATACTCACCTCTTAAAAGGCGATATCAAGGAAAGATTTCCAACCATTTATCAACACTGCCTGGAAAAGGGACTGGATATTACCCGCGTTCCGATCCCGGTTTCTCCGGCGGCGCATTACAGTATGGGTGGTATTAAAACGAACGAATGGGGACAAACAGGCATTCATGGGCTTTACGCCATTGGGGAATCTGCATCACTGGGGCTTCATGGGGCAAATCGATTGGCCTCAAACTCTTTACTGGACGGACTTGTATTTGGATATAGAGCAGCCCAGCACATCTCCAACTTGCCGGATTGTGATATCACCACCTTTGAATCACCAGAAATTTTCTATAACGACAGCAACTTATCCAATGATAAAATAAAAAACATTACAGACATTGCGCCATTACTACGACAAAATTTATGGAATCATGCAGGGATTATCAGAGATACCCACTCACTGGAAACCCTGATGGACGATCTTAAACAGTATCAATGGATTCTGAACATTCCCACGTTAAATCAGGATATCATCGCAGTTCAGCATCATCTTTTATTATCCAACCTGGTTGTTTCTGCTGCTCATAAAAGGCAGGAAAGCCGAGGCAGTCACTACCGCCTCGACTTCCCAACCCGAAATGATGCCGATTGGAGAATCCACCTTACCCAAAAGGGTTAGCGGATTTCCAAACGATTTGTAGAAGCCTGTACGTTTTTTGGAAGCTCGATGGATAAAATTCCATCTTTATATTCGGCCTTTCCTTTTTCAAAATCGATAGACAATCCAACATTTATTTTTCTGACAAAATTCCCACGGGATACTTCCGAGTAGTAGGTTCCCTTTTCTGTGCGCTGGGAGGCTTCTTTTTTCTCGCCGGAAATAGTCAAAATACCTTCCTTATATTCGATTTGCACAGCATCTTTTTCCACACCAGGAAGCTCTGCACGGATATAAACAGCTTTATCATCTTGCTCAAGCTCTACTGGAGCCAGTGCTTTGGACTTCCAGGATGAAAATCCATTGGACGGAAAATCAAATAAATCATCAAAGGATAAAAACTGAGACTCTTTACTACGGGTTGGAACTAAAAACATAAAACATCCTCCTTAAAGTTTGAACGTAAGTTTGTGTAAAACACTCCTGCAAAAAAAAGGCCATTGTTTTTGCTAAAAAAGTGTTCATTTTTTGTTCATAAAGAGATAAAGTCATAAAAAAGTCTGATTAAATTTTGTACACAAAAAAAAGGGTTGTGTGATAGCATAAACACATGCAAAACATACAGATGAACAACATTTATATTGTGATTGTAGAGCCTCATAATGCGGGAAATATTGGCTCTATCTGCAGGGCCTGTAAAAATATGGGCGTGATTAATCTGGTGTTGGTAAATCCCCAGGTGAATTATCGGGATGATGATACCTTTCGGCTGGCCTGGGCCTCGCATGATGTGATTGAGTCTATCCGGGTTGTGAACCATCTGGATGAGATTTTACCGGACATGCATTTGATTATTGCAACAACACAGCGTGCAAGAGAAGATCATCCACCATTGTTTACGCCAAAGGAACTGATTCCAAAAGTAGGAGACGTTACGGCATCCGGACATAAAGTGGCGATTTTATTTGGACGGGAAAACAACGGACTTCATGGAGATGAGCTTGCCAAATGTCATTTACTCTCCACGATTCCTACAAATACGCCTAGACCGGCCATCAACCTGGCTCAATCCGTTATGATTTATGCTTACGAATTTTTTCAGGCCTCCGGGCAAGTTCAGGCACCCTATGACTGGACATTAGCCTCGGCCAAACATATTGAAAAAATGTATGACGTTTTAAAAGAAACCGTAACAACCTTACCGATAGATACACGAAAAGGCCCGGTTGCTTTTGTTAATTTATTTAAGCGAGTCTTCAACCGCACTCAGCTGGAAGAACGAGACGTTCGCTTATTTTTAAAATTGTTTCGTCTTATTCAATTTAAACAGGAGTAATTATGCTGGATACTAATCCCTTTAAACAGTTTCAAGTCTGGTTTGAACAAGCTAAAACCGTTCCCAATCTAACCTATCCCAATGCCATGACTGTGGCAACGTATGATGAATCCGGGTACCCGGACAGTCGCATTTTGCTTTTGAAGGAATGTGATGATAGAGGCTTTGTTTTTTTCACGAATAAACACTCTGTTAAAAGTCGACAGCTTCGCCATCACCCTAAAGCTTCCATGGTATTTTTCTGGGAGAAACTTGGATTTCAGGTTCGTATTCAGGGAGATATTGAAGATACAACCGCAGCAGAATCGGATACGTACTTTTCAAGCAGACCTCGCTTAAGCCAAATTGGGGCCTGGGCGTCATTACAAAGTGAAGCGCTGGACTCTCGTGACACCCTTGAAAAACGGGTTGCAGCTTATGAGCAGCAGTATCATGAAAAACCTGTAGATAGACCGCCTCATTGGGGAGGCTACAGGCTGGTTCCCGTTAAAATAGAATTTTGGATTGAGAGGCCGTTTCGCCTGCATGACCGGTTTATTTACACAAAAACAGAGACTGGAGACTGGACGGTAACAAGGGTTTATCCGTAATGGAGAACCCTTACGACACCCCCCTCCTGGACGAGCTATCAGACCGTGAGGCGTTAACGCTTAAAATTTCAGATTTAAATAAGGGCTATAGAAAGTTGGCGCTTGAGTATAAACAGCATGCGGATCTGGCGTTGTATAAGGCCAAGGAAACGGCGCATCGGGCACAACTGGCCGACTTGATTATGGGCATTTCCCATGAAGTGCGAAACCCTATCGCCATTATTATGGCCGGATGTGAGGAAATGCTGGATTATCTTAAAAATGTGAATGGGGTGACCTCGGAAGCCTGGGAAATGGAGATAAGTTCCGAATGGCTGTCAAAGCAGCTTGACATAGAGAATGAGGCAGCCATTAGGCTAATGAACTGGCTTCGAGACAACCATTTTTTAACAGAGGATTCACAGCTAAATCTCACCCCTATCAATCCGTTTTTAGGCCCGGTTCAGCCCGATTGGCCAGTAGAATTTTCGACCATTAAACCCCGTTTGGATTCTTTTTTTCAGGAACAGATAAAGCGACAACTTATCCTCAAACAGTTTGCTGACACCTATGACTATTGCGACAGAGTCGTGCGCATTACAACATCCATGATGCAGTACGGCATCAATAAGGCCATCGATGCAGACTTTTTTCTACGGATTCCGGGCTTTAGCATCGAACAGGCCAATGCGGTTATTGCAGATTTAATTCAAGCTGATTATATCAATCCTTTTGGTGGAACGTTGCCGGCTTTTCAATCATCCCAACCAGACTTTTCAGAAAAATTTCAACACACTCTCAGGCCTGAACTTCAACCCTTTTCAAACCTTATTCTGGACCATATCAAACAGTCCAACAGCATTCCTAAACTACCTTTAAATATCCACGTCCCCCTTCAGGATGCCTTACGTATGATAAAACGCAAAGCCGATACAACAACTCATTTTCAAGCTCAACATAAAATTTTTGGAGATTCATCACGTTTGTTTCAGGTCTTTTTAATTGCATTCAACAATGCTGTCGAAGCCATGGCAAACGAACCCGAAGGAAAAGAAAGACGGCTGAGCGTAAGTACAAGCAACACGGACTTCATGTCAGCATCAGGAGATATTATTTCAGGAGTCATGGTCAGTATTCAGGACACGGGTTGTGGCATCAAAAAGGAACATTTTGAAAATCTGAGGAATCCGTTTTTTTCAACAAAAACTGTAACAGGAGGGAAAAACGTGGGACTTGGACTTTCTATTTTGTACGATATCGTGGAAAAACATAACGGAACAGTTCATTTGGATTCTGAACCTGGCGTTGGAACGGTATTCAGACTCTATTTTCCAAAAGCCCTATGACCGATTCCAGTTTTTTTGACGAAACCATTCTCGTCATAACCGCAAATAACAGCCGTTTTGACTCAATTTGCAACATTCTGAACACGCTGCATATAACTCGGATACTCCGTGAAAAAAACGGGATAGACGGTCTAAAAAGTTTGGTATCGAATCATCCTGAGCTTGTACTTTTGGACAATGATCTTACAGATGGATTTAGCAACCACTGGATTGAAAAAGCCTCTCGTACGCAAAATCCTTACTGCATTGTTATGGCCGAACCCAATATGCCGGCAACATTGAAAATTCAGGCCGTTCAGGCAGGGGCCTGCGATATTATTGAATCCCGATTTTTACATGAGGAGCTGGGAAAAAGTCTAATGAAGGCAAAAACCAGAAGCGCCAGAGTATCATTTTTAGAAATGGAATCGGAAAAAGTAATTAGACAAAACATGGACAGCCTCATCAGGTTGTTTACAGCATTTGTAAGCACCAGAACCAGGGCCGGGCAGCCTGTAACCGATCAGGACGTACGCCAGTTTTTCCCGGATGCCGACTACACCCATATCCAACCCAACGTACTTGTTGAAGCCGCAATAAAAAACAATTTTCACCAGGTCATTTCTTACGCCACGCCCACACTCTTATGCGTGGAAGACGAACCCGAACTTCAGGACATTTTTCACCGTGTGTTTTCACATTGTCACGTTGTCTCCGCCTTGTCAGCAGAAGAGGCGCTTGCCCATATGAAACATCAGCACTTTGATACGGCACTGGTAGATATCGGCTTACCGGGCATGCAGGGCGACACCCTGGTGGGAGAGCTTAAAACCCTGGATCCGAAGCTGGATATCATTGTCGTAACCGCGTTTGATAATTCGCCACTGATTGTAAACTGCTTCAAACGGGGAGCGGGAAATTACATCGTAAAACCCTTTGATATTGATGAACTCTCCGAAAAAGTCACCGAGGCTTACGAGAAAAAAATCCTGCACTACAGCCTGAACAAACCGTTACGATATTTTGAACGGACATACAAACCGGACTAGGGCCTTTTTGTACCAGACCGAATACGCTATCATAAACACATATTTTTATTATTAAATTGATTTTAAAGGAGACCTCTTATGTTTGAAGGTTTAAAAGATATGGGCAAGCTTTTAAAGCAAGCCGGCGAAATGAAATCCAAAATGAAAAAAATCCAGGACGAACTTAAAAAAGTACGTGTAACCGGAGCTGCTGAAGGCGGAAAAATCGAAGTGGTTATTTCAGGTGAATTAGAAGTATTGGACATCAAAATTGATCCAAGTCTTTTAGCGCCAGGATCTCAGCAAACCATCCAAAAAGGATTATTAAAAGCCTTTAATGATGCGTCTAAAAAATCAAAAGAGCTGGCTACATCAAAACTATCTGATATTTCAGGCGGACTTGATATCCCAGGACTAACCGGAGCCTAGTTTTTGTCCGGATTTTCCTCCCCCACACCACAAAGGCAATACGCTGACAGCAACCCGGCAAACGGGTTGTCCGAGCCGGGAGAACATTCCCTGCAAAATCCGCTTCAGGATCTGGTTGTGCAATTTTCAAAATTGCCGGGAATCGGTCAAAAATCGGCTCAGCGTCTTGCCTTTTTTATTTTGTCGTTGCCTCAGCAGGATGTAAAAACAATGGCCAGAACCCTGGTTCATACCCGCGAGCATATCCAATATTGCCAGTCCTGCTTTAACATTTCGTATTCGGATTGCTGCTTTATTTGCGCCAACACCAAACGCATGCCGCATCAACTGTGCGTCGTAGCCGAACCCAGAGACATTTTTGCTCTGGAAAAAACACAGGAATATAAAGGCCTATACCACGTTTTAGGCGGATTAATTTCCCCTATAGACGGTATTCATCCTGAAACATTACGCATTACGGAACTCATCCAACGTTTAAAAACCGGCGCTTTTTCCGAGCTCATTTTCGCCATAAATCCCACCATCGAAGGCGATGCCACCGTTTTATATCTCACCCATATTTTCAAGCCGCTTCCTATTCAAAAAACACGGCTGGCGTATGGACTTCCCGTTGGTGCCGATATGGATTACGCCGATGAAATGACCTTAAAAAAAGCGCTGTCAGGACGAACAGCTTTATGAACAAAGACCAGCTTATTCAACGTTTATCACGACACTTTAACCTTACACGCAGCCAATCAGAAGCGATTGTCACCTTTGTTTTAGACGAAACATCAGCAGCCTTATGCAAAGGGGAAAAAGTATCTCTTACGGGATTTGGCAGCTTTGAACGCCGTGTTCGCAAAGCCCGGAAAGGCCGAAATCCATCTACAGGGGAATCGCTGGCTTTAGCAGAATCTCCCAACATTTTATTTAAACCGGGCACTCACTTAAAACACATGCTTCTGGAGACACTGAATGATTAGTCAGGAACAGGAAATTATGAGTCTTCTGGATATATTACCGGAAGATTTAGCCTCTTATATTAAAAAAAATACAGCGATTACAGAGCTTAAGGAAATTGTACTGGATTTGGGATCGGTGCCGGAAATACGGTTACAATCTGGCGTTCAAAGGCTTGAACAGTTTTCGCCGATTTCTCAGCAGGATATTAATCAGCTGACGTCTAAAATTGGACAGTTCAACTCGGATAACAGAGCTGGGCTGGAGCGGACCCTGCATCGTATTTCGGCAATCAGGAACCGTCACGGGATGATTATCGGGATTACGTGCAGAATCGGGCGGGCCATCGAAGGGACGCTGGATATTATCCGGGATCTGGTAGAAAGCGGTAAAAATGTACTGTTTTTAGGGCCTCCAGGCATTGGAAAAACAACCAAACTTCGGGAAGTAGCAAGGCTACTGTCTATGGAATTCGGGAAGCGGGTTATCGTTGTGGATACCTCAAACGAAATTGCCGGAGACGGAGACATCCCTCACCGAGGAATCGGATTTTCACGCCGGATGCAGGTTCAATCTCCGGATAAACAACACGCCGTGATGATCGAAGCCGTAGAAAACCATATGCCGGAAGTTATCATCGTGGATGAAATCGGCACGGAAGAAGAAGCCAAAGCCGCCAGAACCATCGCCGAACGTGGCGTTCAACTCGTGGCAACAGCTCATGGCAAAACACTTCAAAATCTCATTAAAAATCCAACTTTATCTGATCTTGTTGGCGGTGTTCAAAGCGTTATTCTGGGCGACGAAGAAGCCAAGTTCAGAGGCACTCAAAAAACAGTTCTCGAGCGTAAAGCACTCCCCACATTTGACTGCCTTATCGAAATCCGTGAAAAAGACGTTTTTGCCGTCTATAACGATGTACTATCCAGCGTAGATCACTATCTCAAACATGATAAGCTCGCTCCTCAGATAAGAAAACGGACGCATGATCATATTTATATCGAAGAACCTCAACCGCATACGGAACCTGCGCATGTGACACCAGACTCCTCGGACACCATTCGTATTTTTCCCTTTGGGATTAACACGCCAAGCTTGTCCGCAGCCATTCAATATCTCAATATCGATGCTCAAATTGCCGCTCAGCTTTCGGATGCAACCCTTGTTCTCACCCTCAAAACACATTTAAAATCCAAGTCTAAACTGTCGCAACTATTAGATGGGCAACAGATTCCCGTTCATGTGGTGGCCTCCAATTCAGCTACTCATATCGAGAAATTTCTCAGACAGTATTTTCAACTAAGCGACACCCCCGATGACAGTGAAGACGAAGCTTTGGCTGAAATCCAGCTCATTTGTAAAAAAGTTCAATCAGAACGCATAACCTTAGACGCAACGCCGAGAAACGGATTTTTACGGCGGATACAACATCAATACATCGAAGAAAACGGCCTCAAATCCCATAGTGTAGGCGAAGAACCTAATCGGAGAGTGAGGGTATTTCCATAATGTCAGTTTTTATCACGTTTGAAGGCATCGAAGGATCGGGAAAAACAACACAGAACCATAAATGTGCCGAGTACCTGATCAGCAAAGGCCTGTCGGTTGTTCAAACCCGAGAACCCGGCGGTACGGATCTGGGACAGATGTTACGTAAAATCATCCTCGATCCTAATCAGGTTTTTTCGAATCATCTCACAGAAATTTTATTATTTTATGCAGACAGACTGGAGCATGTAACAGGCAAAATAAAGCCAGCACTTGAAAACGGTCAGGTTGTATTATGTGACCGATACATTGATTCCACTACAGCCTACCAACTTTGGGGCAGACAAATGCCAGCCTCGTTGATTGAAACGCTGAACGACCATGTTAATTTGAAGCCACAAGTCACATTTCTACTGGATTTATCCGTAGAGGAAGGCATCAGACGAGCAAAGGCCCGCGCAGATCTTGACCGGTTTGAACACGAAGCACTGGCCTTTCACCAACGTGTTCGTGACGGCTACCTGAATCAGGCAAAGCTGGATTCGAACCGCATCAAAATTATTCCGGTGGAACATTTATCGCCTGATGACGTTTTTGATAAGATAAAAGTACATCTGGATTCACTGTTCAATTTATAGATTTATTACCTTGGAGGACTACATATGCATACCAGAGTTTTTGTAAACGGAGCCTCAGGCAAAATGGGGAGCGAAACCTTACAGGCCATCGAAAAAGAATCGGATATCACCCTGGTTGGAACAGCCCGAAGAGGCGATCATCTGGGAGATTTAATCAAAGCCACCAGCCCGGAAGTTGTTGTAGATTTTACCCATCCGTCCTGTGTGTTTGAAAATACCTTAACCATTCTGGAAGCCGGCTGCCATGCCCTGATTGGAACAACAGGCCTGACCACTGACCAGCTGGCAGAATGCGATGCTTTGGCAAAAGCAAAAAAACTGGGCGTTTTAATTTGCCCGAATTTTGCCATCGGAGCCGTTTTGATGATGAAATTTGCAGCAGAAGCCTCCAAATACATGCCTCGTGTTGAGATTATTGAATATCATCATGATAAAAAAGCCGATGCTCCTTCTGGAACAGCCTTAAAAACAGCCGATATGATTCATAGAGTAAACGCCAGCATCAACGCACATAAACATGACGAACACGAGTCTATCCCAGGTGCCAGAGGCGGATCCGCTCATCGCATTCCGATTCATTCCGTAAGACTTCCGGGTTATGTTGCTCATCAGGAAGTCATTTTCGGAGGTGTAGGGCAAACCTTGATTATCCGTCATGACACCATTACAAGAGAATCTTTTATGCCTGGTGTTGTACTTGCCATCCGCAAAGTAAAGCATCTGCAAGGCCTTCTCTATGGACTAGAAAATATCCTATAGCGTAAAATGCAGGGTGCCGTAACAGCGTTCTGCTGATGCGAGTAAACGTGGATGGAGTGAGTCACTATGTCTAGGCAGTATACCGTTGCAGTTGTTGGTGCTACAGGAGTTGTTGGAAGAGAAATGATGTCTGTTTTGGAAAACAGAAAGTTTCCCATTTCCAAGTTAATTCCATTAGCCTCTGCACGTTCCGCCGGATCCACGGTTACATTTAACAATGAGTTTATTGATGTTCAGGTTTTAGATGAACAGTCGTTTAAAGGTGTGGATATCGCCCTGTTTTCAGCAGGTGGATCTGTGTCTAAAGAATTTGCACCGATTGCAGCTAAAAGCGGCGCAGTTGCCATTGATAACACCTCATATTTCCGCATGCACGACACGGTTCCTTTGATTGTTCCTGAAGTTAACGGACATGCGATTAAACAGCATAAAGGCATCATCGCAAACCCAAATTGTTCGACAGCACAAATGGTTATGGCCTTAAAACCTATCCATGATGCCGTTGGAATTGAAAGACTGGTAATTTCAACCTACCAATCCGTTTCCGGTGCCGGAAAAGACGGTATGGACGAACTTGAAACTCAAAGCCGTCTAAGTCTTGGCGGAGGCGACATCGTCAACAAAAAATTTCCTCACACCATTGCGTTCAACCTAATTCCTCAAATCGACAGCTTTTTAGAGAACGGCTACACCAAAGAAGAAATGAAAATGATCGAGGAAACCAAAAAAATCCTTGAAGATTCGTCTATCAATGTAACGGCCACAACGGTTCGCGTTCCTGTATTTATTGGTCACAGCGAAACCCTAAACATTCAAACCAAGAAAAAAATTACAGCCGCCGAAGTACGCTCACTTCTTGCAAAAATGCCTGGGGTTCAGGTTATGGATGACCCAGCAAACAGCGTCTACCCTACCCCAAGAGACGTAGCCGGAAAAGATGACGTTTACGTAGGTCGTATCCGCGAAGATATTTCCACACCAAACGGAATCGAACTCTGGTGTGTGGCTGATAACCTTAGAAAAGGAGCAGCCCTAAACGCTGTTCAAATCGCCGAAGTGCTTATCAGAGAAAATGTCATCGCCTAGCCCGCATTTTTATCAGCACGTCGCTGATATTTTCAACAAAGCCTATGATGATTTTTCAGGCTCAGTCAGTTCTCTTGGCTGGGCCTCTGAGTTTACACAGGAACAACGATTCCTGATGCTTAGTCTTTTATCGGATATGGAAAACAAAACGGTTTTGGACGTGGGCTGTGGCATGGGCGATTTTTATTCGTTCCTGCTGCTAAACGGCGTAGACTGTCGCTACACAGGGATAGATATCAGCGAAAAAATGATTAACCACGCAAAAAAAGCACATCCAGAAACCCATTTTGAACTGCGTAACCTGTTGGATCTACCCGCAACACCTACCTACGACATTGTCGTTGCCTCAGGACCTTTTAACCACAAAACCGACGAACCCTACGCCTTTATCGAACCCATTATCACGCATATGTTTTCACTGTGTAAAACAGCTCTGGCGTTTAATCTGTTGTCGGCTTCAACACCAGCGTCCATGCAGGATACCAAATCCTTTACCTACTATTCCCCATCCAAAATTCTGGATATCTGCCTCAAACTCACCCCTTATATTGAGTTGAAGCAGGCCTATCTTCCAAACGATTTTACGGTTTATCTCTACAAACCAAACTAAAAAATCCTCTTAAAAAAAGGTTTTAATAACGTCTACAACACGCTGTTTTTGCTCGTCTGTTAATTCGGCATACACAGGAATTGAAAGCACTTCTTTTGCGGCTCTTTCAGATTCAGGGAAATCACCTTGTTTGTATCCAAGATGAGCAAAACAAGCCTGAAGATGCAACGGAAGCGGATAATAAATCGCATTCCCGATATTATGAGCATTTAAATGGGCTTGCAGGGCATCCCGTTTTTCAGTACGAAGCGTGTATTGGTTGTAAATCATGCGGTAACCCGGCAATGCGGTTGGCGTCTGAACAATTCCAGCCAGCTGTTGATTGTAATACGCTCCATTTTTCTGACGGCGTTGATGCTGATCTTCCAACAATGGAAGTTTCACCAATAAAACAGCAGCTTGAATAGCATCCAGCCTGAAATTTCCACCTACTTCATCATGAAAATAGCGTTCTTTAGCGCCGTGATTACGCAACAAAAACATTTTTTCGGCCAGATCAGCATGTTTGGTTGTAACCATACCGCCGTCTCCGCAACAACCCAGATTTTTTGAAGGGAAGAAAGAGAAACAGCCGATATCGCCCACAGCTCCAGCCCATAATGTCTGACCATCTTTTGTCTGATAATTACAGCCAATCGCCTGGGAGGCATCTTCAATAACGTATAGATTATGTTTTTTTGCGATGGCCATAATCGCGTCCATATCGGCCATTTGACCAAATAAGTGAACAGGCATAATTGCTTTAGTGTTTGGCGTGATAGCCGCTTCGATAAGGTCAGGATTGATATTAAACGTATCAGGAGACACATCCACGAATACAGGCGTTGCACCCACACGGCTTACGCAACCAGCTGTAGCAAAAAAGGTAAATGGAGGGATAATAACTTCGTCGCCCTGGCCGATATTTAAGGCCATCAACGCTAAAATAATGGCATCGGTACCTGAGGATACACCCAATGAAAAAGGAACCTGACAATAGTCGCAAATCGCTTTTTCAAGCTCGGTGACCTTAGGGCCTAAAATGAACTGTTTCTGCTTAAAAACTTCTCCAATAACATCCAAAACCTGAGCTTCAATAGGCGCATACTGGGCACCAAGATCTAATAATGGAACCGAAAGCGTGGTAGACGTTGTCATACGATGATTTCCTTAACAGTTAACGTGATGTTTGCATCCAGGACACCGTTTGGGAGACCGCTTCTTTTACAGAGAAAGGAAGTTCACCGCAAATGAGCCTGGCTAGGCTGGTATCCAGAACGTGTTCGTCTTTCAAATACGGATACCGGCTCAAGTTTACCAAACGTTTTGCTTTGGCAGCAAGCAATCCAACAGGTGAGGCTTTGGTTTTAAACAGGCTTCCGTCCTGATTAAATTCCTCCACAATGGATTTCAAAGGCACAGGTGGGTAATCGGCCACGTAAATGGTTTTATGCCGCAAAAACTGATCCTGTTCGGAAATCAACCGGGATATCTGATAGGCCAGATTTCCAGAAAAACTCACCGACTTTAACGCGGTTAAATCCTGAAGCTTTTTTTCGTCATCGCAGTGTTCGAGGCAATAGGACATCAGCGTGGTATCAGGCATTCCAGGGCCCCAAAGTGGAGCGCAACGTAATACTGTCCAGAATCGGGTTCCCCAGCTAGCGGATCGCCAGATTTTCTCTGAATCAGCCATTTTTTTGGCCTCTTCGGTTATAGGCGTTGTATCTGTGTCGTCATGGGGCCAGTACCCTGGTGAAACAACGTCGGAAGATGAGATCAGCATACCGGATACAAGGCTTGGAATCTGCAAAAATGCATCCAGGCACTGTTGAAGATACACAGGCGTTTCTGGCAACACCAGAAGCACATCTGGATTGGCCTGATTAAGTAACGGCTTCAAGGCTTCAAAATCAGCAGAATCGCCCTGATAAAACAAACTGTGAGATGGCAAATCCACAGACAAAGGCTGGGAATCCACATAAATAACCGAAAAAGACTGAACAAGCCTTTTGACAAGGTGAGTTCCAAAAAACCCGCCCTGATTAATAACCAGAAGCCGCTTTAACATCGTCATACTATATGAATCGTGAAATTAGCTTCCTGACTTGCAACAAAAAAGGAACAGCCCAGGACGGAATAAGAGGTTTTACATAAGGCTTTACAGAAGCCCATGCCATTTTAAGCGTAAAATACATATTAATCGTGATAAGAGGATCATGCTCAAGCACAATTTTTTGGTACTCTTTAAGATGAGCAACAGAATTTACGGTTTGCTCCTGTTTTAATTTAACCCGGGACAAACAATGCGGTACACAGGCAAAATGAGCATGTTGGGTGTATAAAGCATAAATAAATTCAAATTCAGATGTAAACAACAGATTTGTTTTAAATGGATGAGACTGAAGCAAGCTGGTTCTGAAAAAAGCAGAAGACACCTGAAACGCCATCCCCTGCCATAAAAGTGATGTAGGTTTTGCTTTGCGAATATACGTATAGGATGGTGTGGAAATTTCACAATCCCCATAAATAACATCAGCATTAATAGGTCTTGCAAAAATCAATTCAAAAATACGTTCATCCTGCAGACTTTCGCCGGGTTTTAAGACCAGAAGCCATTGCCCATGAGCCTGACGCACACCTTTATTTAAAGCGGTATAAAAATCCAGAGAAGATCCATCACAATACAAAATCGGAGACTCTACCTGCTTCTCTCCTGTTTGATCCACCAGAATACACTCAATATTCGGATAGGTTTGAGACAGGATGCTTTGAAGGGTTTCCTCCAGGCACTCATGGTCTTTATTAAAAACGACCACAACACTTATTAAGGGAAAACCTATTTTAAGCGGGCTTGGTTTGGTGTGATGTTCAATCATATTAGCTAGTTTTTGGATTGTCATGGTGCATTATTTCCCAGTTTTACTCTACTTTTAAACGGCTGGCTATTGGAATACACAGTAATAGCACAATAACCGACAAATAGCCTATCCAGTTAAAGTGTAAAATTTCTCCGTGAGCGCCTTTTGAAATAATCATCCCGCCCACAAAAGCGGCAAGGCCAGAAGACAACTGTTGAATCGAATTATTGATACTCATAAAGCCACCACGGTGTTCTGGTTTGGTGCTGGAGGTAATCATCGCCATGGCTGGGATCATACGGCCTGACATGGAAATCATAAACAGGGTTGTATATACCACGTACAAATACAACGGCGTCGGGCCGATATGGGTAACCAGCATGACAGGCAGAATGGAAAACACACACATCACCGCAAACACTTTAAATTTACCCAGTTTATCAGCCAGACGGCCAATGACATTGGTACTGACGAGTGTAAATAATCCGCCTGCAAAATAAATATACGGCAAATCGGTTTCTTTTAAACCCACGTTATACACGGAATATGGACTTAAAAACGGAATGATGCTGAATCCGGCAAACATCATAACAATGGTCAGCAAGAACGCACGCACATGGTTAGGATGGGTGATAATGTAGCCAATCTCTTTTAAAACCTGTCTATTTTTGATTTTTTCCATATGAGAGGTTAGCTTAGGCAAAGTCATCCAGGCAAAAAACAAGGCAATACTGCCAAGTCCCGACAATAAAAAGAACGATGAATGCCAGCCCCAGTGATTAGCTAAAAACAAGCCCAACGGAACTCCAACAATAGATGAAACAGCAAAAGACGACATCACAGCACCTGTAGCCATCCCACGTTTATTCTCAGGAAACACATCGCCAATAATCGACATAATCAAAACTCCGGTTAAACCACCAAAGGCACCGGCAATAACCCTGGCCAGCAACAACCATTCATATTGAGGTGAAAGGCCACAGCATAACGTCCCGATAATAAAACCCAGATACACAACCATCAGGGCTTTTTTCCTGTCGAACATATCAATAAAAAAGGCCGACACAAACCCCGAGATACTCGCACTAAAGGTATAACAGGACACCAACAGCCCAAACTGAGTAGGAGAAATGCCAAAAACACGCATTAACTGAGGCCCCAAAGGCATCATAATGACGAAATCCAGAATATTGGTAAATTGAACAGTAGCCAACGTAATAAGCAATAACGTTGTATTTTTAGGTAAAGATGAGGCTGACAAAGAAATCTCCTAGATGATTGAAGTGGTGTCCTCGATAGGAATTGAACCTACGGCCTCCAGATTAGGAATCTAGCGCTCTATCCGACTGAGCTACGAGGACATAAACTAATTCTAAGTAAATAAAGAAAAACTCACAATGGGAGTTCTGCAAATTTAGCTATACATTTAGAAAGGGTTTAAAAAAAAGGAAAAGACGTGTACAATTCCTACCGTTTTATATGGTTTCATGCAACTTATAAAATAAGTGTTGCGTGTAAAAACAATCTATTCTGGGCATTAATTTTTCAATTAAATTTCTAAAAAAGGCGTTTAACCATGTCAAACTTTATACCATTGGAACCTATAAAAGAAAAAAAACTTACTCCGCAAGAGTATCTCAATCTTTCTTCAGAAGAAAAAGCAAATATCTTATCCAGCAGAATTATCCCACCAAGTTCCGATCATACAGGGGCATGGAATTTTGGTTATATCTCTGTTGAATTAAAAAACCCCATTTATACCTATAAACATGGATAATTCATCAACAGAAAACACAACAGATCACTCTGCTGTTCTAAATGATAGAGTACTTTCAGTTATTGAACACGAACTTCAAAACAAATCCCAGGAAATTACCTTAAAAGAAAAAGAATTAGAACTTCGCAAACAACAAGACATTCATTCTTTTGAATTTGCAACACATTCTTTAAAAGAACAAACTAAAGACCGACAAGAAGAAAGAAACCATCTCTTAAAAGTTCGCTATACAACTATTGGCCTAACAATATCTCTCACTATTATCTTTGTGGTACTTATTTTTTCTATTTTATATTTAGGATACAAAGATATCGCAATCGAAATTATTAAGTTAGTTGGAACAGCTTTAATAACAGGATTTGGGGGGTACCATTACGGAAAATCAGTAAAAGCTACCGAATCTAAAAACGAACCATCCCACTAATGGTTTTTGTCTTCTACGATACAGAAACCTCATCTCGTGATTTATTAGGTCAGATTTTATCCTACGCCTTTATTGTCACAGATGAAACCCTAACTCCTATCGAAGAGTGCTGCGGAACCATACGCCTCAGCCGCACTCAACTTCCCGATATCGAGGCTATTCTGGTGAATAAAATCAACATTACCGAGCTTCAAATCCATGGAGATCCCGAATATCTTGCGGCAAAACGTATTCATAATTTTTTATCCGAACAGATTGAAAACTATGGAAAAGCAACGTTAATTGGATTTAACAGCAACAGCTTCGACCTGTCTTTTCTACGTAATCTTCTGATTTTTCACGGGTTAAATCCGTATTTTGAAGGCAAACTGTCCAATTTGGATGTTTTACATATGGCTAAAGCGCTGGCTTTCCAAAATCCAGATACATTTCCCTGGATATTATCTGAAAATGAAGACGGAAATCCGTATTATGCGTTCAAACTTGAGTTTCTGGCCAAAGCCTTCGGGGTGCTGCAGAACACACAAAGCCACGATGCCAAAGAAGACGTGGAGCTAACCATCAACCTGGTCAAAGCCTTCCAAGAAAAGTTTAATTTTTCTCTTGCAGCGTTTAAACCGGTAACGGGACTAAGCTCGGATCTGTATCAGGGAACCAGTAAAATTGGAAAAATAAAAGAGTTGGAGTATTCAACCACAAACGGCACGCCCAAAAAATATATCTATCGCTATGTCGTTCCTGTTTTTCTCAATCCAAAAAATGCACTATTTATATATCTGGACACCTACCAGACTCTAGGCGAAAACGAACCTGTTTTATCCTGCCTAAAATACGTTAATGCCAACAAACATTTTTTTCAGATTGAACCTTTAAATGTAGACGAAGAAGCCTTATGGGAATTTACGGCACAAACAGCAGGGGAAGACCCTCGGTTAGCCAACCTCCATTCTTTAACTGATTATTTTGAACTTACAAAAAAGGACTGGGATATTGCTTATCAGATTCATGAAATGGGATTTGAGCGTATTGATACATTAAGACTGTATCTGGAAAACGTATGGAAAAAACCAGAGGACTATACGCGGCTTTTACAGGAGCTTTTGGCGATCAAACAACGATCCAAACTCAAAAAAGATCATTATCTGATTCAGCTGTTTAACAGAACCTGTCTTAATTCCCATCCTAACCCCGATATGACATTGTTATCGCGATATGTTCAGGCTCGATATGTTACGAAAACCCTACCCAGAACTCCTGAGTCTGTTTTATCGTTAGATGAGTATGGGCAGGTGCTTCAGGAGAAGCTGTCTGTCGAAACTGATACAAACACCAGGCATTTATTGGAACAAATCGAGCATTATTTTGTAGAGTGGCTATCTACATTACCAGACGGGCTTTCTGGGGAATAATGTAAAGGAAAAGGATCTCCAATTTGAAATCCGGCAATAACCTGTACCGACTGTCCCCATTCCATTTGACAGGTCACGCCACATGCAAAGTGTCTGGATAGCTGCATCATACCTTTCACCTCAATAGGAACAACAATACGAGGACTTTGAGAAAAATAGGCGCTTGTATCCGTAACCCCTACCCCACCACCAAAAGACAGTAAAAAAGAGTCTGTCTGAATAGGGACGCCATAAATCAAGCAAAGCTCGTGGTCGGATACCGCTTTTGCATATTTTAAAGTCAGGCTGTCGTTTCCATGTATCGGATAACCGATACCCGCAACCCAAACCAGACCCGTTTCAACACCATTACTTGAAAGCCCTAAACCTGCATTCAATAAAATATGTTGAAAAGGTTGTAAAAGATCCTGAAGCTCTGTTCTTTGTTTTTGATCTTTTTCTCTTCCAAATGGACTTAATTTTTTATCAGGTTTTGCTTCAAGCGATAAGGTACAAATAAAGCAGATTACTACTAACAGGACGATTTTCTTCATCATATCTGTCTTACCTATAGAACTTTTCTTGCAAAGAAAAATGATTCAAACCGGCTATCTGACCAATTTTTTGTAAGCTGGACAATAATAAACAACCCAACCACACAAAAACATAACCTGAACCAGAATAACGGAAGAAAATCACCACCGATAAGCATCAAAATCAAGGTATCTTCAATCAGACTGTGACACAGGCTCAGCAAAGATAGCGCATACACCACATCCCGAGGCGACAACTCTCCAGATTTCGCCTCATCCACAATCAAAGCGCCACCGTACACCATGCCTAAAATCATCCCGATAATAGTCACAGGGGCCGCAGCCCGGCTCATCCCAAATACGGATAAAACAGGGGCCAGAAGTTTTTTAAAGAACTCTACGATGCCCAGATGTTTTAAAATTTTCATTAATAAAAGCAGGGCAAAAATAACAGCCCCAATTTTTAAATCGTTGGCGAGCTGGGATAAAAACCACCCTTTCCAGGACGGATCGTACGGAGCGGAGGTCCAGTGCAGAGTGGCTGGTTTTTGAAGATGTGGAAAAAATTTGGATACCTGAAACACAATCGCCCCAAATAAAAACGCTCCGCCAATGCGAAGCAAAGCCGCATAGCGAAGCTTGGGGCCGGATTTTTTTACGATACTCAGCTCAATCGGCAATGCGTGGGCGGTTAAAATCATGCAGCACAGTACGGAAACCTGAGCTGTTGTAAGATGCACATCATGGGCAAGCCCAACATACACCACAATGGCCGCATAAATACTGCTACAGGCACCGGTGATCCAAACCAAACCCATTTCTCCGGGCAAACCCACCAGGGACATTAAAGGGGAAATAAGTGTCGCCACCCATTTTAATACGCCTAAAAGCGTTAAAAAACGAACAAGAATAGCAAGAGGGATGACAATTTTAAGGACAAAAAACCAGACGCGTTTTGTATCCTTAAGAACATCGATCCCTCCGTTTAAACAGGCTGCGAATAAAGAACGAGCAGACACCTAGTAGACGAATTTCATACCCAGGGTCAAACCGGAATCATTAACATCGGTACTGGACATCCACCATTGGTAACCCACCTGGAAAGACACCTGAGGGCTGACATACCAGGAAAATCCTGCCGTTGCATGAAGCTGATCCCAGCAGTTTGATCCGTTTAATTGAGGTTGAAAATAAAACTTGGAGCCCAAATCAAAGGTAAACTGATTTAAAAACGTAGTCTCCATATCCAAGCCAACCATCATACCTAAGGCGTTTCCGGTTTGCGTGTTAATCATAGAAGGACCAAAATACCAGTTACTTACCCCACCTTTTGAGAAAGTTCCCATACTAAGATAAGGAATTGCAACGCTATAATATTTTTTTACAACACCGGCATTTTCAACCTGAGCATAGCCCAAAGTTGCCGCAGGTGTATAAAACGTATTGGAATAAGGTTGCCCAGGATTTAACAGCCAGTATGTGGATAAACCCGCTTCGATCATTTTATTATCTTTTGTGCTTAACGTTGTAAAAGCACCTCTCCAGATAGTGGGATTTCCATTAATTGACCACAACCCGTTTTTTTGATGATAAAACGGAGACAGTCCTACCGTGATGGGATAAAAACGAGATGGAATAGACTCGGGCAGGCTTAGATTTTTAACCGTATTTACACGGGTTTTATCCGGCTGGAACCACGATGCCATGGCATTTCCAAGCATGGATTCCATCAATCCCACAAAAATATTATCGTTACGCGACTGGTACCGGGTTTGATCCTGAGTGGTTACTTCCTGCTCTTGATGATAGGAAATAATCAGGGAGGATAAATCGTTTATTAAAGAGGCTTTTAGTTTTTCGGATTGAACGGGAATAGCTACGGCCTGAAGCTTAGAGTTTAAAGAAGAGAAATTAGCCGTCTCAAGAGTTGTAGCTGTTTCAATGCCAATTACCTGACCTTTTGAATCGATAACAGTGGCCGTTGTAAGTTCTTTTAAAACAACGGCTCCGTCAAATGTTTTGGGTAACGCATCCGTAAGCATTTCAATATCGAGAATCGTGGATCTTGGAAATACAGTTGATCCAACCGTAATATCCATCAAAACAAATCCCTGCTTTGAAATTTTATTTTCTTTGACAAGAGATTGAAAAAGCTCAAAGGCCTGAGCGCGATATACAACCGGAAGCCAGACATCAAAATCGGTCTCCAGAAACGTATGTCGTTTAAATAAATAGCGTGTACCTACAAGCTGAGTCGTTGTGGTATAGCCTGATTTTTCATTCACATAAATCGGCTGCGCAAAAACAGGAAGAGAGACACATAACACCATCAAACATACACTTAAAAATCGAGACATCTGGTCATCCTTTCGGGAACGAATGGAAAAATATTAAAATAATTTCTTAACTTTTTCAAATAGATTTTCAGTTGTCTTTGAATCGTGATGCAATTGAGCAAACTCTTCTATCAGCTGCTTCTCTTTTGAGGACAGTGATTTGGGTAAAACCACCTGGATTTTTACGTAATGATCGCCATTACCATAACCTCTCAGGTGAGGAATACCTTTTCCTTTTAAACGCAACGTTGTATTGGGTTGAGTTCCTGCTGGGATTTTCAATAACGTTTTGCCATCAAGTGTTGGAACTTCTACCTCGGCACCCAAAATAAGCTGGGTAAAGGGCATTTCAAGTTCCATATAAATATCATCGCCTTCACGTTGAAAATATTTATGTTTTTTGACGGCTAAGAAAACGTATAAATCTCCGGCTGGGCCACCGTTTTCGCCGCAGTTTCCTTCACCGGAAACCCGTAAACGGGTACCTTGATCCACACCGGCAGGGATATCAACCTTGATACGCTTTTTCTTTTTTTCAAGCCCTTTTCCATGACAGGATTTACAAGGATTTTTTACAATCTGACCGGTACCGCTACAGAAATGACAGGTTGTCACCTGGGAGAAATTACCCAGCATTGTGCGTTGAACCGTACGGATTTGCCCTGCACCCTGACAATGAGAACAGGTTACTTTGGATGTTCCCGGCTGCGCGCCTGTACCCACACAGGTTTCACAGCGTTCCATATGAAAAATATCAATTTCTTTTGAAAAGCCTTTTGCAACATCCTCAAGTGTTAATTCGAGGTCATAGCGAAGATCTTCACCCTGACGGACACCTTGGTCACCCCCGCCGCTTCTGCCACCGGAGCGACGTCCGCTGCCGCCAAAAAAGACATCAAAAATATCTTCAAAAGACTCTGCTGAAAATCCGCCCCCGAAACCAGCGCCGCCGAAGCCTCCGAAACCGCCGGCTCCAGGTTGATCATCGGTTACTCCGAATTGATCGTACTGAGCCTTTTTTTGCGGATCCGACAAAATATCATAGGCTTTCTGAACTTTTTTAAACATGTCTTCAGCACCCGGAGCTTTGTTAACATCCGGGTGATATTGTCTGGCTAATCGGCGGTATGCTTTTTTGATATCCGCCTCGGAAGCATTTTTATCAACATCTAGTACTTTATAAAGATCTTCAGCCATTCGTTTTTATTACCTTTTTAGGATTTTTTATCATCGACTTCCGTAAAGTTCGCATCTACAACATTTTCATGCTGAGCTGAACCCTGAGATTGCTCTGCAGACGCTTGATGGTCCTGTTGCTGAGCTTCAGCTCCAGCTTCTGCAGGTTGCTCTTTATACAAAGAAGCAGACACTTCATATACTTTGGTCTGGAACGCTTCCGTTTCTTTTGTAATGGTGTCCAGATCATTGGATTCGATAGCTTTTCTCATATCAGCCAAACCGGTTTCCAATGTTGCTTTGGATTCAGCACTTAGCTTTGCGTCATTATCCTTAATCATTTTTTCTGTGGAATAGACTAATGAATCGGCCTGATTTTTAGCATCAATCAATTCACGTTGTTTTTTATCTTCATCAGCGTGTGCTTCTGCGTCTTTTTTCATTCTTTCGATATCATCTTTCGACAAACCTGAAGATGCTGTGATGGTGATTTTTTGCTCTTTACCCGTTCCTTTATCTTTTGCTTTTACGTTCAAAATACCGTTGGCATCGATATCAAAACTTACTTCAATCTGAGGAACACCACGAGGGGCTGGCGCAATACCTTCAAGAATAAAACGGCCTAAACTACGGTTGTTAGATGCCATTTCACGCTCACCTTGAAGCACGTGGATATCTACACTGGTTTGGCTGTCTACAGCTGTAGAAAACACCTGACTTTTTGAGGTTGGGATGGTTGTGTTTCTTTCAATCAGTTTGGTGCAAACACCGCCCAATGTTTCGATTCCAAAAGACAAAGGTGTTACATCCAGAAGAACAACGTCTTTAACGTCACCGGATAATACAGCTCCTTGAATAGCTGCACCGATTGCCACAACTTCGTCAGGATTCACCCCTTTATGAGGCTCTTTTCCAAAGAAGTTTTTCACAGCGTCCTGAATGGCAGGGGTACGTGTTGTTCCACCAACAAGAATAACTTCCTGGATGTCACCCACAGACAAACCAGCATCCTGAAGCGCTTTTTTACAAGGCTCAAGCGAACGCTGAATTAAAGGAGCAATCATTTGCTCGAATTTTGCACGGGTCAGCTGAACATTTAAGTGTTTAGGACCTGAAGCATCTGCTGTGATAAACGGAAGATTAATATCCGTTGTAGTAGTTGACGATAATTCGATTTTTGCTTTTTCAGCCGCTTCTTTTAAACGTTGTAGGGCCATTTGATCTTTCGACAAATCAATTCCCTGATCTTTTTTAAATTCATCAACAAGCCAATCCATTACAACGTGATCGATGTCATCTCCACCCAGCTGTGTATCGCCGTTTGTAGATTTTACTTCAAAAACGCCGTCTCCGATTTCAAGAATCGAAATATCAAAGGTTCCGCCGCCGAAGTCGTACACAGCAATTTTTTGATCATGCTGTTTATCAAGTCCGTAAGCCAAAGCCGCTGCTGTAGGCTCGTTAATGATACGAAGCACTTCAAGACCGGCAATTTCTCCGGCATCTTTTGTGGCTTTACGTTGACTGTCGTTAAAATATGCTGGAACGGTGATAATTGCCTGTTTCACTTCTTCACCTAGGTAAGCTTCAGCATCTTTTTTAATTTTTTGAAGCACCATCGCTGAGATTTCAGGAGGTGTGTAATCCTTATCTGGACCTTTTACCATAACTACACCGTCATTACGCTCGTAAACATCATAAGGAAGGTTGCCTTTAACTTCAGTCAAACGGCGTCCGATCAGACGTTTTACAGAGAAAAATGTATTTTTTGGATTGGTAACGGCCTGACGTTTTGCAGGTTGACCTACCAGACGCTCGCCCGTTTTTGAAAACGCAACGATAGACGGAGTGGTTCTTGCCCCTTCAGAGTTAGCGATAACAGAGGCATCTTTTCCTTCCATAACGGCCACACATGAGTTTGTTGTTCCCAAATCAATTCCTATAATCTTAGGCATAAAAAAATCTCCTTTGCTTATTTTGCGACTACAACCATCGAGGGACGAATTACTTTTTCATGTAACTGATACCCTTTCTGGAATTCGCGAATAATATAGCCGGTCTGAATAGACTCGGCTTCTTCTTCCAAAACGGCCTGATGAAGATTCGGATTAAATTCCTGACCTTCGGTTTGAATGGCTTTAACACCGGCTTTGTCCAGCACGGAATGAAACTGCTTTTGAATCAGCAAAAATCCTTCCAGCTGTTTTTTCAAACTCTCATCATCCTGAGGCAAATGCTCGCAGGCACGATCAAAGCTGTCTAACACGGGCAGCAATTCCAGCACCACTTTTTCATGGGCATACTTTTTAAACTGATCCACTTCCTGCTCTTTTCTGCGCTTAAAATTTTCAAGCTCAGCAAACGCTCTTAGCGATTTTTCTTTTTCCTGATCCAACTGCTGCTGAAGCTCATCCTGAACCGAAACCTCAGGGGTTTCAGACTGAACAGCCGCATCTTTTTCTTCTAATACCGCATCAGAAGCTTCTTGTACATTAGCGTCTTGAGTTGTCATAAAGATCCTTTCTGAAGATGTGTATTAATATGCTGCGTCACCGATTGAACCATCGGCAGCACCTGACTGTAAGCCATCCGCTTTGGGCCCAAAACCCCAATCACACCGGTTGGCTCGGACTCATGTCCTACAGGCGATAAAATTAAACTGCATTCCGATAAACCCTCAACGTTCATTTCCTGCCCGATCATCACGTTGCACACGGAAGACCGCCTTGAAAATTCCGTTAACAGATTACCCAGAACCTTGTTTTCTTCCAATAAAGACAACACTTTTTGAGTCAGCTCGATGTTTTTAAACTCTGGCAAACGAATCATGTTTGAAACACCTTTTGCCAGAAGCTGCTGTCTTTTTTGATTGGATTTACGAAGCTGCGACACCGATAACGCCAAATCTTTTAAAGCGAGAGAAAGCTCGGGCAGGTCTTTCTCCAATCCTAAAATTAACTGTTCATTCAATTCATAAACCGGTTTTCCATCTAATTTTGATGATAATAATTTTGAGATTTTATTCAGATCATCCTGATCAATATTATTGTTCAGCTGCACCAAAAATTCAGAGTTTACACCGGCAGAATGCAACAAAACAACCAGAACTTTATCCATATCCACCAAAATCAAATGCGCCATTTTCAAGGTTTCCTGATAAAGATCAGGCGTTAAAACAATCGTTGTATAGTCGATAAGGGAACTCATCACGTCAGAGACATGCGACAACACATCCTGAATATTCTGTCCTATTTGGTACACAGGGACATCAACAGGAAGCGGCACAGAACCAGGTTTTGCCAACACCGAATCAACATAAAACCGATAGCCTTTATCCGTGGGGATACGGCCCGAAGAGGTGTGAACATGACCTAAAAAGCCTTCTTTTTCCAGCTCGTTTAACTCATGGCGAATGGTAGCCGGACTTACCTTAAAATCGTAACGATCGGCCATCACTTTAGACCCTACGGGTTCAGCTGTTTCGATATAATGTTGAACAGCCGTATGTAAAATAGCTTCTCTTCGTTTAGACTCCATTCAACACTCACTTTACACGAATTTAGCACTCCAACATACCGAGTGCCAATTTTCGCATAAGGATAGGAAGTATTACGGTAATTGTCAATTGTTTTTCTTTTACGTTATGATCAAAGCATGAAACTTTCGATTGCCGTTGTCGGACTTGGCGTTATGGGCACCTATCACGTTCAGCATCTTTCAGAAATGGAAGAGGTCACGCTGACTGCTGTCTGTGATGTGGACGCTGAAAAAGTAAAAGAGTACGCAGAAAAGTTTAACTGCAAAGGGTTTACCTCTGTCGACACCCTGCTTGCGGAGTGTAAATTAGATGCAGTCTGCATCATCGCCCCAACCTCACTGCACTTTCAACTCGCAAAAAAAGTTCTTGAACACAACTGTAACGTTTTTATAGAAAAGCCAATCAGCAATACCATTGAAGAAGCCAAAGAACTGATCGCACTGGCAAACGCCAAAAAACTGGTGTTAACCGTAGGTCATATTGAACGGTTTAACCCTACATTTATCGCATTGAAACAGGAATTAAATTCCGGCAGAATTGGAACACCAGTTGCTGTAACCGCTCACCGTGCAAGCCCAATGCCTGTACGCATTCAGGATGCCAACGTGATGCTGGATCTTGCCGTACATGATATCGATCTCGTCAACGATGTGATGCAGGATGTTCCAATTAAAGGATTAGCTCACCGTGGGAAAGCACAACTTGAAGACAGAGAAGATTTTGCCAATATGTTTTTGGATTATGAAGCCGGGAATGCCATTGTTCAGGTAAATTGGGTGACGCCGTTTAAGATCAGAACCCTGCACGTTACCTGTACAGCGGGCTTTATCCTTGCCGATTTACTGCATCACACCTTAACCGTGTGGACACATGACACACAAAAAGCAGAAAAAGTACCGGTACAGCTTCACGATGCCCTACGCAAAGAGCTTGAAGATTTTGCGTTTAGCATCACTTCAAAAACGCCTCCGACAGTCACCGGAGACCATGCACTTGCGGCATTAAAAATAGCACTCTCCCCTATTTTCTAAACCCTATATAAAATGTTACACTGTCAAAACAAAAAAAAGTTGGAGAGCTTTATTTATGTCATATTTTTTTAGTTCTGAATCCGTTTCCGAAGGTCACCCAGATAAGATTTGCGACCAGATTTCCGATGCAATTCTTGACGCTGCTTTAGAGCAGGACCCAACGAGTCGTGTAGCCGCTGAATGTTTTGCAACCACTGGGCTGGTGTTAGTCGGTGGAGAAATTACAACAACAGCCAAGCTTGATATTCAGACTATTGTTAGAAACACTGTCCGCGAAATCGGATATACCAATCCGGATTACGGACTTGATGCAGACAGTTGTAGTGTTTTGAATGCCATCCATGGACAATCCCCTGATATCGCACAGGGCGTAAACGTTGGTGAAGGATTATTTAAAGAGCAAGGCGCAGGAGATCAGGGCATGATGTTTGGATATGCCTGCAAACAGACTCCGGTTCTTATGCCTCTTCCTATTTATTTATCTCACCAGCTTGTAAAAACCTTAGCCAAGCTTCGCAAATCAGGAGAACTTCCATATCTTCGCCCTGATGCAAAAGCCCAGCTGACTATCGAGTACGAAGGACGCAACCCTCGCCGTGTGCATACGGTTGTTATCTCTACTCAGCATCATCCTGATGTTTCCCATGAAACCATCACCAAAGATGTTATTGAAAAGGTTATTAAACCGGTTATTCCAGCTCAATATCTTGATGAAACCACCCGTTACTTTATCAACCCAACCGGACGATTTGTAATCGGAGGACCTCACGGAGATACAGGACTAACAGGTAGAAAAATTATTGTGGATACTTACGGCGGATGGGCCAGCCATGGCGGCGGTGCATTTTCCGGTAAAGACAGTACCAAAGTAGACCGTTCAGCAGCCTATATGGCACGTTACATTGCAAAAAACATCGTAGCCGCAGACCTGGCAGATGAAGTAGAAATCCAACTTGCTTACGCAATCGGTGTTGCAAAACCTGTTTCCGTATATGCAAACACCAGAGGCACATCAAAAATTGATGAAGCCAGACTTGTTCAATTGATACAAGACCATTTTGATTTAACACCTCAAGGCATTATTAGAACCCTGGACCTAACACGTCCGGTATTTAGAAAGACAGCAGCGTACGGTCATTTTGGCCGTGATGATTTGGATTTATCCTGGGAAAGAACCGATAAAGCAGAAGCCCTGAAAAAAGCGGCTTTATCCTCGACAACCGCATAAGTTCAAGCACGCCGCTGGTGGAGAAATAATGAGACCACCAGCTTCATTTTATGAAGAGCTTTCACAAGCCAGCCATGATTTCGATCAACGGCTGGACTTGGATATATCAACCCTGTTGCAAAACCGAACCATCGCTTGTGCGGAATCCGTAACAGCCGGTCATCTAAGTGACCGCCTGACCCGGGTTCCCGGAAGCTCAGCTTATTTTTTAGGCTCGGTTATTTGCTACTCTCCGCTACTCAAATTAAATCTATGCGGGGTTTCAGCAGCAACCTTAAGTCAATGCGGGCCCGTAAGTGAGCCTGTGACCAGAGAAATGGCCAAAGGCGTACAAAAACTTACCAAAGCCACTATCGCACTATCGGTTACCGGATTTGCCGGGCCGGACCGTCACAACAACGACAACACAGGGCTTGTGTTTATCGGAGTGGTAACGGAAAGCTTTGATCACGTATTTCAGTTCCGATTCGAAGGAAACCGAGCTGAAATCAAACAACAGGCCGCTCAGGCAGCCCTTGTACAGTTAAGAACCAGACTTACAGCAGAATCACAAAATAAAGGAGATTTTTATGTCACAAATCGATGAAAACAAGACAAAAGCCTTACAGTTTGCCATCGCTCAAATCGAAAAAGCACATGGCAAAGGCTCTATTATGAAATTAGGAGAATCTCCTAAAATGAATTTATCCACTATTTCCTCAGGAGCCTTTTCACTGGATCTGGCTTTGGGTGTAGGCGGATATCCACGCGGCCGTATCATTGAAATTTTCGGGCCGGAATCCTCAGGAAAAACAACCTTATCGCTTCATGCTGTAGCAGAAGCTCAAAAATTAGGCGGAGTATGTGCGTATATCGACACAGAACATGCTTTAAATCCATCTTACGCTGAAAAACTTGGCGTTAACCTTGACGGATTATTTCTATCTCAACCAGATTACGGCGAACAGGCCCTCGAAATCGCTGAAACACTGGTACGTTCAGGCGCGGTTGATCTTATCATCGTAGACTCGGTTGCGGCCCTTGTGCCTAAAGCTGAAATCGAAGGCGATATGGGTGACCCTCAAATGGGGATGCAGGCACGCTTGATGTCTCAGGCACTAAGAAAATTAACCGGGATCGTTAGCAAATCCAACACCATTGTTATCTTTGTAAACCAGGTGAGAGACAAAATTGGCGTTATGTTCGGAAATCCAGAAGTAACCCCTGGTGGAAGAGCGTTAAAATTCTATTCAACCATTCGTATCGACATCCGCCGTATCGATTCCATCAAATCAGGAAGTGATATCACAGGAAATAAAGTACGGGTCAAAATCGTGAAAAACAAAGTGGCTCCACCTTTCAAATTCACCGAGCTTGAAATCGAATTTGGAACCGGTGTTTCAGCAGATGGCGATTTATTGGATCTGGCTGTCACCATGGATCTTGTTGAAAAAAGCGGAACCTGGTTCTCAGTAAACGGAGAAAGAATGGGTCAGGGACGGGAAGCGGCTAAAAACTTCCTGAAACAACGTCAGGATATCTGCAAATCCTTGCAGGAAAAAATCAGAGAAAAAATTAATGCTGGAGATCCGGCATTAGTTGCAGAAAAGGAGGATTAAGCCCATGTCAGGTCTTGTTAGTGTCGCTATCCTCGCCTTTATTGCAGCGACAGGATTAGTAGGTTTTTATTTTACAAAAAAGATGGCGTCCGATGCCAAAATTAAAGATACGGACTCCGTGATTCAGAAAAAGCTGGATGATACTCAAAAAGAAATTCAATCCCTCTTAACAAAGGCTCAGCTGGATGCTCAGGATATCATTGCAAAATCCCGTGTTAATCTGGACGATGAGATCAAAAGCAGACGTCAATCGGCCTCAGATATTGAAAACAGGCTGATTCAAAAAGAAAAGCATCTGGATACCCGTGATGCCCGTTTAACTGAAAAAGAAGATTTTTTAAATCGTGAGATTGAGAAAAACAAACAAATCAAAAAACGCCAGGAAACCATTACACAGGAATTACTGGAAACATTAGAAAAAACGGCTAATTTAAGCTCTGAAGAAGCCAAGCAGATGATTTTGAACAACGTTGAAAAAGACGTGCGTCAAAAAGCCGGCAAAATGATTAAAGACATTGAAGAACAGGCTAAAAAGATTGCAAACCGCCGCGCCAAAGAAATCGTTACCGATGCTATCCAACGCACGGCTATCGATCACGTTCAGGCGGCTACAACCTCGGTTGTTCAATTGCCTGATGATGAAATGAAAGGCCGTGTTATTGGTAGAGAAGGCCGGAATATCCGCTCGTTTGAAGCCATCACCGGTGTAGACGTTATTATCGACGACACACCTGGCGCCGTTATTTTGTCCTCGTTTGACCCGATCCGCCGTGAAGTTGCAAAACTGGCGCTTCAAAAACTGGTTGTGGACGGACGTATCCACCCAACCCGTATCGAAGAAATGGTGGCAAAATCCCGTAAGGAACTTCAGGAAATCATTAAAGAAAAAGGTGAACAGGCTGCTGATGAAATCGGTCTTCAGTTTCACCCTAAAATTATTGAATACCTTGGAAAATTACATTACAGAACCAGTTACGGTCAGAATATTCTGGCTCACTCGCTTGAAGCCGCTCATATTGCTGGAATCATGGCAGCAGAGCTTGGCGTAAACGTAGCCCTTGCAAAACGCGGATCCATACTGCATGACATTGGAAAAGCCATCGACTTTGAACAGGAAGGAAGCCATACCGATCTTGGAAAAGAGATTTGTGAAAAATATGGAGAATCGCCTGAAGTGATCAACTGTATTATGGCTCACCACGAAGATGAAGAACCGGATACCATCGAAGCCATTCTGGTTATGATGGGCGATGCTATTTCGTCTGCAAGACCTGGCGCAAGACGCGAGTCTTTGGAAACCTATGTAAAACGTCTGGAAAAACTGGAAACCCTTGCTAAATCGTTTGAAGGTGTTGAAAAAGCATTTGCTATTCAAGCTGGAAGAGAAGTACGGGTTATGGTTAAACCTGAAGAAGTTGATGATCCAGGCGCACAGAAACTGGCCTTCGATATGGCAAAACGTATTGAATCCGAGCTGGATTATCCAGGTGAAGTTAAAGTTTCCGTTATCCGCGAAACACGTGCTGTAGGAGTTGCACGCTAAACACCTCCATGAGCGATACGATAAAAGTTCTTTGTATTGGGGATCTTGTTGGAAAACCGGGCAGACTGATGTTAAAAAGCTGGCTGCCCCGGATCCAAAAAGAGCATGGGATTAACATCACCATCGCCAATATTGAAAACATATCCGGAGGTTTCGGTGTCACCGTAAAATCTTACGAGGAACTTAAAGAACTGGATATTCAGGTTTTTACCTCCGGAAACCATATCTACGACAAACGTGAAATTATGAGTGAATTTCACAGAATGCCCAAGCTAATACGCCCGTTAAACTTCATTGAGGGCGCACCGGGCAACGGCATTCGGATTTTCAAGTACAACACACTAAAAATTGCCGTGGTTAATTTAATCGGCAGAGTGTTTATGAACACGGTGGATTGCCCCTTTAGGGTTATGGAAAAAGCTTTAGCTGAAATCCAAAAGGAAACCCCTATTATTATTGTAGATTTTCATGCCGAAACCACCTCCGAAAAACAGGCGATGGGATGGTTTCTGGATGGAAAAGTCAGTGCGGTTTACGGCACTCACACCCACGTTCAAACCGCAGACGAACGGCTTTTGGATAACGGAACCGCCTTTATTTCCGATATCGGCATGACCGGCGCAAAAGACGGGATTCTGGGCATGGAACGAGAACCGGTGATCAGCCGTTTTTTAAGCCAGCTTCCAGCCAAATTCCAGGTTTCCGCTTCGTCAAAACGCATGATTAATGGTATTATTCTCACTCTCAATCATAATGGAAAAGCCACGCATATCGAACGCGTTGCCATAGAATCGGAAAGCCTTGCATGATCGATATTAAAAATATTCATAAACGCTACCAGCAGCGTGAAGTGGTTAAAGGATTAAGCCTGACCATGAATCACGGGGAAGTGGTAGGGCTTTTGGGGCCAAACGGTGCAGGGAAAACCACAACGTTTTATATGATTATCGGGTTGGTAAAACCGGATTCCGGGCAGGTGTTTCTTGATGGGGAAGATATTACGGCGTTGCCTATGTATCAGCGATCCAGATTAGGGTTGGGCTATCTGCCTCAGGAATCCTCTATTTTTAAAAAATTAACTGTTGAAGAAAACATCTTTATCTTATGGGAGCTGCTTGGAAATGTGCCTAAAAAGCAGTTCCACTCCCGATTGGACGAGCTTTTATCCGAAATGGGACTGTTGCATCTTAAAAAAGCCAAAGGCATTTCATTATCAGGTGGAGAAAAAAGACGGGTGGAAATCGTTAGAGCATTGGCCACAGAGCCCTCTTTTATTCTATTAGACGAGCCCTTTGCAGGAATCGACCCTATTGCCGTCGCTGAAATCCAAACCATCATTAATCGACTAAAACAACGCAATCTGGGCATTATCATCACCGACCATAACGTAAGGGAAACACTTCATATCACGGATCGTGCCTATCTAATTCACAACGGTGAAATGTTAATGTCGGGAACTCCACAGGAAATCGCTGAAAACGAAACGGCTAAAAAATTCTATCTTGGAGATCATTTTACGCTGTGATCAAAATTCTCGATCGGTATATTGTTAAAGAACTTTTAGGTCCGTTTGTTTTCGGAATTGCGGCTTTTAGCTGTATCCTGGCAGGAAGCTCTGTGTTGTTTTATTTAATCGGAGATGCCATTAAATATGGGATCCCCATTGCTGTTGTTCTACAGTTATTTATCTACAAACTGCCTGGTATTGTGGTCTTTACCTTTCCAATGTCTATGCTGCTGGCCACAATTTTAGGGTTTGGACGTTTAAGTTCAGATTTGGAGATTCTGGCACTTAGAGCGGGAGGAATCGGGTTTTACAGGCTGGTGGTTCCGGTAGTGTGTGTAGGATTAAGCATCAGTGTGATGACAATCTGGTTTAACGAACAGATTGTGCCTCAGGCCACGCATTCAGGGCAACAACTGATGCGCTACTATACTGACAAAACCGATCCAAAAATCAAACAACAGGTTAATTTTACAGAATATGACTCCAGCGGATTCCCCCAACGGATTATTAATGTACACAGCATCGAGGGCTCTTTTTTGAAAGATGTTACCGTTGCCGAATACGAAAAGGGCCATCTGACACGGGTAATTGTATCTAAATCAGGAAAATGGATAGCCACAGGAGGTTGGGAGTTTTATAACGGCGTGATGCATCAGTTTTCAACCAACGATCCGTTGCGTGTAACGGCTATAGAATTTAAAAAAGAGTATATTGATATCCCGATCAACCCGAAAGATGCCAACAAACCGGCCAAAGGGGTTGATGAAATGACCTCGGAAGAATTAAAGGCCAAGGTACAGCTGCAACGTAAACTGGGAGAAGATCCCAGCCAGAATCTTATGCAATACTATATGAAATTTTCAGTGCCTTTTGCCAGTCTTATTTTTTCAATATTGGGAGCCGCCGTTGGGTTGAGACCACATCGTAGTTCGTCAGCGATTGGGCTGGGTATCAGTCTGGTGATTATTCTGGTGTATTATGTTTTATTGTCCATTGGGATGGGATTAGGAACAGCGCATGTGTTGCCTCCGGTTTTTGCGGCGTGGATACCGAATCTGGTTGTGGGGACAGCAGCACTTTATTTGTTAAAACGGGTTGGATTTTAATCCTCTACAAACTACCTTAAATAATGGTCTACATTACCTTCGGTTACAAAAGCAAGACCTTTTGCAAAATCTTCAATAAGAGCTTCCTGTCTTCTTACGGATGGCCCAAATATCGGGTCTGAACAACGTATATCTTTAACAGAGGCTGGATATCGAGGTTTATCACCATTTTTTACCGTCCAAGCCGCTAGCATCTTGCTGGGCAGACTGGATATTTTGTTACAAAATCGATCCCATTGGCCTGAAACGGCCTGATCGAACGGTCTTGGACCAAAGCCAAAACAGGACATCAAACCCGTTGGAGGTTCAAGCTGCTTAGACAAAGCACGACAAGAGTCCCAGAACCATCCTGCATTTCTTACAACAACAGCACGACTGGCGACACCTGGAAGCAACAATAAGTCGGTAAGTTTATGTAATAAATTAGCCTGTCCATTATCCATAATAGTCCTGATATATTTCATTTTTGTTTTAAAACCTACAGGATCCCGAAAGATAAAAATAGTGCGCACGTCAGGTGTATACCCAGCCTTGCCTGCAAAAACCTGCTCCAAAGCAGACACATAGCTGTTACTTTCTTTAAGCGGATGCCCCTGTTTATAGAGCTGAATCACTCGGATAAGAGAATAAAATTGCTCCTCTGCAGATAACGCTTTAAACGAATTATGCTGACAAACCATAGTGATACAGGCATAAAATGCATCACAGGCCACATCGGTTTTGGGCTCAAATGTTTTAAAAAACAGTGCGACATCCTGAATTTTTGTCCCCTCAAAATAACCCTGAAAAACATCATTAGGGATGTTTATCGAAGACACCTGATGAACCACAGGATTCCGCCGAAGGATTCCATGTCCTAATGCTTGCTTTAATTGATCTCTGTCTTCAGAATCTAAACTTACAGACTCTTGAGATGGGGTTACTGAAATTTCATGCCCGGACACAGAGGTAGCTTCAACATAATAAGATTTACTCGCACCGGCTGTACTTCCGTACAGAGCAGCGTCCTGTTTGGAATGGCTTTCACTAAGGATAAGAGATTGAATAGATTTCATAGATGGCCTAAGTGTAGGATCTGTACTTAAACAACTCGAAAGAAAAGACACATATCTGTCGGTTTCCGGACCAAATACAGTCTGCCCATGCTGGGTGATAAATGCAATAATTGTATCGATATGTGTTTGCATGCCAACAACGTCCCTGGCATGTTTATGGAGCAATCCATCAACAGCCTCTCTAAAGGCTTTGTACTCGGGACGTTCACAAAATCCCCAGCGTGATACCGCCAACGGGTCATCACCTTTACCGTCATGGAAAATATAATCAATCATGGCCAGGCCTGTTTGATATACAGCCGCACCTGACAAAGATTTAACCAGATCACCAGGAAAAAAACAGCGCAACGCAGACTTGGGATTTTCTACCATCTGAGCGGCCACAAATTCAGGAGGAGGATAGGTTCCAAATGCGTATTGTGGTTCTTTGCAAATTTTATCAAAGAACTTTAAAAGATCCATCTGGGCAATCATCCCATAGTCTGTCGTATGTAAAAAATCACGATTAAACACGATCATGTTTCCACCTTTAATGTCTCTGGAAATAACGTTGTTTTCGATCATGGACAATAAATTAGAGAAAGCTGCATTTACAAAAGACCGTGCTGAAAGCGGGTTTTTTGGAAGAGGAACATCAGTCCCTAAAGGCAAAAACATAACAGGGCGTGTGATATCCGTATATTTGACCTGAACAACCATCAAACCGACCTGTTTTTTAGGAAAAGAGAAAGTATGGCAGATGCCGTTAATATCTAATGTATACGTCCTTAAACCTCTTTCATCAGTCGATGGGGTCAGCTTAACAACAGGAGCTTCAATCGTGCCAACTCCATTTAATCCTGGCTTTGAAGACGCATGAACAACCGTATCCTCATTTGAAACATGTTGTACGGTGACGGAAATAGAATCTGTTTTTTGAACCGTAACGACATATCCGTTGGTATTAAAGATAAAGTTTCCTTTTGGAGAAAGATAGATATAGTGCTTATCAGCTAATGAATGTGAATGAGGATGGATACCAACAAAAGCAGGCAATCCGTCTTTACTGGACGCCAGCGCTTCCAGCATCATATCGTGAACGGCACGTCGTGTATCATGGTCGGTGTGATCGTAATCAATAATGGCTTTTTTCTGTACAAACGAAGGCGATTCTGCAGAAGAGGTGGAACAACTCACCACCTTACCAAAACTTCCGCGACCTAATTCCGACTTTGTCTGAGCCACAATAGTATGACGAGTACCATCAAGTGTCAGCACCTGTTGTTTCTGTAAAATGTGATCTACCTGGACAGGATCATCAGGGCCATTTTGCAATGTTGGAACCGAACGGCTTGCAAGACCTGATAAGAGATAATACGCGCTCTTTTGTTGATCTTTAGAAAATGAAAACGTATCAGCCATAGCCAGTTTGCCGTCTAAAACCGCCATCCCCGCCTGATACGAAATCGCCGAATATATACGGTAAAAACCAACCAGCGTATCCATGGAAACCGTTCTTTTTTCAGGAAGCATAGCCTTAAACGCAGTAACAATAGCCTCAAAGTGTTGTGGAGATTGTATTGGTTGGGATAAATGTTGAGCTTGAAACTCTTGAAAAACAGTTAAACCCATTGTGTTCATATCCAGGAAAAAGTCCGGAAGTTTTAACGGCTTAACACTAGATACGGATAAAAGCTTGAGTAGCATCATTCTTCTTATCGAAAAAAACGGATAAAAATTTCAGAACCGAGTAAAAAAAGAAGGCTCAAGCTTCATGGCCAAATAATGACCTCACACTGCGCATAAAATCGTCAGGTAAAGGAAGAGAAGTCTGAATACGTTCTATAAAATTGCCAGAAAACCCAGGCATCATCAGGGTTCCATTAGTACAGGCTCGGAAAGAGAATGTGAGCGATCAAAATCGACTAAATCCTCAACCGTAGGTCGCTGTAAAGGATTCGGATTCAAACATTTGCACAAAATGTCTGAAAAAGCCGCGGCATGCTGAGGTCCAAATAAATGCTCCGCATTCAACTGAATAAATAATACAACACGATTTAAACGCCTATCCAAAGTATCCACGGTAGCATGATGAAAAGACAATCCCATATTAATTGTATTAAAAATATCATTCTTAGTAAGGCGAAGGCCGTTTATTTCAATATCAGGTAAAGGCATGGTCATTAATAGCGAAACAATAACCATGGCAGTTTGGTAGGTTACCGCGTTAAAGATAAATGTATGAATATCCTGCCCTATACAATTCTGGATAACCGGGATTCTTTCTTGCAAAAGTTTTTGATGGATTAGAGCAGACAGACGTACAAGTTCAGGTGATGGCAAGGTTGCACCTGTTGTACCGTAATGTAACAAATTAGAAAAAAACTGTGCGTAATCCCCACCTGGACATCCACCAAAATCAATTTGGCGAATCCTATTCCAAAAACACATGACGTTAGTCATCTTCATATCAAGGTTCAAACAACGATTGTCACTGGCATGAATAAGATTACGAAACAAATCCAAAACCACTTTTCTACCCATCTCTGGAGTACTCACCACAGGAATAGTGTCGCCTTTAGGCTGAAAAAGAGAAAGACGAGGCACATTTTTCATTTTAAAAAACAGCTCGTACGTTTTTGTATTCTCACAATACTGCAAACGATGAGTAACGTCCTCAGGCGTTATAATATAAAAACAGGGGTGTTGGCCATAAAAATAAAAAGTACGCTCAGGGTTCGAAGGCAACCCCGAAGCAACATACTCTACGGGATAAAAGGTTTGAGAATCCCTGGCATAAAATAATTGGGGACTGGATGCAGGAGGCACATAAAGAACAAAGGATCCATGCACTTCCGTTTGAAACAGATACCGTGATTCAGACGGTTGAGGATCCGTGTTTTTATACCGAATGGTTGTTCTGGACAAGTATTTTATTGCAGCCAGGGATTCCAGGCCCCCATCGGTTGCCTGCATCGCTTCTATCATAAAGCCTAAAGCCGACAGATGATGCTCGATCATATCCCACCTTTGGATAACCTGTTTTTTTTGGATACATGCTTCATCAGCCGCTTGAACAGAGACAACCTTGGCACTTGATCCCCTACCCAGGGATCCCTTCGTTGTTGCACCAAAAGAAACAACCTGGGGGCCAAACATAAGGAGCTGTTCCTTTTGAATAGAATGGCCGTCGTACGACCCCCACGATCCATTAGAAAGTCTGGGAAGACAATCAAAAACAATCTTTGCCAAAAGGCGCCGTGTTGAGTATGGATTTTCAGAACATGAAAACATATTATAATGCATCTGTATGATATGGCTTGGCATTTCAGGGTGCATAGATATTTTAAAAAACCTCTCGGACATCATCGAAAAAGTTCTGACATAAGCAAGCAAATCGCCATAGGTAAAGCGTTTTTGGACAGTCATCAGATGCTGATTAAAATCTAGTATAAGCACCCTTAGCGCCTCACTTCCAGTGAGTCTTCTTTGGAAATCACAATTAACTCTATACGTGTCAATAGAACATGGCTGCCTGGGCAGAAAATCAGGAAGGGCCACAAAAGGAAGCAAAGACGGTTTTTCGGTTACACAAGACACACGTTTAAACATTGTAAAACTACTCCTCAACTTCTACACACAGTAATCCTTTTGAATAATCCATAAATTCTCGAAGCTCTGCAACCTTAGGACGCACTGAAGGATCGGGAGACACCGCCCTGGAAATCAGGGTGTAAAACACATCCGCATTGGCACCAAACAATTCGACAGCACTTAATCTAAAAAATTCAGTAACCTGTTCTAAACGCACACCTGACTGACCATCCTGTATACACCCATGAGACAATCCGTAGATTGTTTTTAATATATCACGTGTCGTATAAACATTTTCTCCAATCAGTTTATCCGACAACGGCATTGACATAAACATAATTAAAAGTGATAAAGCTGTTTGATAAACAACAGTTCTAAGTATAAACCCTTCAAAATCTTTACCAATAGTCGTGTTTACTTCTTTTTCTCGTTTTTCCTGCCAATCCATCTCTCGAGAAGGATGACTATTGATACGATTACATAGATCAGCCAATTCAGGAGATGGGAACGTTGCTTTTGTACTGCCCTGAAGCACTAACATCCAATAAAAATCATCATAATCACCGGAAACACATCCACCATAGTCAATTTGCCTCACCCCATTAAAATTCCTCATATTCTCAGGTTTGGTATCTATACTTACTGTATCTGTATCCACAGCATGAAGAAGGTTTCGTATTAAATCAAAAACTCTTGTTTTACACTCAAACGGGTTGGTTAATTCAGGCAGTGCGTCTCCAAAAGGCTGAAAAATAGAGAACCTGGTGATATCTATAGCTTTATAATGCAGCACAAACTTTTTTCTTGAGTTTATATACTCCAAAACATGGGTGACATCCCGATCAACTCTAAGAGAAAGATGAGGGAGTTTTCCAAAAAAACATACAGCGTCAGGATTTCCATTATCATGTCTCGAATACGGAATGTATGTAACAGCCCCATTTGTACGCGTATACGAAAGCATGAGCTTTAAATTTGGGGGAACGGTAAGTGTAAATACTTCTCCTGTATAAACCTGGCACTCAAAAATCTGCATGGATACCGTAGAGTCATTACGTACAGATAAAGGATAGGCCACACTTGTTCTGGAACCTTCTTTGACAGCAGGAAATGATGTTAAACCGCCACGGGTAGACGTCATAACTTCCATCATGAGTGCCATTATTTTTTCGTCTATACCCCGGGCTCCCCGTTCAAAGGATCCTCGGGTATATTTATCTTTTTTTTGTACATAAGGAGCTGAAAAACCTGGAAATGTTACAGAAACAGCTTTAGCATAGGTACCAGACCCTAAAGAATCTTTTGTGCGTGTTTCCAGTTCAACAAACCGTTGATCCACAATTACCGTCTGAAATTTTCGTAACTCACCACCGTTTTCGTCTTGCATATCTTTTGCCACTAAAGAAGGCATAAACTGAAACAGCACCTGAGATAGTAAAGCATGTGTAGAACCAGGTTTAGAAGAATCGGAAAATGCATTAAATAGCTTTCGTTTGAGCATAGAGGGACAAGCTGGATCAAACAACTTTTTAGCAATTAAAAAGGACAATTCGGAATATATGGCTGTACAATCTGCTAACAAACGATACCCGACTTCTTCTGATCGTGAGTTAAGGACTACGTTTAAAAATCCATTAAATTCCCGTAAAGAGGTCCCTAGACTTTGTTGTGGAAGTCTATAAAAAAGATTGGTTAAATAAGGAAGCGTGCCTTGAGCTAAAGCAGCTTGCAACGGTGTTGGTAGAAAATAAGCAGGTAACAAAGAAGACGGTTTAGCTGTAACAGCTATATGTTTAAAAAGCATGAGGAATCCATCCTATGGTAGAAATTCCCCTTTAATCCCCTTTTAGGTTCCCTTTATTAATCCCTTTAGTGAAAGCTTGATTGTAAATCGTGTTGAAGTTGAGCGATAAGCTCATCTTTAGAAGAAAATTGTTTTTCGCCCCGAAGTTTCTTTTTTAAGAAGACTTTTAATGTCTTTCCATAAAGATTTCCATCAAAGTTATATAAAAATACCTCAACTACAGTTTTTTTTCCACCAAAAGTTGGTTTATTTCCAATATAAATCATGGAATGGATGGTTTTTTTGCCCAGTTTCACCTCACCTGAAAACACGCCGTTAGCCGGAATGAGTTTATCAGCAGGCAAAACCAAATTTGCTGTTGGAAATCCCAGTTGGCGACCTCGTTTTTCACCATGAATAACCTTGCCTTCAATCAGATACGGATGCCCAAGCAAGTGAACAGCCGTATCAAAAGCTCCCTCTAATAAATAGGTTCGAATATCCGAACTTTTGATAGGAATATCCCCATGGCAGGCCGGAGGAACAACCTCAATAGCCACACCATTAGCCTTCCCCCACTCTGTTAAAAACTGATGATTACCCTGGCGTTTTGCGCCAAATTTAAAATCATACCCAACCACTATTTTTTGAGGATTAAATGTTGGCATAATAACCTGTTTCAAAAAATCATCAGGAGACATCGATGCCATTGCTTTTGAAAACCGCAGAGTATGTACGGGAACAGGAGAAATACAACGAAGCTCCGACAATGTAGACAACCGCAACAACTGAGGATTTTTGTTCAACACCACATCAGGATGAGGCGAAAAAGTAACCAAACAATCCACTTGCCCGGCAATCGCCAGATGACCTTTATGTAGCCCGTCAAAAACCCCAAGCCCTATGCGCATACAACATCCTTCAATAAAGACGCCTGTATGGTGTCCAGGTTCAAGTCATCAAACTTTAACGCCTGATTAATATCAAAAGTACCAATTTTTTGCCGACACAAACGCCGGGCATACCCAACAGTTCCCAACTGACGAGCCATATCACGCACCAGACTGCGAATATAAGTCCCTTTTGAGCAATGCACTGTAAATGTTACAACCGGAAATACAGACGAATAAATAGAGTGTAACGTAATAGAATAGATGGAAACAGTCGATGGTTTTAACTCAACCTCTTCGCCTTGTCTTGCATAATGGTAGGCCGCTTTTCCTTTAATTTTTTTGGCTGAAAATTGAGGTGGGATTTGTTGCTGCTCGCCTAAAAATGTTTGAAAACATTGTTCGATGTCTTCCTGAGAGGGACAAATGGCCGGAGCTTCTTTTTTGGTAAGACGCCCGTAAGCATCAAAGGAATCGGTTTCCATGCCCAACACCATATCTACTTCATAGGTTTTGGGTAACTGTAAAAAAGAATCGAGTTGTCGGGTATAGGTTTTTCCAATCCCCATAATCAAAAGACCGGATGCAAAAGGATCCAATGTTCCGGCAAATCCAACCCGTTTTTCTTTCGTTATAAACCGAACACGTCCCACCGTCTTAAATGACACAATCCCAACCGGTTTATCAATACAAAGGATGCCGTTCATTCAGGTAAAGGAATACTGTTCAGAACCAAAGGAATCACGGTATCCAATGTACCCTTAAGCGTAATACCCGATGCCTGAATATGCCCGCCGCCGCCATGTTTGGCCGCAATAGCCTGAACATTAACATCCCGAGACCGCAAACTGATTTTAACTTCACCGTTTTTCTGCTCATCAAAAGACAAAAACAACGACACATCGCCCAGCTGACGAATCACATCAATAACCTTCAAACCCGTCTGATCGATAGCCGCCGGCAAAACCGTATACGCATAATACCGTGACGGATGAATGACCAGATTTTCCAGTGCCGCTTTAATTACGCCAAAATCTTTTTCAGTCAGATTTTCAAACAGGGTTCGGGAAACCCCAAGAATATCGGCCCCGGATTCCATAAGATAGGCTGCGGTACGAAAGGTATCCGGGCTCACGTTGCTGAATAAAAAACGGCCTGTATCAAACGTAATCGCCGCATACAAACACGTTGCCGCCTGAGGCGAAAGGGTTTGCTCAAGTGCCAACGATAATACGGTGATCATTTCACCGGTAGACGACCAGGTTGGTTCTACCCAGGCGCGGGTTCCAAACTTCGGATTATCCGCATGATGATCGATATTAAATACAGGTAGAGATTGCTGAGCAACAAGCTGATCGAGAGTTTCAGAGTGGCGTATGCGGTCTTTATTGGAACAATCCAACGCAAAAACGGCCTTAAAAGGAACTCTAGAATCGAGATGAGACACAATGTCCAAAGCCCCAGGCAGAACAGTTAAAAAAGGAGGAACAGGATCAGCCAGCCATATCACTGGGGTGTGGCCCATTTTTTTGCACAGATCACTAAACGCAAGACAAGACCCTATGGCGTCTGCATCCGGATCTTTATGAGCGGTAATTAAAATCGGCCCCGGAACAGCTAAACAATCCGAAAGCGCTTTAAAAAAAGCACTAGTCCTGCTTAGAGATTTCATTAATCCTGTCGATAAGCTGAGCGGCTTTTTCTAAAGTATCGTCGTACTTAAAATGAAGCTCGGGAACCACTTTGGTATGTAAGGCTCTGCCGACTTCACCTTTAATAAACTTTGAAGAAGATTTTAAGCCCAGCGCTGTTTGTTTTTTTGCAGCATCAGATCCATATTCACTGTAGTACACCCAGGCTTGCGACAAATCTTTGGTCACATCCACCTTGGTAATACTGATAAATCCAATACGGTTGTCATTGGTTTTTTTTCTGAGGATGTCAGCAACTTCACGCTTAATTAAAGAGGCTATTCGTTCGATTCTAGCGCTCATGCTCTACTTTTTTTGGCGCATTTCGAAAACGCTAACCACATCGCCTTTTTCGAAATCTACGAAGCCATCCATAACGATACCGCACTCAAAATTAGCCGCAACTTCTCTGGCATCTTCAGAAAACCGCTTTAAAGACGTTACTTTTCCACGGAAGATTTCATCTTTTCCACGAATAACTTTAGCCTGAGCATTTCTGGTAATTTTTCCAGTATGTACAAAACAACCTGCAATAATACCTACTTTTGAAAATTTAAAGAGTTCTCTGATTTCAGCTTTACCCACTTCAACCTCTTCAAATTCAGGCTTAAACATACCTTCAACTACTTTTCTGACATCATCAACAATTTCATAAATAATAGAGTACAGTTTTACTTCAACCGATTCGGATTCTGCCAATTTTTGAGCTTCTGGCGTAATGGTAAGATGGAAACCAACCACAATCGCAGAAGACGCTTTGGCCAGCATAATATCGTTTTCGTTAATCGGCCCGGTTGCAGAGTGAATAATATTTACAGCCACATCATTGGTTTGAATCTGAGCTAAGGAATGTAAAATACCTTCAAGAGATCCGTTTACGTCGGCCTTAACAATCAAATTCAATTTCAAAACTTCACCGTCTTCAATTTGTTGAGACAATGTTTCCAGGGACACAGCTTTTAAGTTTTTAGATACATTTTGTTCCTGTTCAAGCGCGCGATCTTCAACCACAGTTCTGGCTTCACGCTCGTTAGACATCACTTCCAGAATACTTCCAGGAGCAGGAACTTCAGAAATACCAAGTACTTCCACAGGGGTACCCGGAGTAGCTTCATCGATTTTTTGACCCAGATCATCAAGTAAGGCGCGAACCTTACCCATAGCCGCATCAATGACAAAGTGATCCCCTACTTTTAAACAGCCTGTTTTAACCAGAACTGTCGCAATAGGACCTTTTTTACGGGACAAACGAGATTCGATAACCACAGCTTTCGCTGCACCTGTCATAACCGCTTTTAGTTCTTGCATGTCGGCAAGAAGGATAATCATGTCTAATAGTTCATCGATACCTTGTTTGGATTTTGCAGAAATAGGCACATAAACCGTTTTTCCGCCCCATTCTTCAGGTAATAGTCCGTGATCGGAAAGCTGCTGCTTTACCATATCAGGGTTGGCATCAGGCTTATCCATTTTATTCATGGCAACCATGATAGGAACGTTGGCAGCCTTGGCATGTGACAAAGCTTCTATGGTTTGAGGTTTAACGCCTTCATCGGCAGCAACAACCAGAATAGCAATATCGGTTACCTGGGCACCTCTGGCACGTAATGCTGTAAATGCAGCGTGGCCAGGAGTATCTAAAAATGTAAGTTTATGACCTTTAACTTTAACCTGATAAGCACCAATATGCTGAGTAATTCCGCCGGATTCGCCAAGAATAACGTTCGATTTTCTAATCGTATCCAATAAAAGGGTTTTTCCGTGGTCAACGTGGCCTAAAATTGTAATAACAGGAGGACGGTTGGTTAAAGCATGTGTGCTTTGATCCAGCTCATCTTCAACAATTTTATCCAGGCTGTCACGAAGTGAGGTTGAAGTTTGTTTTTCCTGATTATCTAAAATCAGTTCCACTTGAAGTTCTTTAGCAATTTCAGCCGCAGTCTGGGCATCGATTTCTGAGTTCAGGTTAACCATCAGGCCTTTCATCAAAAAGGCTTTCATAACATCAGGCAGTTTTTTACCAATAAGTTCAGCAAGCTCGTTAACACGGATATGTGAGCCTGAAAAATTAACCTCAACAGGCCCTTCGGCTTCCTGATCGTCATTTTTCTTTTCATTTTTAAACAGTTCTCTAACCTGAGCAACCGTGTCAAAATCCAATTTAGCAGCAGGGGCATTGGCTTTTATACCAAGATCCTGCAGAAATTGAACAAGCTCTGCTGGCTTTCTACCTAATTCTTTAGCTAAGTCCTGTACTTTCACGCAAGCGATTCCTTAATAACCTGTACTTGCTCAGGATCTAAAGTACTGCGTGTACTTTTAATATCCAGACCAAGCCCCTGGGCTTTTTCAAATAATTCTTTTGCTGTCACACCCATCATTTTTGCAAGGTCTGACAACTTTGTTTGAGGTTCATCAACCGGATCCTCAATCACGATTTCACTGGCATTTACAGGTGCAGCTTCTGCTGCTTTTTTATCCTGTTTCAACCGTTCGTTTTCAAGCTTGATTTTTTCAACGATAGAAAGCTGTGCCTGAGGTTTTAGCTCTGGACGCTTTTGCGCTTCTTCATCGTTAATGACATCCAGTTTCCAGCCTGTTAAACGCACTGAAAGTCTAACGTTTATACCGGATTTCCCGATAGCCAGAGACAACTGATCGTTAGGCACAACCACTACGGCTGTTTTTTCTTTTTCATTTGTAATAAAAATATTCGTATACTTTGCTGGTTTTAGAGCATTTCCAATAAACAATCTTGGATCTTCATGCCACTCTAAAATATCAATTTTTTCACGACCAAGCTCTTTTGTAACAGACTGAATACGGGTTCCCATATGACCCACGCAGGTTCCAACAGCACCGATTGCAGGATTGTTACTTTTCACAGCCACTTTTGCACGTTTTCCAGGCTCACGAGATACACTCATGATTTCAATAATGCCATCCTGAATTTCAGGGATTTCCTGAATCATTAATTCCCGCAACAAACCTGGGTGTGTACGTGAAATCTGAATAAAAGAGCCTTTTGCCTGACGATCAAGTGCTGAAATATAAACACGCACTTTTTCTTTTGGCGCAAATTTTTCACCTGGAATCTGATCTCTAAAAGAAAGAATAGCTTCTGCTCTTCCAAGATTAATTAAGTAATTTTGATTTTCCACACGCTGAACCGTACCAATAACAACGTGTCCAACTTTATCTTTAAAATCTTTAAAAATCGCATTTTTTTCCGCTTCACGGATGCGTTGAATAATAACCTGTTTTGCAGCCTGTGCCGCAACACGTCCAAAATCATCAGGAGTGACTTCGAAAGTTACTTCTTCGTCGATTTTTGCATCAGGAGATACTTCTTTTGCGTCAGCAAGAGTGATCTCTTTAATAGCATCCTGAACTGTTTTTACTACTATTTTTGTTTGATAAATTCTGGCTTCACCCGTATCGGAATCCACCTTTGCCTGAAGCAAGGCTTCATCAGAAAACTTTTTGCGGCATGCCGACACCAACGCCTGCTCTACAGCCTGTATAAGAGCTTCCCTGGAGATACCACGTTCTGTTTCAATCTGTGCCGTCACTTGGCTAAAATTTTCGATGACTATCATACATATAATCCTTGTAAAAAAATAAAAAAGTGGGGAACTCCCCACTCGGTGTAAAGCTTTTTAGTGCTACGTCATACTAACAATATTGGGGTACGGCGTCAAACAGAGTGGGTTTTATTCCAGAAAATCAAGAATATCCAAACAGGTATCACTTTGATAAACCATGGGCTGCAAAGGAATATGTGGATATTCGGTATTAAATTCTCGATATTTTGCCTTGGAAAACTGGTGTTCATTAAACTTGATTTCATAGGCAACTGCATCATTTAGTATAAAATCCACTTCGTGTTTGGACTGGGTTCTCCAAAATTTAATAGACTCGCATTTTTTTGACAAACACAGTTTAAAAAACAGATTTTCTAAAATCACACCTTTATCCAATCGGTTTTCAAGCAAATCAAAATTTTTAACCACACAATGCCTAAATCCTAAATCATTAAAATAATATTTAGGCATTTTTGTCAGCTCTTTTCTAAGATTCCCAAAAAAAGGAGACACCCTGGTGATAATAAATGATTTTTCAAGGACATATAAATAATGTTTTACCGTATCATGAGAGACTGACAACGTATTGGCCAGCTCTAAAGTGTTTACCAGACCACCAGCCTGCTCGGCCAAAATAGAGATTAGCGCATAGGCTTTTTCTTCATAACGCACTCTGGATTCTAAAAAATCCTTTTTTAAAAATGAAAAATAGAGTTCTTTTAAATGTTCTTTTTTTTCAGAGTCAGACTCGGCGTGCACAACAGCCGGATATCCGCCAAATGACACGTACTCTAACAAAAGAGGCGCTAAATCCAATCGTGCCGAATACGGAATTTGCGATTTTGACTGAGGAAGATGGCCTGTATTTTGACGAATAACCTCTATTAAATCGTGGCGACTTTTTGATTCCAGAAACTCTGTAAAATTATAGGTATAACAATAAAAAATACGCTTACGGCCAGCTAAAGAATCTTTAAAAACCTTATCAATATAAAACGCAGACGAGCCTGTAACCACCAGCTTCACCGTTGTTTTGTACAGATCAAAAATATATTTCAAAAAATTTGTTGGATCTTTTAAATATTGGATTTCATCTATTAATACGGTTGCAGGCTTGTCTTTAGGTATAAATTTAAACAGCCCTTCAGGATGATGATCCAGTTCTTTAAGGATAAAAGGATCTTCCAGTGAAAAGAAATAAACTGTGATTTTTGTGTCGGTCAGATAGGACTTACACTGTTGCAGCAGTGTCGTTTTACCTGTTTGCCGGGCACCAACAATAAGCGTAATGTGAGGCTTATCCAAATCTTCTTTCAGGGCCGGCCATAGTGTTCTTTGAATAGGCATAACACAAGTATATCAGATAATTTTCAAATGAAAACCGAAAATTATCTGATATTTTTAGGTTTTCAACCGAAAATTATCCAAAAAACAACTCGCTAATGGATTGCACAGAGGATGGATTAGCCAACGTTGTTGTATCGCCGGCGGGTTGGCCATTGGCGATGGCTTTTAAAATACGGCGCATGATTTTGCCGCTTCTTGTTTTGGGAAGCTCTGGTGTTAAAACGATTTGTTTGGGTTTGGCGATGGCTCCGATTCGGGTGCCCACCCAATCGATCAGGGATTTTTCAAGGTGAGGATGTCTTGGGCAATCCTCTTTTAAGGTGACAAAAGCGACAATGGCCTGACCTTTGATGTCATCGGCAACACCTACAACGGCGGCTTCGGCAACGCCCTGAAAATCAACAAGGGCACTTTCCACTTCCATGGTTCCGATACGGTGACCAGCAACATTTAGAACATCATCGATACGGCCAATAACCATAATAGTGCCATCTTCGTAACGCGTTGCGCCGTCTCCGGCAAAATAGGTCGGGAGGGTGTCCCAGTAGGTATCCTGGTAGCGTTTTGGATCTCCCCAGACACCGCGCAACATGGATGGCCATGGCTCGGTTAGGGTTAGCAGTCCTCCGCCTTGGGGTAAGGCTGCGCCGGAATCGTCTACAACAGCGGCAGAAATACCTGGCAAAGGCTGACCCGCCACACCAGGTTTCATGGGATGAAGGCCAGGCAAGGTTGTGATCATAATGCCGCCGGTCTCTGTTTGCCACCATGTGTCCACAATCGGGCATTTGGCATAGCCAATGGTTTCGTAATACCACATCCATGCTTCGGGATTAATAGGTTCACCCACACTTCCAAGCAGGCGAAGTGAACTGAGGTCGTGCTTTGCAGGATACTCATTCCCCCATTTCATAAAGGCACGGATAGCTGTAGGCGCTGTATATAAAATAGTGATGTTATGTTTAGCAATTAAGGCCCAGAAACGGTCTTTGTCAGGGTAATCAGGAGCGCCTTCGTACATAAATACCGTGGCTCCGTTTGAAAGAGGGCCGTAGACCACATAGGTATGCCCGGTAATCCAGCCGATATCGGCGGTGCACCAGTAAATATCCTGATCGTTTAAATCAAAGACTATTTTTGAGGAAAATTTTGCATGGGTTAAATAGCCACCGGTGGTGTGGACTATGCCTTTGGGTTTTCCGGTTGTACCAGAGGTATATAAGATAAACAAAGGGTCTTCGCTGTCCATGACTGCAGGTTGGATATAAGGCTGGGCAGAGACCATGATTTCCGCGTAGTTTGAATCACGGGCGGGGTTCCATTGGATATCGCATCCCAGATGTTTAACCACGAGGACGTGTTGAACGGCGGTATCGTTTGCAGCCACAGCTTCGTCTACGATGGTTTTTAAATGGAGAGGAGTGCCTCTGCGGTAGCCGCCATCAGCGGTGATAACAACCTGGGAACCGGAATCCAGGAGTCTGTCTTTTAATGAATGAGAACTAAATCCGCCGAAGACTACACTGTGGATGGCACCGATTCTGGCGCAGGCCAAAACGGCAATGGTAAGCTCGGGGATAAGGGGCATGTATAAGGTGACACGATCTCCTTTTTTAACGCCGAAACGATGCGTTAATGCAGAAGCCAGTTTATTAACCTCGGTGTAAAGTTGGGCATAGGTCAGAGTTCTAACCTCTCCCATCTCCCCTTCCCAGATAATGGCGGCTTTGTTTTTTCTAAACGTAGATTGATGGATGTCCAGACAGTTTGCGGACGCATTTAACTGACCGCCGACAAACCATTTGGCATAAGGTTTTTGCCAGTCTAAAGCAGAGGTCCAGGGTTTTATCCACTCCAGTTTTTTTGCCTGATCTTCCCAAAACGCCAGGCGATTGGCAGTTGCCTGCTGATACAAGCTGTCATCTGATACCTGTGCATTGGCCACAAAATCAGGAGACGGACGTAAAATCCGTTGTTCGTTAAGTAAGGACTCTAAAGGTGCTTGAGACATAGGAATGCAGGCAGTATACCAGACATTTCATCATGGGAAAAATCAAAAAAATGAGAGGCTACATCTGAAAATACCGTGAGAAAACCTCTGCCATAACAGCCTTTGAAGCCGGAACCTGAAGATAATCCAACACGCCCTGATGCGGCACACTGGCAAACGCCTGCTTAGCAGCAGCACGCTCCTCATCCATAATGGTACCCGAGCATAGCACAATAACAGCCTGAGGATTTTTTTGAAGCAACTGCGGGATAAACGCATAACTGGTTGTACTTTTATCCAGATTAATATCCAGTAAAAATACATCCCGTTGTGGAGACGCTGGCGCATACGTTTTTACAAACTCACACATCTCATCATAGGATGCGACTTTGGCAATCGAATGGGGTTTTAACCCATTCACAAGATTTGAAATAACTTTAAGATTAACACCCACATCATTTAACACCATAACATTTGAGGTGGAAAACAACGGTTTTGCAGGCTGATCCACCCGTAAAGAGGTAGCGACAACAGGAATAGGGATTGTAAACGGTTTTGTAAAATCCTCGGGCAGCTTAATGCCAGCCAGATCGGCATAGGCTCTTGCGCAGGCTAAAAACTGATATTCGATAACCTGATCAAAAATCTGGTATCTATCAGGACAAAACCTCAAAAGAAGCTGGCCGCTGGACTGACTGACATCAAACAAGGGCGGTGAATTTTCTGAGCTTGAAAACGTATACAAACGTACTAAATTAATCAGAGAGCGGGATAAGGCATCGGAATCTTCAAGCTGCACGGTTAAACATTCTTTAGGGAGAGCGTTAACATCAAGCCCTAATTTTTCTAAAAACAACGGTAAAGAAACAGCTCTTTTTGCAGGATCAACAGAGCGTTCCTCAGCCTTAAAACGTTCAAGTCGGGATGCAATTAAGGCCTGTATCAAATCGATCTGACTTCGAAGCTCACTATCGTCTGCCCCCTTTAAATGCTCGAGAACATTATGAAGCACGTTCATGGGAACCTGAAGATCGTGAATCATTTTAATTACATCCCGTTTATCATGCTCCAGCGACACACGAGAAGGTTTAACAGGCTGTATTGGAAGTTGAGCCGTAAATACAACATCGGTATTGGCATCTGTGGCAGGAGTGGGAAACACTAACCGTCCGCCCAGTAAATGTTCGGTAACATTAATCAACCCCAATCCTGTTCCCGATGATTTGGCATGAGGACTGCCTCGTTGTATCCGTCTTTGAAGATCGGCAATCTGATCACCGGAAAGTCCTTTTTCAGAATCGTTCTTAACCATCAAGTTAAAGGAAGATGCCGACTGTGTCAGCGACACTTCAATTGTTGATTTTGTATTGGGCAACGCATTAAACACCAGGTTACTTAAAATACGTAAAAAGTGCGGAAGAGGAAATTTTTCAAGGGCAAGATCTTTATCAACATCTACAACAAAGTTTAAAGACGGCTTACACACTTTGGCAAATTCTATAAATTGATGGATGTACTCACTGGGTTTAAATGGTTTTGAGGTAGCTGCTGAATCTTCGTAATTCAATAACATTTTAATAAAAGTAAAGGCCCCGACAAGGCCTGCTTTTGAAATTCCAGGGTCCGGATGTGTTTCGATACGGTCTAAAAGGTCAGCCTGAACATCTGAAAGTACAGTCGAAATTTTTTGAACCAAACTTTGCAGCGTACGGGTACCTGTTAAGGGGCTGGGTACAGGTGCCGCTCTAAAATCATCTGGAATCATACTGATGTATTTCTTAAACATATCCCCCACCTTAATTCGGTTTATTTAATCATGGGATTATCGTAAAAAAGGTGGATTTTTTGCAGTGGGGCTACTGGTTAGCACATCATTTCAGTTTATCCAAAAAGAAAATAGCAGTTTGTCGTAATAAGTAAGCAGATGTCATCTCCCGTTCTGTTTGAGGTGGATGTAACGGTATATTTTGACTATCGCTGTATGCATTTAGCCCCTGAACCAAAGCGATCAAATCATCCTGAGAAGTAGGGTCGTTAGCTAAAATTTTTGGCAATATATCACGATCAAACGTTCTACAAAAATCGAGTAAGACATCAAAATGGGCACGATCACCAAATTTTCCATTTTTATTATAAGCCTGAAGCATTTCCAATTGGTTTTGCAACTTTAATGTCCCACCTTCACTTATAGGTTCCAAAAAGGTAAATAAGGTGACACCACTCGACATTTTAACAGACTCCAAACTCACACTATGTTCTAAAAATGTTACGGATTTTATTAAACCCGTATAAAGGGGCATATCAACAACATGGGTAACACGGTCACCCAAATCACCAGCATCAACGGTCTGAGCAATACCTGTAAGCTGATCTACAATCGATTTAAGTTGGGGATGTAAATTTTGATTATTAAGCTTTGGAATAAAAACATTTCTCAATCGGGCCCGTTCGGAGGTCAGCGCATTTTCAAGCTTCACAACTTTAGATGGATCAGCACTTTGAATGATCTGTTTCTCGAGATCTACAATCTGCTTCACACTTTTAGCCAGGCTACCTATGTCGCCAACAGCCATAACATAATCATAGTAAGGTTTTAATTGTGCAGGGCTCAAAATTGAATCCGGAGTATTAAATAGATTTTCAGCAACACTTAAACGTTCCGAAGCCGTTAGTAATGGATCATCAAATTTGGCCTGTAGTCTTGCTGCATATGCAATAGCTGCTTTTTCAAGAGTTGCTTTTCTTGAATCTGATAGGTGATTCCTTTTTTGTATAAGAGGAACACGTGGGAGAAAAGACTCTTTAGGTTGCTGCAAAGACCGATAGGCTGTCCAAAAATCACCCATTTCATCTAAATTTTTTCTATAGAGATCTCCAATCCGCTCTGTTAACAAACTGTCATCCTCCATAACAGTCGCGACAAAAGCATATCGTTTAACTACAGAGTCTGAATACGATCTACTTAAAGAAGGAAGCTGCAACGGATCTTCAGCTGGTGCGGATGGTGCAGATGGGGTCCAATCAGATGCAGCTACAGCAGGATTAAACGCCGTTGCCGCAGCCTGATCTGGCTCTAAAGCAGACAGGGCTTTAAAGAAGGCACTGGTATCCTGAGTTTTACGTAAATTATCTACAGCTGTCTGGATAGGCTGAGCAAATGCGGCCGATACTCGCAATACCCGTTCGGAACGAAGTGGGAAATGGTATCTGTCGAGCAGCATTTTTTTAGCATCTTTATAATTTTGAGGAACGGGGTCTCCGGCACCTAAACCCAGGGCCTGACGGACATCGTCTTCTTTTTCAGGTTTAAGTTTGCCGGTGTATTTGGACAATGGACTGTCTTTATCAAGCTCGTAAGCGGATTTTAAAACATCGCGGGCGTCTGTAAAGACTTTGGATTTAACGCCCATATCCCGCTCTATACCATCGATAACGCCCTGAAGCTGTTGCACCTGGGCATCTCTGTCCTCGTCAGATAGTGCGGCATTGGCCATTACCGCCTGTAAATCAGTCGTGGCTTTTTCAAGTATCCGTTTATTTTCTTCCAGTTTTTGTTTGTCCGGTTGCTCTGCATCCAGTAATGGGGTGAAGGCTCCCATTTTAATGGTGGCAAGTTTAGCTCGGCGTTTTAAGGATTTATTGGCGGATTCTGTCTGCTTGCTCAGATCTTTTTCAACCTGACCTAACTGTTCTTTTGCCTGTGCATAGGCAAAGTCACCTTCTCTAACCGTAGCCATGAAGGCTCTAAGCTGGTCGGCCTGCTCTTGCAACTGTATCACTTTTTCCGTATCTTTTTTTGCTTTCTCCTGAGCCGTTGCATAAACAGAATCGCTGGTTAAAGGAGAGACCGCATTGGCAACACCCGATTCGGCTTTTGCTTTTTCATGCAGTAATGAAGACAGGGATGCATCATCTTTTCCAGCTGCAAACGCCGCATTATCAGAACGACTGATAACAGCCTGAGCCGTCGCAAGAGATGGATCATCTGAGTACAAAGTTCTTGTAGCAACAGCCCACTCTTCACCTTTTCTGTAGGCGGCTTCAAATAAGGTATGATCGGTTTTCATGCGGGCTAAAACAGCATGGGCGGTCTCAACATCAGCATGGGTTCCACTATCAAACTGGAAGCCTTTTTCAGCTAGGTAAGCTTTGGCTTTATCCTCATCAAAAACACCTACCTGTGTTTTGCCGTCTTTTAATGTTGTGGCTGCTTTTGTAAAGAATAGATAAATGGATTTTGCAGCATCCTGATTAAAGACAACATCAGACCTGTCAGTTGCGGCACCTAAGGCATCAACAAAGCTATCCAGGGCCTTAATTTGCAAACGTACCTGCGTGGCAGATCCCGGAGGCATCGCACGATTATAAACATTTCTATTAAGAGGAGATTCTTTAGACTCTGCTTCCATGAACCTAAATGCAGATTCAAACTGCTGAAGATTTTCCATAGTAGGTAATGTGGATGAAAGTCTGAGGATATAATCAGGAGCTGTCAGACCTTCTCGTTTTGCCAGGGCATGAATTTCCGTAACGACCGAAACCATAAAGTTTGGATATTCGGTAGGAGACTCTTTTTCCACCGCTTTTACAGCGGACACAATATCCATCAGCGAATAGCCTTTTCCACCCTCAGTTACGGGTTTCATTAAGGATAAAATCTGCGCTGAGGCACCTTTTAAAGAAAGACCCTCATGCAGACTTTCATCCTGAACAGGAAGATTGGCTAAAATACCACGAACATCAGACTGTGCCGCTTCACTGATACCAGCATCAAAACCAAACGAATCTACAAGTACCTGATTAACTTTGGCGGCCTGCACAGGATCAGGATGTTCTGCCAGCGTTTTTCTGAAAAACTGAGGATCCATTTGATAAAAACTCATCAGACTTTCGGATGTTACATGGTCTTTTGTATCTACGGAATTGAATAAATTGGTCAGAATTTCTTTAGCTCTGGATTCACTGCCAACACCCAGACCTGTCATGGTAACAACACGGGTTTCTTTAAACACCTCGAATAACGCTACGGTAATTTGACGACGGTAAGCCATATGCAGGTCAGGATTTTTCAACGCTGTGGTTACTTCATTTGCAGACGCCAACATAACCCAGTCCCGAAGCTGGTGAGCAGGAGGATAAGGCTGACCTCTCAACAAGGTTGATGTTCTATCCATACCGTATTCCATAGACAACCGCAACGCAGCCGTACCGGCATATTTTCCTGTCTGTGCGTAGGTTAAGGTTTGCCATTCTCTGGGAATAGTCACTTTTTTCATGGCCATTTGAGACAGGTCACCCATATTGTCCTGCATCAATTGAGGTGTCCATTTGATTAAAACGTACATCATTCTATCCAAATACGGACGATAGTTCAGTGACAACCGGATTTGAGCCTCAATTTTTACACGTTGTTCAATAGGCAGAAGTTGCCCATCTTTACCTCGCATAAATGGGGCATCATCAATATCCAAAGAGGTTGTGGGGTCATACTTGGCTGTAACCTGAGGTTTTCCATTTTCATCCAGCTGAATGTAGCCTTTGGACATTAAATACGGAATCACTTCATCACGTTTTGCAGCAGCATGAGGCAACCTGCGTAGTCTGTCGTGGATATGTTCAAGGACACCATCGGCTCCACTATGACCAGGCGCCGCAATACTTGTTGCGCCGAAGCGTGTATCTCTTTTACCGATGACTTTGCCTTTTTTATCTTTTAGATCCAACACACCTCCATAAGCCTTTTTAATATCAGCTATCGACAGATTCGGATCAAATTTATCCGTCACATAAATGGTGCCGTCAGGTGCTTCTTCGATAAACCCTTTTTCAGTAAGAAAATGAACCAGAATATCTGTTTGGCCACGGTCTGCATCCACATCATCGTGGGAGTGGCTTCCTGGGAGGAGGTCTCTAAAGGCATCTTTACGGTTTGCGCTGTCGTATACAGAGTGCATGTTACGCATCCAGTCATGGAATTGATTCAGTACCCGTGTATCGCCTGTATCGATAGCACGGTGGATATGACGCTCGATAACGCAGGCCTGAAGACGAGAGAAGTTATCCCGTGCCTGACGCAAGCCGTTTCTACCTTCCAAACTCACCGCATACCGAAGATTGTCACGGAATACATCAAAGAACTCTTTATCTATTTTTGCATCCAGCATACAGTACCAGACATACCGCAACATCCGTGATGGGTCACCATATTTCGGTTTTTGTATGTACGGAAGCTGAGCATCATTATCCAGATATTTACCTGTCCACTCCTGTTCAGATAACTCGGCGCAGAATCGGATATCATCACGAAGGATAGGGAAAATTTTGGCATGAAGTTTTGATCCCGGTGTTGGCGTATGTTCCATAAAAATATGATCGAGAATGTTAAACATACTGCGGTAATCGTTACGGATATCGGCACTCACTTTTCTGTTACCTGCCGCATCGTAGCCGTTAGGATAGGCATCGGACTCTGGATACAAGGCCTGCAATACAGTGAGTGCAGATCCGTAACCGGTAATCATGGCTTTAACCAGATTTACTTTTGCTTCATTGTTTTTGGCTAAATCGGGATCCAGTGTAAAGGATGGATCGGCCAAATGCTCGATAATATCCTTGGTAGACACATCACTGCCCATGGTTTTGATATAGGCCTGAATCAATTTAAGTTCCTGATCTTTCGTTAAATGAGGATGCAGGTCTTTTAAACGGTCAAAGAACGCCGCTACTGTAGGCCGGGTTTCAACAAATTCCCGAATATCATTAAAAATAAGCGTGCGAACACCCTGCATCAAGCCTACCTGATCCGAACGGGATACAAGCTGTCCAAGACGATCCATCAGGGTGACATCGGCAGTTTTTGTAAGTAATTTATCCAAAACCGCTTTTTGAGAACCTGGAGGTAGATCATTCATACGTTGCAAGGCAAGTGTCAGGGCATCAGGATTAGACGTCATAGCCTCAAGCCCTTCAGCCAAATCATCAAAACCTGCATGTCCTTGAAGTTTTTGAACAAACTCCAAAGCAGAAAGACTTTCCTGTATCTCGCGAACATCACGCTGGCTGTTTGGGAAACCACCGTCTTTGCTTACAGCTTCAAGATTTGTTTTTAAGGTACTAATGTCCTGATCCGATAATGTGGGCAATGCCTTTGAAAGCTGCTGTAATACCAGAGTTTCGGTAACAATATCAGTCGTGGACGCCTGGAAATCACGTAATGAGAAAGATGGATCGTATAAAGACTGAGCCAAAGCAGTAGCCCTGGTTGTATCAACCGCAGAAGGCGGTGCCACAGCCGCAACAGATGCAGCTGGAACGCTGGCTCCGGCTACTATTTTTTGAGCGGTAAAGGAAACCGCTTCTTCTGTTTTTTGTATCGTAAAGGTGCTGATAAATTCAGAGGCCTGATCCCGTGTAAATCCTTTTGAAGTCAGTACAAGGCGAACATCGTCTGCTTTTTGAGACAGTAGGCCGCCATTATCATCCAAATGAGGCACCAAAGCTGCCCAGGTTGCCTGATCGGCAATGTCTCTGGCTGCCATAAAATCAGTCACCATTTTTTCAGTTAATGTACTTGAACCATAAGCTGTAGGCCTTAAAGCAATATCGGCTAAAGCCTGTTTCACAGCTGGATTTGAGGAGTCTTTTAACCTTGCAAAGATAGCATCCGTAACGGTTTCCAGTTTATGGCGATTTTCACCAAGAGTCAGGAATGAAGGAGAGGCTACGGTTTCACGTAATAATAACTCTACTTTTCGAGGTGTATCACACCGTTCGGCAGCAGCAACAATCACATTTTGAACGCGTTCTAGATAAGCTGACGAGCGGCTTAAAAGCTCAACCGATTGCTGGAAGCTGAGGAATACAGGTTTTCCATCAGAGGATAAAGACGATAAAAGTTGCTCCTGAATGGTCGGATGGGCCATAATCTGAGCCCCAATTTTTCCAAACAGTCCTTCTTTACCTTTTTCATAAGGTTCGGTGGTAATTTCCGTAACAAGCGCCCGAAGCTGAACAGGATTTCCAATCTTAGCCACATCCTGAGGATGCCCCTGAAGCCAATTTGTCAGTAAGGCCATTGGCAATCCGTCTAACGTTTTAGGTGAAATTTGATCTTGTTTTAAGGTGTAGCTAACGTTACTCAATAACAGTTTTGCATTGTGATTCCGCAAAGCCTTCTCTGCTGGAGAAAGCGTGGCATCCGATACCATAACCGAACTTAATATCTTGCTTCGTAATTGTTTGGCCATATCTTTGTCAGCCTCACTTGCTGTAGGCGCAACATTGATCATACTGCGGATTTGAACCGCAATGGTTTTATCTGAAAGAAGATCGGATATAAGGGCACTTGCACCAGGTTGTGGATTAAGGAAAACCTGTTGAATCACAGCCAAAGCCTGTTGCTGTTGGTCAGGTGTTCCTTTAATCATGGTCTGAAGCGCTAAAAACGTACCGTGAGTCATTGGCACATTCGCTGCATCAATCGCCGCATTTGGAGCCGTTTTCAGGTAGTCCAAAACAATCGTGGAAAAAGATGGAGGAGCAGCCGCAGGCATTAACGGATCAGGTGCTGACGGATAGTTTTTACCGGCATCATTCATAAACACATGGAAGGCATCCCGTTTGGCAACAAATAAAGGATCCGTACTTTGAGACCCAAAACCAGCATGCTGATAAAAAGACGCCCATTGATCTTTAAAGGCATCCTGTTTTCCAGGATCAATCACTTTTGGAGGCAAACCGGCAATCGGAGGATCAAATAATTTTGTAAAAAAGGTAGCCCAGAAATCGGATTCCTGACCCGCAAAGGCTTGAGGAACGGTCACATGACTAACCAGTTGTTCTATAAACGGCGCACCCAGCTGAGGATTTTTTGCAACCATGGTACGAATCATATCCACATCATTGCGTGCTTTGGCCTGAACAGGGGTTTCACCAACAGCAGGCGTTGCAACCGACATCGCCAAAAGCGGCGGAATAAGTTCGGGCTTAAACCGAACACTCTGCATCGTCATCTGCAGGGAGGTTTCGTCAGAAAAATCAATAAATTTAGCCCATTCTGAAAACGTTTTAAAGATATCCATGCGAGCATTTTGATCTTTTGAATTGGAGATAAGCGACACAAACTGTTCACGAATTTGAGTATTATCCAATAAAGATTTTGCAGATTGAACAATTTTTTCACCATCACCTTTTAAATCGTACACAAGCTTAATAACAGCATCCTGCGTAGCCGCTGAAAAACGTCCCATAATGGCCTGATAAAACATCCCTGATACAATATTTTTATTGGATGTTTCAAGCTGAGTTTTAATAGCAGGATCAATTTTGGCAGAGTCTTTTAACTGCGTGATTAACTGCTGCTGAGCTACAAGTCTGGCCTCCAAAGGCTGTCCAGGGGTTACCAGTTTATTATAAACATCAGGCGTTAAAATATCCTGAAGCTGAGGCTTGTAAATCTCAAATACACGGTCAAGCTGCCGCACGTGTTGAAGCAGCATGGTTTGATCGTCTTTCATGGCCGCTGATCGTATTTTTTCGGAAATCGAGCGGATACTCTCAAATACACCGGCTTTTCTGGACTCTAACGCACTTAAGGAAGTTTGAAGTTTATCCAGCAAACCACTTGCCGCAAAGGTCGCAACAGCCTCGGTTTTTAATTTTAAAGGCAACTGGCCTTGCAGCTGATCTAAAGTAGCATCAACCTGTTGCTCGCTTTGAAATAATCCAGATTCCAGCAGTTTATTTTTAGCCGCTACTCTGGCCTCGGGTTTCAGGTAACCTTCTTCATTTACAAAAATACCAGGGTTATTGGATGGACGTAACACCGCCACTAATTGAGGTGAGTACCCCCTTTCCAGATCAGCCTGAGCCGTGAGTAAGGCAACCGATCTGGCATCCGCAACGGCAGATGTGGCATTGGATTGTTTTAGCATGGCCTGGAACACGCTCATATCGGTATGTTGGAGAGTATCCAGAAGTTTGGAACGGCTTACGGTATCACCGAAAAACAAATCGGCCATTCTGTTTTTATCACCATCCTGAAGATACAGTTCCAAAAACTCTCTTTCCTGTGGAGTGACGGTCAAACCACCGGTAACTGCACCTGGATATTTAAGCTGAGCGGCAATAAATAACAGTGGGTATTCTGATTTTAAACGGCCTCTCAAAAACGGATCTGTGAGGACGGCACTTAATTCAGGGGATATGGCATTACCCAGGGTTTTAGGATCCAGTGCCGCTGCGGCTGTAAAGCTGCTTAATCCGGGCATATTTAATGGCGTTGTTACAGGATCTTTAGACCAACCTTGAATATCAGGAATGGCTAATAAATCGGTTAAAGTAGCGGCATTTTTTACCGTATCTTCGCTAACACCTGCAGCTTTCAATGCCGCTCTAACAGTACCCAGCTGAGCGCCTGATGGTGTTTTTAAACCCAGTTGTTTTTGCATATCTATAAAAGAAGCGGTCTGTTGTAAATAAACAAGAGCAGCCTCTTTTTTAGCAGCTTCGTTGGCTTGTTTATCTTTATCACTTTTTGGTGATTTAGCCAGATTTTCATCAGCCCTTTTAACAGCATCATCAAAAACAGATTTAGCCGACCCAAGGAAAGATGGATTCCCCATGGTTGTCGTATCGGAAGCACTTAACATTTCCTTTAATGTGCCAAATGCGGCCGAATCTTTTGTATCGAGCATCTGAGCAAATCGAGGAAGTAAATCTTTTGGAGCAACAAATGGAAGTTTGCCCTGCATGGACAGCTGCATAATCCGATTTAAAACAGTTTGACGCTGTGCAGGCGTAACAGAAGGCTCGGTGAGAAGTCGGTCTAAAACAACATTAAATCCGATTAATTTATCGGCATCAGAGCGTTTTCTACCGGCAGCATCCACACGTTGATTATTCTGGTTAGGATCCTGAGGGAAGGAAACAAGGTTATCGATTAAAGAGGTTAATGTAGCTGGATCAGCCGTCGACATTTTTTGGGCAAGGTGTGTCATTTCAATATTGAACACGCTACCATCCTGCAAACGTGCCGGAAGACTTCTGGCCAGTTCTGGGAGATCAGCATCGACGATTGTGTAGGTTGCATCGGTAAAGCGGGCATCCATGGTGGTTTCGGTTCCCAGAGATTGGGCATACGACATGGTGGAAAATCCGCCGCCACGTCTTTCAGACTCTACACGGGTTAAACGGCTATCTACTTCTTTATATAAATCCTCATTAGCATTAAACACCTTTTCAAGTTCACTTTTAGGTGTTAGGTCCGGACTTTGAGCTACAGTTACCCGAACCCCTTTTGCAAAACGGAAAAGCTGCTTCAGTGTATCGACAGTATCCGCAGAGGACGATACTGGAGGCATTGCCGAACTAATGGCCTGATACATCGTAATACCCATATTCGGTGGAATGGTTTTATCCGTGAAGAATGAAGCAGCCTGTTCGGGGTTAGCTAAGACCAATTCTCTGAACATGGCTTCGGCATCCTTCCTTTGTGTGTCAGACACACCGCCACCACCCGGAGGATTTAAGATATCCCGAAGTGTCTGTTTACGCTGTGCAAAATCAACAGCAGACATGGCAAAAACTTTTCGTGTATCTGATACGGTACCGGAAAAACCCATTGCCTTTTTAGAGTCTTCAACAAATTTTGTCGCATCAAAAGACGAACCCTTAGCAACAGAATGAGCTTCTTCCTCAAGTCTGATCATAAATCTATCCATCAACACTCTGGAATTTTCATGTTTATCGAGAAGCAACTCCACGGTTTCAAATACAGGTTTCTTATCTGAACCAAATGCAGAAGCCTGAACAGCCAGTTTTGCCAGAATATCCATACCAGCCTCAGTAGCAAGCTGAGCTAATGCAGGCGTTAAACCTGACTGCGTTTCTGTTGTAACAGCCTTCATATTGGATAATTGCTGCAACGCTTCGTCGATGGCCTGACGTTTTCTAACCCGAGCCCTTAGCTCGCCCAGCTCACCATTCACCCGATCTCCTGAAATTTCACCAGAATCCACATCTCTACCTTCTATTGCACGTCTAAAGATGGCAATTCCCTGGCCAAGAGAAGGGTCCGAAGCCCCTCTTGTATCAGCCTCCATTTTAAGACGCTCATCCACCTGTTGTGCATCCCGGCTTTGAGACATAATGACACCCAAAGTACGGATAAGAGATCGAGCCTCCACATTACTGTTTTGTAAAAGTGCAATAAAATTCGCAACCATTCCATGCTGATTTTCTTGCATAGCCGAAACAATAACATCTGCCAAGTCATGCTTCATTTGTAATAAAATATCAACCGTTTCATCCCGCAAGCTACCGTTCTGACTATATTTATCATCGGACAGTTCCTGCATAAGCTTTACGATCCCACCAGAAACCGTACCTAAATCATTCTTTGGCGGGAGATTAATTTTGGGAGATGACTTTGCCATCTCAGCAAAATCGCCACTTAACTCAACTACTCGTCTTAACTCATCTAGGACAGTATGACCAGAAACATCAAGCCCGGCTCTGGTTTCGGCAAAAGTTTTCAGATCCGATAACGTTGAAGCACTAAGCCTCTCACTGGTCATTAATCGATGTAAAGCCATTCCCGATGTTCTGGCTTTGTCTTGTCGCTGCTGAAGGTCTAGTTCAGCAGAGAATCGGATTTGTTCGGTTTCACTGTATTCCAACCCTTTGGCACGAAGACCGCTATCGCCCTGAGCAACACGCTCGAACATTTCTTTTTTTCTTGGATCTGTTTCAACAGCAGCCATTTCCATAAATTTTGCCTGTTTTTCACGTTTGGTCAGACCATTTGCGTCTGCGGCCAGTGAAACAGCCATAATATCGAGTTCGTCCTGTGAAAAATTAAGTAACATCCGTTCAAATTCTTTAGTTGTAAGATTGGATGCAATTTCACCAAAGGCGCTGGAGGCTAAAAACCGTTCTCTGGTACGGCGGGCTGCGAGGTCTTCTATTTCTTTAGCAGAGTAGCCTGAAATACGCTGTCTCATTGTTGGAGATTCATCGCTGTAAAGGAAATCTCTGGATAGGGCATCACGGCCGTAACCCCACATAAAACTTTGTTCCAACAGATGTTTTTGGAACCAGTTTGAACGGAACCATCCAGTGGCACTGGTTACCTTACCGGTACCAAAATCATCAATATCGCCGCCTCTGGCCATAGAAGCTGTCATACGCTCAAAAATAGGCGTTAAGAACCGCTTATCACCTTCTGCGTTAGCCCCATCCGGTTTCATGGTGCGCATCTGCATGGCCATTTGCTCTAAAAACAATCCAAATTTATCGGTTACGCCTTTTGTATTTTCACGAGATCCGTCTCCCGATAAACGGGCAGAGGCCACATCCTGTAAAACAAAAACGCCAAGGTTCACCATGGCATCCATGGATTCGTTCGCAGAAAACTGGCTGGGGTTGGAAGCCGATGACATCGCATCGATAAAGTATTGCGCCGCAAAGGCTTCCTGTCCGTTTTCAATCATCTTAACCAGTTTTTTAGACATGCTGCTGGCTTCAGAAATAATTTGTTCCATATTACTAAGTGACACTTCATCCAGCTTTTTCATAGCTGTGTATTCATCGCCACCGGCCAGGGTGATGGTTTCCTGCCACATTTGGTTGGCGGCAAACATCAGCTGCTGTAATTTAAATCCGGTGTTTAATCCATCCCAACGGCGAAGGTTGATGTTGGTTGTGGTATCAATCAATTTTAAGGCTGCAATCGTTGTAGCCCCCGAGTAAATACCGGCAGCTTCTTCGTTACGTATCTGGTTGATTTCCCGCATTTCGTTTTCAAACCGGATAATATCGCCAACTTCACCCGTTGCACGTGCAAATTTTTGAGCCCCTCTCATGGCAGCTCTTTCATCAGTAAGACCCAATGCTTTGGTAACCGCTCTTAACGGACGCAATGTCACCGCACCTTCGATAAGTTCACCTACACCTGCGGCAAATAAACGGAACCCACTTGCAGCTCTTGTACTCCAGGACTTAGACGAATCAGTAAGATCTTTCCAGTTCTTAGAAACGCTTTCATCCAGCCATGCGTCAGCTTTACCTAAACCTGCAATTCCATCTAGCGTCATAAACGCCATACCGCCAACAATACCGCTGGTATTAATTCTGGCTGTATCCATATCAATACCAATGTTTAAACCGCTTTTTGCAACCTTATCCAGCATGTTGCCAAGGCTTTCCAATGTTTCAATACCTGCGCTTCTGTCTGGAGACCCAAGTAGTTGGGCGTGGATACCTTCTGAAAGGCTGCTAAGCTCTTTATTGGATGTTTTGAGAAACTCGGCAAGAGACTTGGCGTGAGTAACATCACTTAACATCTGTTCAACCATGGCACTTGCCTCAGAATCACCAGAGAGTGAGGTGCGGGTAATCAGACCTTGCAGCTGTTTAATTTTGTCTGCGTTTGTTTTTCCACTGATAATATCCATTAATCCTTTTTCAGCCCCAAGACTGACACCAAAGACTAGCTGATCACCTTTTGCATAATCAACACCATTAATTGTAGTTTCTGCATCCAGTAAGAAACGTCCGTCCTGACCAACAGTACCGGAAAACGTCTGATCTCCCATATGGCTTTTAACAGTTAGTTTTCGGCTGTCGCCAACACTGCTTTCTCCGGTTACATCAAAAATCTGACCGGAAACCCCAAACGTAAGCTGACGATGTAATAAAGAAGGTGACACGGTAACCGCAGATGTCACATCTTTACCGTCTTTATCTGTAATTCTGAATCCGCCACCACTTAACTGTTCGATATCAAAGGTTTCGACTACATCCCGATCTTTACCAAGTTTCACATTAACCCGGGTTATATCCGAATCATGAAGATGGAAAACGTGACTAACCACACCGGTACGTTCATCATCACCAGCTCCCCAGGAAATGGAAGCCCCTTTTAAAACACCCTGATCCAGAGCCTCTGTGAGGGATTTGGATTTTACAACCTCAAATAAGCTAAGATTTTGAACAGTGCTTAATCCCAAACCACTAAAACGATCCTGAATATCTGTCACTTCATCTTTAAATAGATTAACTCTGGCTACAATTCCGTCCAGCTGAGCATCACTGATGCCAACCTGAGTTTGCATAAGATGTGCTAATAAACGATCCGACTGATCTTTGGTTAAAGCGTTTGTTCCATCCAAAAACCGTTCCAGATCCGCACGCTTTTGAGCTGGAGTTTGTTGCAAAAAGGCCTGATCGGCAAACATCTCCATAATACGGGTTGATACCGGCTGATACGTTGGATCCAGAGCCACAACGTCCTTGCCGGTAATAACAGACTCCAAATGCTCTGGCGTAAGTGCCGTTGCTGTTAAAACATGTCTCACCATATCCGCTGTCAGCTCTTCGGTTGTATCTAAAAATCCATTTCGTTTTAAAACATCAAAGATTTTTTTAGCCTGACCCTGAAGAGACACAAAATTGGCTTCATCGGATTCCACATCCGGTCTCATGGTCTTTAAAAGATCAAAATAAGATAAGGTTCCTTTTACAACAACATCCGAGCCGTTAATAATACCTTCTTCCAGTAAATGCTGACGCAATTCGGACGCTTTTCGTTGGATTTCGGCTTGAGAATCCATCGGATTTTGACGCGCAATAAAATTTCTCAAGTCGCTTTCAAGAACAACAGTTCTTTGGACTAAAGACCGTTCACGAGATACCGTATCGTCTTTATCTGTACCATAACCTACGGTGCTTCGCAGCAGCATTTCTTCAGACCACATAAAGGACATCAACCGGGTGGCAGGGTCATCTACAAGGGCCAGGGCTTTAATCATTTCTCCCAACGATTTTAAATACTGAGGACTTACCGACACAGCACGGGCATTTAATTCAGCGATATTTGTCAAAGCATCCAGATCGGTTTTTTTAACCACGTCACCTTGAGGGGCTGTAGCACTGACAGCATCCAACGTGCGCCGAATACCGTCTTCACTGGTTAAATCCAGACGACCAAGCTGATCGGGTTTTACCAATAAACGCACATTTTTCCCGCCGATAGTCAGATCAATTGGAATATAGCCGGCAAGCTCTTTTGCATCCTGCTTTTGAAGGCTTCCTTTTTCTATACCCTTGGTTAAAACATAAGTTTCCTGAATCTCGTCATCTTTAAAACCGGTTCCTTTTAATCGAGTTATTTCTGCTGTTAAAGACCCTACGATAGCCTTACTGGCTTCTGTGTAATCGGCAGACTCTCTCGCTCCAGAGTCCAAACGTCTTAACATAGTGGAACGGACTTCCTGGAATTGGGCATACCAGCTTTCCATGGCAGCTTTCATATTTTCTCGGGATGCTGCTCTGCTGGTTAAATGAAGCGCCATTGCTTTAGCCTGATCAGGATTTAATCTCGGATTTTCTTCCTGAATAACGCGCAGCAAAGTCTCTGGGGACATAGAGTAAACAGACCGTTCTTCACGATCAGTAGTCTGACCATCGTCTTTTAACGTTCCATTTTTTGTATATAAACGGCTTTCTCTTTTTAATGTACCTGGGATAAGTCCAAGCTCTCTTTCAAGCTGTTCGAAGCTAAACGATCCAAAACCAGACCGCATGTGATCCACACCTTGAATTAAAATCCGTAATTCCTGTTTGGATTTTAAAAGATCATCTTTTGTCAGTCGTAATCGGGCTATGGCATCTTCATCTTTTTCGGCAGCACTTTCCAAAACATGTAATTGGGTGTTGATATCCCGCAATGACGCATCATTAACTTTTTGAAGCTCGATTAAACCGCTGCTTCCCAACACCAAATCTTTTCCATAGTCTTCCTGAACCCGCGCACGTTCAGCACCATCCACTTTACGCAACATGGCGAAAAAGTGACCGCCTTCACGTCTGCGCTGAGACTTTCCGGCCATATTCAAAATATCCTGATAATTCTGCTGTTTGGATTGATCAATATATTGATCAAAAACGTCGCCTTTGTTTCCGTGTACAGACTCGTTGAATCCATAATCAATAACCTGCTGAACATCTTTAAAGGAAGATGTGTACTGAATAGCATTTAAAAACGGCGAGAAAAGCGCTTTGACAAGCTTTGCTGGGAAGGCTATTAATTCGGCACTGAAATTTAGTAATCCCTGAGCTAAAATACCTAAACCCGTTGCTTCTATACCCACTAAAAGTCCGTATTTTATTTTATCAAAAACGCCTTGTCCGGCATTAAATTTTCGTACAGCTTCTGAAAGATTGGATTTATAATGTTTTGCACCATCATAAAAACCTTCAACAGCAGATTCTGCCAGATCAGCAACCGGGCCCGTTGCCGCAGAAACACCTTTCCACAGCGTTTTTGCACCGGCAACAAAATCACTTTTACCTTCTGCTTTTTCGGCTTCAAATGAAGCCACGGCTTTTTTTCTGATACTGGTTATACCGCTCCAGGTCGATTTTGCAGCATCTACAATGGCAGTAGCCGCTTTACCCAGAACAATACCCGTAGTTGCCATCACGCCATGAGTTCTTCGCAGTTCTGCCCAGGTTACACCCGTAGCCGTATCGCCACGTTTATCGAATACAGGGGCTACATGGCCATCCAGATCAAAGCCGCTGACGCCGTGGTGAACTTTATCATCAGCCTGTTTCATCGATACAATGGTTTGACGAAGTTCGTCTATGGTTACTTCAACCGTTCTTGCAGCACCACCCTTAGGCGTGGCTTCCTGAAACGTATAGGTTTTTGTAGATCCTGATGCAGCAGGATCAGTATGTAACACCCATTTTTGTCCTTCAAACTGTATGGATGTCTGTCCAGCCTGGAAGTTTGCAGCACCCTGTTCGCGCAATGTCTCATTCATAACACGGTATAGATCCGCATCATTTAAATTTTGTTGGATGTATTTCAGCTTATCCATTAACTCTTCTACACTAACAATTCCCGACGCCAATGCTCTGACAGCCTTATCTTTTAAGGTAGCATCGCCTTCAACACTGGCATTGCTGACATCAGAGTCTTTACCGCTAAATAAAGCTTCTACTTTTTTCGGATCCTTTAAATCCAGCCGTTCAGCCTGTTCAGGGGACACATAAAGACGAACATCCTTATCGTTTCCATCTTTATCTTTTACCTTAAAGTCTATCGCAATAACCCGGCTTAATCCCTGAATCTCAAAACGTTTTTCCAAACCTGCCTGATCATCACTTAATTTTGATGCAACATCTGTACGTACAGGCTGATCTTTTGCATCTTTTTCCGTAACCGTCTTTAACACATAAAACGACATCTCGGTCTGACCCGTCTGTTCAACTTCTTTATAAACAACCTGCTTTGTTCCGTCGTCCTGAAGTTCTTCGGTTTTTTCAACAGTAGACGCAGTTTTTAAACCCATTTCGCTACGGGCTTTGTCTACTTTTGCCTGCTCTACCTGAATCTCATGTTTAATTTTGCCTTGCTCACGCTCAAGCTCCTGTTTTTCAAACGATCTTTCTGCAAAAAGCCTGTCGTCAACACCTTTTTTATAAGCCGCTTTGGCACCATCTACTCCGCCTGCAAAAAAGCCTTTTCCGTCAGTCTCAAACAGGCCTCTGACTGCGCCAACAACAAAGCCTTTTGTCACACCCCAGGCTGTTGAAAGCTGGCGTCTGTCCACGTTATTAAGCATTCTGGCTTCGCCACGGATATGATCGTAGGCATTGTAACGCTGAGCATCTTTTCCAGTACCAATACTAGCTCGCGCATCTGCCAAAATAGCGTCCCGGCCTTCACTTGAAAAAGAGAAAGCCAAACGAGTCGAATACACTACAGCACGACCATGATCCTTTAATTGAGACCACTGATCAGCCAAGGTTTCTTTCAAAGCATCGCTACTCGCAAGTTTTGCAACACCCCGACCAAAGAGTACACCCGTAGTTTTAATAGCTGCTGCGCCCACGTTCCACAAGGACTGTGCCACACCCCAAGTACGGGTTAATAAGCTGGCAGTCTGACTAACTCCTGGAATACGCGCAAATATCTTACCCGCACCAATAACCGTATCCGCAGCCAAAGACCCTACAGCCATTATTTTTTCTGCAGTTTTAGGATCGATAGCAAATTTATTTAGGATACCTCCAAAACGTCCCTGAAAAATCTGCATACCGCCTACTTTGGCAACAGCATTGTTAATAACAGCCTGGCTTTCAAACACCTTGGCCTTGGACATAATGTCTTCTTGCTCTTCCACTGATTTCCCTGACAATTCTTTTGCCAGCGCCTGATTAATATCTTTCCATTCGGTTACAGAAGCTGTTTTTATTTTATCCAGAAGTTCTGGAGACAGTGTGGTTGCACTCAGTTGTTTTTCTGCAGAATCCAGGGCATCTTTGGTAACACCCAAACGGTCCGACATCAGCGCCTTCATTTTATCCGTGTCTTTATATAGCGCTGCCCGAATTTCTTCGGGAGAGGTTACGCCGGCATGTTCAATATCCTGAACCAGATTCGATGCCGCATCACGGGAGTACTGCATCCCTCTTTCTTTTAAATAATCTCTTGTGCTTTGGCGCAACATGGCCTCAAGCTGTTTGGCACCCAATCTGTAGGTTTGAGCATTACTGCGAAGAAGCTGCTTTTCAAGCGCATAGTCAGCAACCGCCAGTTGAGTCTGTAACGTCATACTTTCCAACTGTGACGTATCCAAACCACCTCTTTCCGTAAATTCTGTACCGGAATTCTGACCTCCATCCGCTTCTGGCGCACCCACAGACGTTAATCCGTCATCATGTGCCATTACATCGTAACTTCTTTCATCAAATCCAATATCTACCTGCATATTGGTACCATCGATACCTTTTATAATGGCGTTGGTCAGTACCTGAGCCATAAAGTGTGCCGTAATGGTAGCAAGCTGCTGGGAACGATTGGTCACCATGGCATCAAAAACACGTTGCTGCCAGGTGGCTTTTTTTCCTTCTAGATTTCGGGCACTGGTAGCATCCTGAGTGGCCGTACGTTCGGACGAAGGTTTATCCTGCGACGCCGTACGCTGTGAAGACCCTGCGGATTTTTTACCCAGATAACCAGAGGCTCTTTTACTTAAATCCCGCAGAACCCGGGTACCAGCCATGGTTCCTGCGCTTACAATAGCCGCGCGCATCATCTCGGCAGAACGGTTCATGGTTTCAGCCCTGGCCATCATTCCGGAGTACATGGATTCAAACTGGCTTTGTGTATTTCGTTTGATTTCAGACAACACCTTTTTCGATACGTTATGAGATCGGCTGACATTACCTCCGTAGGTATCTTCTAACGTTGTCATGGCCGCATCGGTATTGCTTAAGGCAAGATCATTTAAGAGTTCAAGCGTCCGCATTTGTCGGGTAAACCGGTTTTTTGCAAACTCAAAAGCTGATTTATTAACCATGACAGATCCGCTTCCCAACATTCTCATCGAGCTGGTATCCATACCCATTCTGCCAGCATTTAAAGACGAATGATCACCATCAGACGTCATGGTTTTTTTAGCATAATCAAAAGAGGCTTTTCGAGTCTCTAATGTTTTTTGCTTGGAGTTTAAATCCTTAAGTTTTTCTTCTTCATCTTTTGAAAGGCCTTCCTGTTTTTTCTTGGATTCCAGGGCCTCTTTTTCTCCTACAACTTTTTTCAATAACTCATCATCAGGAGCTTCTTCATCTTTATCAATAACATTGGTATTTAAATCTGGAGCCCGCTGTGCGGTTGACGCTCCATATAAACCCACAAACAATTTAATACCCATGGTCACCAATTGCCGTGCGGTAGACGCCGCACTTCCCTTAGCCGCATAACGAGCACCTTTATTAAAAATCCCCTGCGCCGCATCCTTACCTGATTTCACCCCGGAACCTGAACCTGCCGACATGGCCATAAACGCCGCAATATATCCACCAATAGCCACCATTTCGATAGCGTACTGTGTTTGCGCATTATAGCGGGCATTGTAGGCATCTACCCTGGCGTTGCTTTCCTGTACAAATTTACTTAACACCGCAGACTGCTGCTGATGGTAGGTATCTATTGTAGACATCATGGCTTGAATAGCAGACGTCGTACTGGCTCTGCCGAACATGGCTTTTAATGTCGCCTGTTTTGCCTCTGTCATAGACTGGAACAACATCACCATAATCATTCTAAAGGTGGAAATGCGCTTAAACTGTTCCTGAATATCGATAACAGCCTGATAATTCACTTCCCGATAATCATTTCCCAACCAGGCCATAGGCCCTGAGTTTGACGGTCTGATACCGGAAATTTCATTTAAGTTCACACGAGGATCCCAGTAACTGTCACTGGGAAGCGTAGCATTGGAACCATGATAGGACTTCACCAGCAAATCACTGGTTAAAGACCGCTCCATTTCATCCAGCTTGGTCATAACCCCGGCCTGGAACGTGGAATAGTCATTATCAGGACGATCCACATCTTTTTTCAAGATACCTTCCTGATCCAGAGACTGGCTCACACTGGCCACCCCTCGGGTATTCGGGTCAAATTTCATGGGATTAGACAGGGAGAATGTATCGATCAGATTTTGGGTATCGGTGGCGTAACCGCTTTTATCATAATCCGCCTGATAGCCGGCATAAGGTCCCGTCATATGGGTTCTGGTCAATTTACCAATTTCCAGCACAACAAGCAGCGGTGTCAAAATAGCCTGACCCAAAGGCGCTGGAGCAAACGCAACCGGAGACATGGCAAGCTCCATCCCTGCAAAGTTCAGGTTCCATTGCTGCTCATCCAGTTTTTTCTGTTTCATGGCATTTTGCTGCCAGGACTCAAACTGGGTTTGGATTTCGTTTTTATACGTATTTAAAATATTCAATTCATTTGAAAGCTGGTTATCAATCATGGAATCCATCTTGGTCCATGTTGTATCTTTTCTGGTACCTGCAATCATGTTGGCAGATTCCTGCATGGCTTCCAGCTGAGCCTTTAAAATCATCAAATACACACGGATATTACGTTGAGCGATAAACAATTGCTCTTCAGCAACCCCAAGATCGCCACCTTCGATAACATACATGCCATCACCCCGGTCAGCCAGATAACTTGTTCGGCCATCAATATCCCCAGGTCTTACCTTACTGAAAACATTTCTTAAATTTGAGAGTTCGGCATCTACAGAGTCTGCAAAATAGCCCTGTGAACGATTATCTTCCGTTCCAAAAACACGCAACACCCCACCCTGAGGCACATTTTGTGCCCGACCATCCAACACAAACGGCGCATTGTATTCGTATCCATATAAAGAATCGCCCTGTAAAAGTGTAGGATTTGTAAATTCAGGGATATCTCTTTCCAAACCCAGATCGGAACCCGCATAGGCCGTTGCAATAATACCGTCACCCAAGGTTGTTAATCCAAATTGGAACGTATTAAAAATAATGGGCCCAACCACAGCACCAACAAGAGGAATGGCAAAAAATGGTGCAGCAATCGCCGTAGCTGCAGCCGTAGAGGCCACTAAAACCCCAGCCTGAGCCGCCAACCGCAATGATTTCATCAATACGTGTACAGATTCTTTATAAACCGTAGCTCTGGCCCGTGTAACCGAGTTGGTAGCCGATACAAGCTGGCTTATATTTTGAGATAAATTGTCATTTATAGTTTGGAGTTTATTGGCTTCAGATGCAAAAGCATCTTCCATGGATGTGGCCAGTTTATTGGTAGAACTTGTTTTTTCACCGGTGAGATTTTGAGCAACATCCTGCCTGGCGTCCAGATCCTGCAACACCAACATGTACATGGTACGTATCAATTGTTGATAATTCACCATGTACGTACGATATGAGGTCAGTTGCTCGAGGTTAAGATCCAGGAACACCGAGGATGTACTGCCTCCGCCATGGTCAAACGACCCCGTCCCGGAAAGATTAAACAAATCGCTTCCAAGGAAATTTTGGGTCTGCCCCATCGCCCGCCCCGTAGCCTGAACGTTATCAGCATTCGAATCAATCCCTTTTCCAAACACATCATAATTTCTTAACTGAGCAACCGAAGAAAGCCCGCCCCCAGTGGCAAAATCACCATCACCAGCATCATTCATAACTTCCCGTAAACGAACAATATTCTGACGAACTTTATTTAACTCAACTTCCACACCTTTTTTACTTAATTTATCAGCCGAAGGCGCACTTCCCCTTACGGATTCCCACAACATTTTACCCATCAGTTCCGAAGGCAACGCTTTACGTGTAGATTCTTCCGTGGCCCCAGACTGATCCGTAGCAAATACATCAGAAAATTCAGATAGGGAACTTGTGTAATCCACCATTTGTATGGAATTTTCAGCGTTGGTCAATAATTCCTGCTGAGACACACGATATTCAGCCTTAGCCCGAATAAGATCCAATGCCCCGGTCAACTCGTTAGCAAGTTCCGAAAAAATACCTTCTGCAACGTTTTTACGTGCAAACATATCTACCCGTAAACGGATATTGGCAAACTGCATCTGGTTTGCACCACGGACAAAGGTCGTTACATCATCAATAATCTGGTTAACACCTTCATAAAGCTTTTGCTCAACTTTATTCAAACTGGTGGCAAAACGCTGTCTGATCTTATCTTCTTCAGATCGGGCATCCCGGCTTTTTGATTGGGAATATTCATCATCTGCAGCAATGGAAATTTCAAAGGCTGAATCTCTTAAAGCCGTTACATACGAGTTCACAACATCAAACATCAAGGTCATTTGGTTGATATTTCGACGCAATCCTTCAAAATAAGAAGAAAACTGATCCGCACGCAGCTGAACGGTATAATAATCCTGGTTAACACCTGTCATGCCAGGTTCGCCCAGGTTGTGTTTTTCAATCGTAAAAAACTGAAATTGCTTGGTTCCATTAATTTCCCGGCGTGAACCATCCGGCATAATTTCATCAAAATAAACCGCATCATTACTTTCACGCATGACCGGCAAATCAATTTTTGTACTTAAAAGATTTTGAAGCGCTGTGTTTTTTGAATCCACAACACTCATTGCCACATTTCGGCCAGCCTTTGTTGTAAGGTCAATATTTCCGATGGATAGTGCCGTTGTAAACGTATCTTCAATAGTTTGATATCGTTTAAACACAGACTGATTCATTTCAAATACAACATCCATGCCGTACGTATCAAAATTGGTCAGCTTACTTTTTCCGGTAGCATCCAAAGCCAGTGTAGAACCCGTAGACAGATCGTTAAATTTCACAACAGCGTGACCAATGTTTGCCTGCCGCTGCGCTGCTGTTTCGCTGGACATATAGCCCGCCGCAATCGTCACCATCTGCTGGGTTTCAGAGCGAGAGTACCCTTTTTGCTGCAATGCATTCATTAACAACGAAGCCTGAACAATGGCTAAGTCTTCGCAGTCCCCGCCTTTTTTGGTGAAGGTTTCAGCAATACTTTGCCAGTAATCCTTTAGCTTTCCACCAGGCGCAGAATCCTGCACGTACGAAAAATTGGATTGAACATAATCCAAAAGCTTTGACGCAATTTCCGTATTGCTCATTGAGCGCGATAACGTTCCATTTTTATACAGGTCACTGACCAGCATGGCAATCTCGTCATTCTGATCATCAACAAGATACATTTTATTTCTAAATTCCTGCTCGGCAGGTGAAATAGACAAAGCCTGATTAAAGTCTTTTTTAACAGATTTTGCGAATTGTTTGGAATCAATGGGATCTAAAAACAGCTGCTGACATAAGGCATTTACATCGGCACACTGTTTATACGTCAAACCCAAAGCCATCGCCTGCTTCGGATCAGAGACAAGTGCTAAAAACTGCTGAACACTTTTAAGCTCAGAAGCGTCTATTCCCGACAATCCTTTTTGAAGAAACCGTATGCAGATATCGGCATCACTTTTTGATACCGAACGCCCTTTTTCGCTCATCAGGAAAGCCTCTAACTTTGTTTGCAAAACAACATCCGATGCAAAAGGCTTCCCACCCGAAAGCAAAACGGTGCTGGCTTCACGCACAGACGACTCGGGCAATCCCAATGAAGGATCAAAATATAATGGACTATCCAGGTTCCCCGAAGAAACTTTTTGAGAAGAAAGAGTGCTAAAATCAGTATTTATCTTAGACGCCCACACAACTTATCTCCTTATATATGCTATAAAACGTAGCCCTTTTTTCATTGACATCGACATCAATTACCTCAATTATGTATTGAATTTAATCGATTAATCAAATCATCCCCAAACACATCCCGAAATACAGTTTCATGTGGAACATAAGGCAACAGCTCCAGCACGGGTTTAATTTTAGGCCACCCCATCACAGACAACACCTTTTTCAATCGAAACAAATACCCCTGAGACGCCTCCTGAAGCTCATGTATGATAATTGGAAACACCGAATAATCCGTCTTAGCCAGACAAATTACCAGGATTCTCTCAAGCTCTTCATCCTTCGTTTCCTTCAAATCCTCACACAACAGCCAATACGGCTCATGAAATTCCATAGACGCCAAAACCGGCACCAGATTCTTTTTTACATCCATCCGCAAGTCTTTATATATCTTTAAAACCTCCAGCACATCCACCCTGTCCGCCGCCGACACAACAGCCACCGCAGACATCCACACCTGCTTATTCTCATGATAAAGCCCATCAATTAAAAACCGGCGTTCTTCATCAGTAAGCGGAGAATCCCCCGCCCTGTCATTTAAAGCAACCCATTCATGCTTAAGTTCCATAGTACTCATCTTATCATAAATAGACTACTTTTCACCCACAAAGTTCCCACATACAAATTCCCCTTCCCAGAAGGGGTGGCACGCAAGTGACGGGGTAGTCTGTAGCTGATGCTGGCGCTGATGCTGTAGCTGATGCTGGCGCTGATGCCGTAGCTGATGCTGGCGCTGATACTGGCGCTGATGCTATAGCTGCAGTTCGGAACTTAGTTGTAAAAAAGTTATCAGGAGAAAGGAATAAAAGGTGAACAGGCACATAACTACCCCGTCAGCTCCGCTGCCACCCCTTCTGGGAAGGGGAATTTTATAAAAGGTGCCAGGGTTGTAAGGGGAAGAAGGTGCCAGGGTAAAATGTAAGGGTAAGGAATAAGGATAAGAAAGAAGGAAAAAATCAAAGATTTTGATTTTTTAACTACCCCGTCACTTCGTGCCACCCCTTCTGGGAAGGGGAATTTTAAAACTACCGTGATAAAAACCGTTACAAATAAAAACGGATCAGAAAATATTCATCTGTGAGGTTTCTAGCGCAGCGAGTTTATTACAAATAAATGAGCGCAGCTAAAACCTTGCAGATGGATATTTATTCCAGGATGTTTAAAACGTTTTGCATCGGGAATTAATAGGGTATGCAATGTTGGGATCGCCCCCAGATCTTAATAAAACAAGGAGGTTTAGGTTCACGATTGATATAAAACAAAACAATACAAACTCACACTACCAATATTATGGTAAAAATTTGATCAATAAAGGAGCTAACAATGGCTGAACTAAAAATTAATTATGGCGCAGAGCGTATTCAAGGTGCAAAAGATACTGGGGATGAATTCACTTCAACCCAACAAGGTATCGCAACAAAAATCTCGGCTGATACCACTGGTTCTCAGCTAAGCGTTATGATGGGAGCTCAAATCGAATCTGCTGAAGCTAACATCAAAAAAGATACCAAAATGGGTGTTATCAACACTGAAACAAACGAAGCGAAAAAATCAGCAGGTAAGATTAACCAGTAGATTTTTTAGATAAGTAAACGCATCAAGAAAAATCAATACATTAAAAGTGAACTAATTTGCGATTCACTAGTCAAAGTAAACAGCAGTACTGATAAAAATTTAAATTTAAGGAGACTAACATGGCTGAACTCAAAATTAATTATGGTGCAGAGCGTATTCAAGGTGCAAAAGATACTGGGGATGAATTCACTTCAACCCAACAAGGTATCGCAACAAAAATCTCGGCTGATACCACTGGTTCTCAGCTAAGCGT
>JACCDG010229126.1_pt1 | contig 102487 bp, 173 predicted proteins | sample 7442471 | NCBI WGS metagenome assembly JACCDG01 (sample SAMN15323444, study PRJNA562643) | freshwater metagenome | isolation source: river surface water | place: USA:Blue River Watershed | collected 2017-08-17 | reverse complement strand
GACCATCAGTCAGCGAATACTCAGCACCACAACCATCAACCCGAAGATCACCAGACCGAATCGAATAGCTCTGATGACAACAATACAACAACTCCTTAGCCTTACCAAACCCACCAACAGTCCCCACAAAATTCTTCCCACTACCACCAAGACACAACAACTTCCCCTCAACAACCTCACGAGACATAGCATCACCATCATTCTCAACAGAGAAGATAGTATCACCATTCTCATTCAGACCACAAGAGATCCGAATAACACGAGAGTCAGCATCAATCGAATTCTGCATGAACTCACGAACAATCGCCCATTTCCAATCGGCATAATCATTCTTCGCCTTAGCAAAGAATTCGTGACCAATCCGAATCTGGCTAGTCATGGTAGTGCTCATATCGAATCCCCTATCGTATCGAAGAAGTGACAACATCAACCAATCAAATGTTGCACGAACTCACCGCAGATAAAATCAACCGAAGAATTCATCATCAAGACGAAAATCGTTCGGGATATCGTGCGTACCCTTCTCATCAGCATCAGTATTCATCGGTGTATAGATATTCTTAGAATTCAACGATCTAAACGAATAAACCCTAAGACTCATCGGAACCCTATAAACACCATCCCAAGGCCCCTCATCAATCACAGGACCACTACTATCATTATTACTGGCTATCTCATTATCGTCAAATTCAATATCTAGTTCACAGCAAAAATCCCCGGCTTTCACAGCAAGACCATCAGGACCCCATATACCAAGGGGATCTGGAACACGCTGACAGCATCCACCACGCTTATTCTTAGACTTCTTCTTCGGAGTTTCAGCATCCATGACAATAAATCCATTTATACGCAGAAATCCGGCTGAACCATCAGTAACGATGACCCAGCCGGATTAAAGATGGCACACAATACGAATCACTTACCAAGCTGTAAGAGCCTCAACGATGTAATAGCAGCAGCAACAGCATCCACCCCACCATTCTCCGAACAAAACTTGCAAACCTTGTTCAAGAGATCAAAACCATCAAACTGCTTCACCACAGTCGAACGCTTCCTACCACCAATCCTCTTACCAAGAGCATCAACAGCAGTCTTCCTACGAGAACGAGTCCGCTTCGCAACAGCCTTCACAGCAGCTTTCCTAGGAGCATTCTTCGGGGGACCACTCGGCATAATTCTATCCTCCTTACGATTCAACCACCCAAGATAACTTGCCACAGTAGCATCATTAATACACGCAGCAAGAATGATATCATCCCAGTAAAAACGATCAAGATGTGCTGAAATCCAACTACGAGCAAGAGCTTTGGTTGATTTCGTATTCGACTCAACCGCAGCATTATGCAAAATAGCAGATACAGTCCAACTCTTATTCACGAACGCCATTATGAACCCTCATTTAGACCAAGAATCACACGCTGCTCAGACCAAATCTCCTGCACAACAGCGGCAAGAGCATTATCAAGATCAGCATTATAATTAGCAGACAAGTTCAAATCAACACGAATCTTGCAGACATTCTCGTGTATCGCATTGAACAACTTCTGCCTCTTATCGCTACTCAAACGCATATCAATTTCCAGTCTGGAAATATTACCCGACCAGGACTTGAACCTGGAATAGCAGAATCAAAATCTGCTGTGTTACCTATTACACCATCGGGCACCGAAAATCAAACCTGATCATCACGCACAAGAGAACCCACATACGATGGCTTATCATCACTCCCAAGAACCCAAACACCCTCACGCCAATTCTCAGGAAGAAAAACACTCACACCATCATCAGGCACAACCACAGCAACCCCACGACTATCCTTACGCATCTTCAACCCAGTCCCAGGAATCCCAACACCATCACCAATAAAAGCACTCGCAACGGATGAAAAACGATCAACATCAAGCCCAAGATTCTCAAAACCAAGATCAACAAGCTCACCACGAAGAAAAGCAAGAGAATCCGGCACACTAGACCGCAAAAACCTCACATGCGGTGCCTCACGAATCAAATACTCATTGATAACACTCAATCTCATCACACCACCTCAATCATCAACATCATCATCATCAACAACATCAATCTTGATCGGACCAAAATATCCAAGAGGATCAAGCAACTTCTCCATAATCTCACGATCCCTATCAGTCTTACTTATCTTTTTCCCAGCAGACTCGCCACGCCTCTCAGACTTCTTCTCCGCAAAATATTCACGAGCCTCACGAGCAAGACCGCCAGGACCCCAAATCTCATCAGGAGACGGATCAACACGACGATGACTACCACCCTCAAGCTTCATAAGTGGCTCAAGATCATCATCTAAATCATCAGGATCGTCTGGAATATTCGGAAGAGGTAAGAAAGGTACAAGATTATCAGACTTTCTAATCTTATTACGATTCTTGTTCGGTGGAGGAATCAGATCGAAATCACGTTTCTTTCTCTTCTTACCCACAACCTACCCCGTAATTAAATGTATACGACAAGAGGGATGGAACGAGAAATATTTCCCGAACCACCCCTCCGCGAAAGTCAAACGATCAAGTCTTCACGTACCGACAGCAGCTGCTCCCCATAACCTCAAGCAGCTCATTAAGTACGGCCTGATCACCCTCAGCGATCATCGAAGCCTTCGACAAAGTCCCAGGCTTGAAAGCAACTTTCTCATCAACATCGACAAGCTCTGATGCAGCGTCCTCAGTCAGGACCTCATCCTTCACCATCCTCTTGATAGCAGCCTCAAGGCACCGCTCGACGAAGCGGCTGACACCGGGAAGAGCCATCACATCACGATTGAACTTGATGGTCATCTCAGAATGGGTCATACTCTCGGCCTTCTCCTGACCGACAATACCCACCAACTGAGCCATCTGAGCATCAGAAATCCCATACTGCCCACTCCGATCCTGAACAACATAGGTGACAGAAGCACCATCATCGTTCACAATCTTCATCGGAGTATCAGGCATCACCCCACGAGCTGCAAACTCCCGCGAGAAAATCTCATCAGCATAAGTCTGCACAGCACGCTTATGAATCCCAGTCCGAGTATCAATCGCCTTCTGCTCATCGGCGATCTTCACAAGCTCACCAACACTCTCCGCAGCATCACCATCAACAACCCAAAAAGTCCCCTCACTCTTCTTAGCAGCAGCCTTAGACTTCGACTTAGCAGCAGCCTTCTGAAACAACGCAACCATCACAAAACCCTCCAAAACAAACCGTCAACTTTCGCCCCAAACCACAGCGGTTCAGTATCGTCGTCAAACAATTGTTACGAACACCACCAACCCAGTAAAATCACTCCGGATCAGCAGGCCAAGAAAGCTGCCGACAATAAACCGGAATATACCCAAACAAAAACCACCCCTCACACCTACAACTCAACGAACGACCAAGATAATTCTTCCTCTTCACAAAATACACCCTATGAACAAGCACTACAAACCCTCCTCACATACAAACACGAATCCGAACACCAAGCTTCCCACTCCTAGAAGGATTACGCTCCTCATTCAACACCCGAAAATTCTCAACAGTCGACTCAAAAACCTTCGGAATAGGATTAGAAATAGGACAATCAGGAACACCAGTCCCAGTACAAGTAAGCTCAACATCACCACCATGAATCTCACGAAGCCGAATAAGCTGCTCAATAGCCCTATCAAGTTTCACTATCACACCCCATTAACTAAAAGACAACCCACCCAGTGACACACAAGACAACAAAAGAAACTTCGACCGACACTCAGACCCATCAACACCATACTGCTGAACCCTACGAACCTGTGAGAACCCAATAATGCTAATAACCCCACACATACAAGAAGCATCAGGATTAAAAAACTTCACCTCACAAGAACCATCAAGCCCAGCCGCCCGAGCAGCAGTAATCACACGCTCAAGCTCATCAATAGTCATAACACTCAATCCGAAAAAGGACAAACAGCCCGAAACTCATCAAGAAGAAAATCAGGAGCAAAACCACTAGTATCCGGCAAAACAGCACGACCCCACCTACCAAGCCAACCCTTCCCCCTACCATCCCACCTCTTCAACTGAAAAAAATGCCCATCAGAAGTAGCAGCAAGACCATTACTAATATTAAACACATTAACAAGACTCAACTTATAATCAGGATGAACACTCCCACGATAATGCCCACCCATCTCACCCATCCAAGGATCGCCAAAAAACCAATAAAAACCAGGCTCAACCGGAGCCTCATCAAACCACTCACCACCACCAACAAGATTCACAGGAGGCACACTCACAACCCACCACCCTTCTCAACCCACTACCTCTTAAAACTCTCCAACAACCAATCAAGCCGCATAACCCACAAGATAACAAGGAATACAACTCGCAAAACTCAAACCATCAACAGACCGAAGATCATAAAAAGAATGAAACTCCGGATCACCATTATCAACAGGAGTCACCCCACACACAACCCAAACACCATGCTCATAACTAACCCGATCACCAACCTTAAAATCAAATCGCACACTCATCAAACCACCCAGTACCAAAAAGAGGAAGGATACAAAACGAACCCAACCACCTATTACACACAAACCACCACCCAGTAAAATCACTACCTAATATGGAAAAGCTCAAGAGCCAACAACATACTCTCAGACATCTCACCACGAACATCATCAAAACCACCATCAAGATACAACCACTCAACAGAAGAAAATTTATCAGGCTCCCTCAACTCAATAACAGAATCAAACGGAACACGAAACTCATAAATCATCCCAAGCCACCACACACCATCAACCCAATGAGGAACACTCCCCCAAAAAATCGGAGAAACACCAGAAAAATCAAAACCAGTCTCCTCAAAAACCTCCCGAACAACAGCATCAGCAGGACACTCACCATCCTCAACCTTACCACCAGGAAGCACAAAAAGACCAGTATCCCGACGCCTCAACGCCACCACACCACCACCAGTAACACCACGAACAACAGCAGCACAACCCACAAGCATAAACCACCCCCAAGAATTTAACAAAAACCAAAGAAAAGAAACAATCACTCAGAAGACCCAAGACCACCCACCAACCCATCACAATTATCACGAAAAACCCGCAAATCCTCCACCTCCAACCTCAAAGCCTCACACTCAGCACGCAAAACCTCAAGCTCCTTAGACAACCTAGCAACCCTCTCCCCCTCATAACGAACAAGATTCTCACGACCCTCAAGACGATAAGAAATCTCACGCAACTTACTCTCAACCCTCTTACGAGAACCCTCAGTAGCATCCTTCCCAAAAAGCACCATAGCACCAGCAAGATAATCAACAATACCCGAAGGAACACTCACCCCACCAAGAATTCTACGAACAATCGTAACACAATGAGCATGCATATCCTGCCCACCCACATCACACCTAATCTGCTTCTTAACCTCCGTAATCAACTTCTCATCAGACCACTCCGTAAGCCCAAAAGAAGAAGTAGCACGACCAACCTCACGACCACCACCCATCGCAACAACCTCCTGACCCTTAAAACCACCAACCGGAGAAGGAACACAACTATCCGAACTCATAAAACACCCCCAAGAAAATAAAGAAACCAAGAAAACCACAAAAACCCAATACGTCCACGCAAACATAGATTAAAAACTTAATACAATCAAGCATTTAACCTAACCCAAAACCCCACACGCACACACCCGATTTCCCACCAGGAAACCCAAACCAACAAAATCAAGTCCACGCAAACATAGATTAAAAACTTAATACAATCAAGCATTTAACCTAGCCCGCCAATTTAACCAACACACCATAGCCCGCAACATACACATACCCGCGATTTCCTTCCTGGAAACCCATATACCAAGCAAGAACCAATGACAAGAATAAACGCTGGCATACACCCATACGAACTACCCGGCAAACAACTACTAGCAGAACACCGCGAAATCACCCGCATACCCAACAACGTCCTAAAAGGCAAAGCCAACCTCAACAACATCCCAAAAACCTTCACCCTAGGAAAAGGACACGTAACCTTCTTCTACAACAAACTACCATACCTCAAAGAACGATACACCCAACTCCACCAAGAACTAAAAAGACGCGGCTACAACATCACCGACAAAACCAACACCTTCCACAACCTCCCAACCACCATCACCATAAAAGGAAAAACCCACCAAATAAACACCCACTACACACCCACCCAAGAAGACCGACAACTCGTCATAGACAGAATCCATAGCAAGAATAAACAATTACATACCACTCCTCCCCCACCCCTCACAAAACCCTCCCCAAGACCCCAAAAACCTCGCAAAAAATCCAAAAACCCTCAAGATACCATCACAAGCATATAAAGCACGCACAGAAGAAGCAGCAAGTTCTTCTGATACCTCTCCAAGGCTCCCGGAGGCTCTCCACGGGCCTCGAAATATCACGGGAAGCCTGAGATAGCTTATACGCTAGACCCCCAAGAGAAGCGAAAGAAAGCCCACGTACGCGAGTTTCTTGGGATTCTTGGGGGAATAATTATAGTATGTGTTGCAAGTTTTTTGGGTAATATTTTATTATAAGTGGTTGGTTGGTTTTTTGTTTGATTTTATTGCTGTTTTGGGTTTTTTGGGGGTTTTGGGTTGGTTTAGTAGGTTGTTGATGCTTGGGCCTGTGAGGGTGCCTGTGCTGTTTTGTCTTTGTAGGGTTGTGGTGGGTGTTTTGTGTTGGTTTTCGGTGATTTTGTTGAGTTTCATGGTTTTTGTTTCTTTTTTTTTGGGGTTTGGGTTTTCTCTTTTGTATTTTTGGTGGGGTTTGTTTTATATGAGTGGGGTTTGGATGTGAGGTTGTGGGGTTTTGTTTTATATGGTGTTGTTTTTATGTGGTGTTTAGGGGTTTGGTTGGTCGTATTTGGTATAGTGGTGGTGCATTTGTTGGTATTGTGGGTGTGTTTCGATGATGTGGTGGTCGATGAGGGTGTTGGGGTCTGTCCAGTTGTGGTTTGGTGGGATGGTTGGTTTGTAGGTGATGTTTGGGTGTTTTGGGTATAATTGTGGGTTGTTGATGATTACGGTGATTTGTTGTGCGTTGTTGGCGAGTTTTTGGGCTTGTTGGAGCATTCTTTGGGTGCGGCCTGTGCGGCGTTTGGTTTTTTGTTGGGGGTTCATGGGTTTTTTCTTTCTTTTGGTGGGTTATTTTTGTGGGGTTGATTCGTAGGTTGTGATGTTGATTTGGCGGGGGTAGACTCTGGTGATTTTTGCTGTGCCGTCTCGTAGTTCGTGTGTTTCACCATCGGTGCTGCGGTGGTATGATGTTTGCCAGTAGGTTTCGTCTTCGTGGCGTAGGAAGGTTTCTGTGATTTTGACGCCGTGTCGCCAGTTGTCGTAGACTTTTCGTTCTACTCTTGGGAGTTCTTCGTTGTATAGTTGTTGGGTTGTTGGGGGTGTCATGGTTTTTGGGTCTTTCATTTGATGTTGTTGATGAGGTCTTTTAGGTTGTTTAGGTGGTCTTGTGCGATGATGAAGTTTTGTGTTCCGATTTTATATGGTGGTGGTGTTTCTTTCCAGAGGTGTGTCATGCCTTCTGCGTAGCAGTGTTCGTGGCGGTGGAATGTGGTGTGTTGGTTGTATGGGATGCCGTTTTTGGCGTTGGTTTCTGATTGGGTGTCGACTAGTAGGGTGGCACTGCTCCAGTATTTTTTGTACCATTCTGTGGAGGTCATTCGTTGTGTCCACTGGTCTTTTTGTTCTGGGGTGATGAGGCTCCAGCCGTTGCCGTTTTTTCTTGGGACTCTGAGGATTCTTGGGTCGTTGATTTCTTTGTCTGTCCAGTCTGAGTATGTGTATTCTCGGCAGCTTTTGATTTGGTCCAGGTACCATTGGTAGTTGTGGGTTGGGTAGATTTGGTTTAGTGGTGTGGTGAGTGGTTTGGTTGATTGTATCCAGGCGTTGAGGTCGTGGAAGTTGTCTCTGATGATGATTGTGAGGTGTGGTGTTGTGATTTGTATTACTGGTAGTGTGGTGCTTTTGCTGGTGTGGGTGCTTATGATGGTTGGTGGTGTGGTGTTGAGGTTGTTGGCGATGGTTTGGAATTGGTTTAGTTGTGTGAGTGCGGCGTTGGTCCAGGGGATGGTGGGGTGGATGTTTTCGAATTGGGTTGGTGTGTTCATTTGTTTTCTTTTGGTGTTATTGGTTGTTGGTGAGTTGTTCTTGTTTGTGTCGTTCTTGTCGGTGTCGTTCTAGTTGTTGTTTGTGTTCTTGTTGTTCTCGTTCGATTTGTATGTGTTTGATGGTGATGTGGTGTTCTCCTGCGGCTACTCTTCTGTAGACTTCTTCTAGGTCGTTGGCTGTTATGTTGATTTCTTTTGCGAGGTCTTGGAGGATTGTTACGAGGGTTTGGATGTTGGTTAATTCGTCGTTGTTTTCGTATTGTTTTGCTAGTGCTCTTATGATGGTTTTGAGGTGCATTTGTGGTTGTCCTGTGTTCTGTTAGGGTTTGTTTTGGTTCTGAGGTTCAATACTGTTTATGATTGTTCTTCTAGGTCGTTGGCTGTTCCGTGGATTTCTTCTGAGAGTTGTTGTAGGGTTGTTGCGAGTGTTCTGAGGTTGGTTAATTGGTCGTTGTTTTTGTATTCTGCTGCTATGGATCTGATGAGTGTTTTGAGGAATGTTTGGGTGAGGTTTTTTGGTTCATGGGTGGGTGAAGCCTTGGAAGTGTTTTTTCGCACAGGATGGGCCTATTGGGAAGAATCCCATGTATCCTGGGTCGTTTTGGTTTGGGTTTGTGTTTGGTGCTGCGATTGTTTTTCCGCCGTCGATTATTTCGACGTAGACTTTTGTGCCTGACAGTTTTTTACCACAGCAGGCACAGTGTTCCATGCTCCCTTGGTTTTTGTCTGACCATTTCATGGGTGTTGTTAGAATGTTTTGAATTCTTTGTGTGGGACTGTTGTCCATGGTGCTCTAGTCTGAGAATCCGAAGAATGTTCCGTCGTGGTTGAATAGTGGTGTTTTTGTGCGGTATTGGAGCTTGTTGTCGAGGTATCGCATTTCGAAGGTTGATTTGTGCTTGTCATATGGTAGTTTCATGATTGTTCTCTTGTTGTGGGTGATGAGTTTCTTGTGTTCCATTTTCGGATGAGTGTTCCGATTGTTGAGATGTGTCCGAATGGCATTTGTAGATTGCAGTTGGGGCAGATGATGCCGGTGTCTCTGATTTCTGCTTGTGTTGTGCAGCAGGGGCAGGGGTGGATTGTGGGTCCTAGTGTTTGGATTATGGTTTTGGGTGTTTGCATGCTGGTGTTTTATGATGGTTCTGTTTTGGTGGGTTGGGCTATTATTGTTTTTGGTTCTCTGTCGTTGGTGGTTGTTCTTGTCTCCGTTTGTGTTCTTCTATTTCTCGTTCGATTCGTATTTGTTTTAGGGTGACTACTTTATCTTCTTCGCGGAATCTTCTGTAGACTTCTTCTAGGTCGTTGGCTGTTACGCTGATTTCTTCTGAGAGGATTTTGAGGGTTTCTGCGAGGGTTTGGGTATTGGTTAATTCGTCGTTATCTTCGTATTGTTTTGCTAGTGCTCTTATGAGGGTTACGAGATTCATTTTGTGGTTGTCCTGTGTTGGTTTGTGGTTTGAAGTGTTTGGTCTGTCTGCTGAGCTACACGCCAATGATTCGAATACTTTTTATGATTGTTCTTCTATTTCGTTGGCTGTTCCGTGGACTTCTTCTGACAGTTCTCGTAGGGTTGTTGCAAGGGTTCTGAGGTTGGTTAATTGGTCGTTGTTTTTATATTCTGCTGTTAGTGATCTTATGAGGGTTTTGATTAATGTTTCGGTGAGGTTGCTTTGGTTCATTTGTGGTTGTTGATGGCGAACCGGGGGAATCGAACCTCCGAACGTCTGGGCAGTACCCAGCTTATGTGACACCAGTCACACGGTTCGCGTGGGGTTATTGGTGTGTGATTTATCCTTCTGTGCCGTATTTCTTGACGACATAAGATATGGCGTGAGACATTGTGTCCATTCTTCGTTGCATCGTTTCGTGGTGTTGGGTGCACCCTGATAATGCACTTCCGCAATGTTTACATTTTGCTTGGTTGTCGCATGGTCCTTCGTGGTTGCCGAAGTTTGCCATGTCTAGCCAAGCTTGTTGTAGGTTGGCTATGACTTGGTCGCTTGGTTGTTTTGTGGTGTTCACTTTACTAGACCTTTCCGTGTCGTGACGTTCTTGGTTCTGGACCATGGCAAGTACATCTTAGCAGTAGCCATCCTGAGATCGCACAGGCGATGCCCATTGCTTTAGGTAGTAATTCATAATGGACTGAGAGTTCGTTGTTGAGTGTTCCGTAGCCGAAACCAGATGCGAATATTAAGAACGAACCAAACACGTTTGTTAATACTGTGTACAATATTCTTCGCATTTGTTTAATCTATTCCGTCTGTGCAGTTGAGACACATTTTTTACACGTTGGTGTACGGCTTGAATCGTTACTGATAATCCACCAGCTTTCGTTGATAGATATCCCACATATTGTGTGTAGGCAGTCGTCCGATCCGTGTATCATGCCGAATAGCATGTCGCTCTTATTGCAGCGTTGGACGGCGTAGGTTGGATTTTCTTTTTCCGTCATTGTGGTATATGTCTCCACATTTTGAATGTACTTGGGTGGTGTAGGCTTCCATCTCGTAGTTGCCAGTGCGGGCGGTATCCGTCTCTTCCGAAGTATGCCATAGCTTCGATGATATTAGCTTTATGGTCTAGGACTTGGACCCATTCTTCGTTCGGTGGTTTTTGGTTTTTGAATGGTTCTTCGGTTGTTTCTTTTTGTGACATTTTTAAAATACTTATATTGTTGTTTATGATTAGTCCGTTGAAATTTTACTTAAAATCTTTATATTCTCTAATTGACTGGGTATACGATGGCAGTCTCTTTCATCAGTGTTAGTGGTTTAGCTGGTGCCACCGCCGGCATAACTGTCACCTTGCCAGCTAGTATTACCGATAATGATTTCTTGTTGTTGCTGATCGAAACCGCTTGCGATAGTGTTAGTACTCCTAGTGGTTGGATTCTTGTTCCTGGTGCTCCTGTTACTACTAGCGGTGCTTCTGGTAGTACTGGTGGTACTCGGTTGCATTTGTTTTACCGATTTTATGTTAGTGGTGATGGGAATGTCACGATCCCTGATACTGGTAATCATCAATTAGGTGTTATTTTAGCCTTCCGTGGTGTTGATCTTAGTACTCCTTTTGATCCAGCGAATGGTGTAGGGAGTGTCGACGAAACTAGTTCTGGAACTTTATCGGCTAGTGGTATTACAACTAGTGCTGTTAATCGGTTTGTTCTCGCGTGTTGTGCTAATCCGTTAGATAGTACTGATGAACTCTTCCCGAGTGTTTCGAATGGTTCCGTCAGTGGTTCGATGTTGTTTAGTTATAGCTCTGGGACCGGCAATGGTGGCGGTATTGGTGTCTGGGGTGCTCTGTGGGGTAGTAGTGGTAGCACCGGTTCATTCAGCTGCTCTTGGGACGAGGGTGGCTTCGGGATGATCTTCGAGAAGCAAGTAGCCTTTGTTCTAGGACTCGTTGCTACTGGTGAAGGTGGTGGTGGAGGAGGCGGAGGAGGCACTAGTGGTAATTTCCTCGCATTTTTCAACTGACCTCTCGCTGGATTACCTTATACCTATTGTTTTTTACTTCTACTGTTATCTCTATAACCGATCCGTTTGAACTACATGGATATTGTCCTATGTAGTTCCCTTCTGGTGTTTGAAAATAGACTGCAAATTTGTGCCAATGTCCCTTATACGTGCCGTCTGGGATATTTATTGGTGATGCCATCACTACTGATTGCAGATATCTATCCATAATAATCACCATTCAGATTTTAATACAGCAAGTTTGTCTCACATATCATTCGCTGCTTTGAGCAGTGAATCACCATGACAACGTTTTGGTTTACAATAGCAGACTAGGTCTTTACCTGTTAGCTTGCTTGTGTCGATATGTGGTAAGGTGTATTGTTCGTACAGATCACATACATCATCTCTTGTCATCGGCTTGTCGGTGTATGGGTGTGGTTGCCCGATTATGAAGTTATTGCCGTACGGGCTTCCTCGTCCTATGTATATGGCATCTGGTGGTGCGGTGTTGTGATGTTTGTTGTGTACCTGTGGTGGATTAGTGTTGTTCATTGCTTCTCTTTAGAGCTTAACGCGGTGAGTTTTCCTTCTGCTGTTGATATTATTTCAAGGGTTTTCTTTCTGACATTACCAAGCGATGTGGCAAGTTGTATTATCACTAATGATTTCATGTGCTCTTCGCTCGTGGCTATATCTTTGAAGTGTTCCATCGCTTCTGATAATACTGCTGCGGCGAATATGTCGCGATTGGCGACGTTCTTGTGTATTTGATGCAGACTTATCATGGTATTCCAGTGAGATTAGTTGGATTTCGCCAATTTGCGTTTATTTTTAACGACGCCAACTTCGACATCTGACAATTTCAATATTGGCACAGCATTCTCCAAGAATTGTTCGATGTCTTTGACAAGTGCTAACATATCAAGAAAACATGCTGTCGCTTCAAACGACGTTGAGTCATTCAAGACCTCCTGTCCGCGTGTTATAATTCTACTCCTGCGACCATCCGGAGCTTCTACGAACATACACTGTACATCAGTGATGCCGCGTGAGACAGCATATCTCTGAAAGCTTACATCGCCCCAGAATTTTACACCGGCATCATTTGTCGCGTCCGGTGGCGTGTTGTTAGTCCAAGGCGTCCAAAATGGTGCGTTTCGATCTTCTTTCATGTTATTCATTCTTGCACCACTTTCAGTGTTATTGATCGTTCAGCGACAGCTTTCTTGATGGTTTGGTCGATAGATTCGTTCACTTCTTTTGTGACAGCCTCTTGAATTCGCGTTCTGACGATTCTTTTAGCTGTTCTCTCTACCATTTCGTCAAAAGTCTCTGTGCCTACCGTCATCGATTGCACGGCTTTTTCTGCCATTGCTTCGACGCGGTCTGTTAAGTATTTCTTGCATGCGTTGACGATCATGTTGTCAACAAGTTCTGATGTCGGGTATTGGAGATACCATCTCCATCTGCCGGTTGGATCTCTATTGCCAAGTTGATACCCGTCGACAATCCTTTTCACTTCTTCCGCAATAGATTCAGTCATCGCATGGCTTAATTTCCATAATTCTTTGTCAGCGAGTTCTTTAAAGTGGCGTGATACAATATCCCTGCAAGCTTGCTTTCGTAGTTGAATTTCAACATCTGGGGATGTTGAGAATAACCGTTCCAGGGCTGGTTGTGTCAGTTGGAGTTTTATTGTTTCTGCTGTCATCATATGTCTTTCTAATTGATTATTGGTCTGGGCATTTACGAACGACCATACAATTGACGTTCGATTCTCTTCCGTTCTTGTCCCATTTTACACGCCATGGGCTGGATTTTTGTTTGTTTCGGCGTATGATGGTTCCCAACCATCCGGATGATATAGCGTAGACTCTATCACCAACAGCTAGCTTCTCTACGATTGGGAATCCCATAACACACTTTCAAGATTCATGTTGCGTTGTCAACTTGCTCCTTGATCTGATCACCGTAGAAAATCTTCTTTGCGATATTGCCTTCAATCTTACTGCAGACGATGTTGTCCATTTCTGATCTCCACAAATTGAAATCATGTAATGCTATAGCAAGCTTCTCATACGCTCCGCTATCACATACCACCTGAGAAGTAATCATCATCTCCCTGATCATCTCTCTGATCTCTTTGGCTTTATTGCCAAGTTCGATCCACTGCTCCAATGTCCATTCTTCTGTCTTACAGTGCATAATAGTCCCCAAACATGGTTGTAACACAATGTAGCAATCGCTACTATATCAATTATTCGAATTAGCGTTCTGCATCTTGAAGATTATGAACTTGGCAATGATTGCCAGGCAGCCGAACGCCATCTACTGTCGGGCAAGTGCAATTTATTAAGTGTGCATCACGCAGACCTCTAGCGTAGCCGAGTTCTTCGGCACGTCTGCAATCTTGCTGGTTCTTCGCAACTAATCTATGGATTTCTCTGTGCAATTCAGTATCTTCGAGCCTGTACTTGAATAGTTCAATTTCAAGTTCTCTAAGGTGTGCGGCATCGATCTTGCACGCTGGTGTTGAGATCTCTCCATAACCGAAATGATCACCAGCTTCTTTGAAGTCATTGAAAACTTCATCACAGTGAAAACATTTCCAAGGACCGACTCTATCGATCATGATTTTATTTTCCGATCTAGAACAGGTGTTACTTCTCGTATAACGCGAATTATTGGTTCGCCATCGACAACAGTCTCACCGTCTTTTCAACCCCGTTATTCATCATGCGTTCTGAATATCTCCGCACGGGCTTGAATTTCGAATCGATGACATAAATATTGTAACACGTACCAACAGTTGCTTCAGCGAACTTTTTGGCGAGATCCCAAGCCTCTTTTTCCGTTGATATTAATGTCTCGCCAGAGAGTGGCTCGGGAAAATGATCAACATGAATCATTTTATTATCGCAAAATTTTGTAAAACACACCATATACCCCTTCATGGAGGTAATATCGCGTTCTATCCCCATTATCTCAACAGCTTCACTCATCTTCATACTTATGGCCCTTCCAATGTGGTCATTTTATTTTGCGAATTATGCGAAACGGTGGTTCATATATTATTCCGTTGCATTCAACTGAACTGACTGATGAACCATCGAAAAGTCTGTATTTGAAGCTAGACCACATCTCTTGAATCATCCACACGATCTTGTTGCAGAAATTCACATTCTCGTTAAATTCTGATACGCTTTGCATCCACGTGATTATCATGGCATATATTATGGCTTCTGCTAATACTATCAGTATCAGTATAACTATTAATGCTACCGTGATGATTCCTATTATAGTGAATATTATCATGTCATTTCCTATATTCAGTATGTTCTTCGCAGTACATCGCAACGACCAATTTATCGCAAGAATCTCGTAACATTTCTGCTACATGGAATCTTTGGTCTGACACGGCATGTTGCTTGACTTCTGAGATCAATTTGAGAAGTATCTCCATTCTCTTCAGACGTGGCACGCAGGCACATCCTATTGCTGGCTGTGTTTCTGCTCTGCACAGTTCGCAAAAATCTTCACTATGAGTCATAGCCAACCACCTCCGGTGTTTTCATTAAGATTGGCACCGAATCATGCGTTCTACCGTCCAATTTCCGCCCTGCAACCCTTTTGCCAACACGAGTCATCGTGTCATCAAATTCTCCCCACTGTTTGAATAGGAATGCTTTGTTGGCTTCTGCACATTGATCACGCAGTGATCTGAACCAGCCTATTTGTGCTGGTCTTGCTTGTGGTCCGCTTTCTCCACCGGTTATAACCCAGTCTATAGCATTTGTTTTATGAATTGATGTTTTAAGACTAAACAGTACGTTTTGCGATGTATGAGCGTCGAATTCGACTCTGCGTAGATCGACAGGACCGACCATCGGTTCACACGATAGAAATAACACCGGAGACAATTCTCTCGCACCAAGAAGCCTTGGTATTCTTATATTAGCGTATTCTTGGTTCTCTACTGACGTGCCTAGCCATATGTTGGGTCTAGGACCACCATGCCACATTTTGTGAATATTCTCTGGTCTCTTCGTAAGTAATAACCAATCGAGATATGGTGTCTGGTCGATTAACCTAAACAACCTCTTTCTTACATGTTCAAGTGTCAATAATTCATCGTTATGCATATCTGAATTGCAAGCTTCTTGGAATCTATCGTTCAAGATTTTGCCGCGATTGTTCCTTATAGGCCCTTGCCAGTCTTCAAAGACATCTGATAATGAGGCACAGAATACTCTATATCTTATTCCAAGTGATTCAGCTTCTTGGTTCCACAATAATGGATTTTCCCAATTTTGATCGCGAGTTATAATTCGTGTGCCGGTTGGTCCCCACTCGACATTGTGGCGATTGTCGAAGTCACGTTCGGCATAGCAGTTAGCACATGCTGGACTTACTTTTGTGCAGCCGATCCATGGGTTGAATGTGTGGTTTGTCCATTCAATTTTACTATTCTTGGTCATGTTTGTTTCTTTGCATTCTTGTTAACGTAGTCTGATTCGCCAATGTTACCTATTACAATAAATACTTCAGAACATGATTGTGAACCTAGTTCCGGATATTTAAAAGCCATGCATCCTGAACAATATTGGTGTGCCCAATAACCGCATTGGTCATACACCCAATTATGTTGTCCAACTATTACAGGACATCTAAGTTCACGTATCTTCTCGCCCCACTCAGTGACTTTGTTACATTCTTCGTCATCAGTCAATATCAGCCGTTCAATAATATCACATATAGCAAGAGAGATATCAGTCGCCGTGTCGGAATATTGTTTGTTAATCAATTCCGTGGCTATGAAATTACGTAACTTAGGCAATAGGCGATCGCCCATATTTCCCACACTATTCTTGGAATTGATCAAGATACCTAGGCAAATTAGGCGGATGATCTTCTAGTTTTGGAAAGTGATCAGACAGATTCTGCAAGTATTCTACAGCTTTACCGAGATCCCAAGCATGAACGAAGGTTTCAGACTTCGTTACAATATCTTCTGTGATTATCTTCCTGATTGGAGTTTCACTCCAGTCAATATTGATTACCCTCTCAAGCCATCCTATTTCTATCAGTCCAATTTGTGTCTTAACTAACCACCAAGGACTTATAGTACTGATTTGAGCATTTGTAGATTTTATGGAAGGAGGACTACATTGGTCATCCGGATTGCGTCTATATTTATTATCGCAATATCTATTATGTAGTTTCCATACTTTCAACGTTTCGATGCCAGCGTCTTCGAATAACGCTAGCATCTTATATTCACTGAATGGGTGCATGATATTATCTCAACATCCGTAAGCTGGGTGACTAGCTATTTCATCGTTGATTGTGGATGTAGACCCACAACGCATACATCTGTGGACATTTGGTGCCACAGAATATCCCATAGAACGACCGTGTCGTAATACGTCGAGGGTGTGAGTAATCATTTCGTTTAGTTTAACAGCATCACGTTTCATTTCATTTGTTGAACGAATCAATTCAACAGCCATATTCGTAAGCTGTTTAGATGACATCTTCCTCCATCTATCAGTTCGTTTGTCTCTGAAATGCATCACACCATCTATCACTCTATAATTGCTGCTCATTTGTAGCACCTTCCTCATTCGGTGATTTATCAATTCTGCTGTCTATGATAACGTATTCCGATTCACCATTGGAGAACCAAAATTGACGGCTTCTTTTGTCTTTTTCGACCCATTTCTGAGCCTCTTGCAAAGTCGGTGATCTCTTGCAAAGTCGCCATTTTTCTGAGATCTTCAATTGAACACGAAATTCTTCATCCCAGCGTGTGTATATGTGGAACGGGCAATCTTTCTTCCTCGGTTTACGTCCCATCACCGAAGTTTGTTTTTGCTCTTCTCGAACCTCTTGTAACGTTTTCTCTCGCATTGATCATTCCCCGTGATTTTCGGAACTAGCTGCTATATCGTGAATACCGAATTCTAGCCTCTTCGGCGACCAAGTCACTTCAGGAATACCACGGTAAGTGCCGCATTTCTTCAACGCATTATCAATACCTACTACCAATCTTGCGACATCTATAGCCTTACTCAAATCAGATATCAATCCAAGATCAATACATTCACCATCGCCCCTCTCAAGAGTTAATCTTATACAATTCGAATAAGTTCGTGGGCGAAATCTTTTTGCAACATAGTTTTGCGTCTTTTCAGTGTTATCGACTTTAGCGGCATTGTCTCGTTCAACGTATTCTTCAAACGCATGAACTAGATCATTGATGCTATGAACTCTACTAATCAACGATGCTTGCATCGTGGAATTCTGTTCTAGAAACTTAGATATGTTTGATAATTTCGTGACATAATCACGTATCCACATTATCGGGATATTTTGTTCTGGACTATCCATTATTAGTTTCCGTGTCGTTCTGGTTCACTTTCGCACAAATAGCCCATTATGAAGTCACGCAGTTTGTGTACCACCATAGACTCCTGTTATCGACGAGTCTATATTAGTTAAATCTATATTGCATCATTTTATGGTATTATCTGAAGTGCCGATATAGCAAGTTGCAATGCTAGCTGTTCGTCCGACTCCGTTTTCAGTTAAAGTCCGCCAATCTACAACAACAACGCCAGTAAACAGCACCCTCAATCTATCGATGAAATCGAGTTTGGTTATTGCACGCCCTACAATACAATCATTGCATTTGAAGTCACATGCAGGCATAGGGCAATATTTAACCGGAAATAGTTTATTCTTCAATCTTTGCCATCTGCTACTGTTATCTGGTTCCGCACAACATTGCTGGTCTGATTCTGAACAGTTTTCTCGATCACAGGACATGTTTTTGATTCCATCGACATAGCCACGAAAATACCAAAAAATACGCAAAGACCTAACATATCGAACAAGAATTCCATTAATCCATCCTATATGTGATCTCAAAAGAACCGTCTACGGACAGCTGTCAAACCATGCTCCGGACATATAAAATGCCAATTTCGCCCAGTGCCGCTAACCTTCATCTTGACAGGCTCACCACAATCGCAGCGTGTCGGAAGACATGTCGATTGACCGCATTCACGAATACGCATTAATTTGACGCCAAACCACTTCAAAATCAAATTCAACATAGACAAACCTCAATCACGCCTCGGTGGTGTCAATAAAGCATCCCACCAAATCAATTTAAACCAACGATGCCAGCCGAAAGTCTTCTTCAGCATAGTCAGCTTAACTCTTTTTACAAATACTCCAGTTTCTTGTATATTATCGAAGTTCGGAACATCATATTCCCAAGGCTTCATTTCGTGAGACTTCGGTTTCTCAGCACGAGGTCTCATAGCTCTATAACCTTATACTCACCATCAGACTTCTTCACTTGGTACTTTACCCCAGATGGAGTATCGACAATCCCATTTTCATCTATAGAGAACGCTGACAAATTTTGGCTTTGTGGAAGTCCTGATTCGTAGAAAGCTTGTCGTCTTTCTTTCAATATCTGCCCACGTGCATAAACTATCGCACGACGAATGCCTATCTTAACATCAGGGTATTTTCGGTACAAGGCGGTAATATTCTCATCGTTGATACTGTCGATCTCAATAAGTTCTTTCAACTGTTCAACTAAAGCATCAATCTGAATTTGAATAGTCATTGTAGTTTCTTATTGCACAGTTGTTTCTATTGATCAATCTAATTCAATTTGTGATAACGTCAGCATCATGTGGTGGAAATGTCGGAGATGTTTCAAAAATTATCGTACCTGTGCCGGTTTCATCGACAGGTTGATAGGTAAGACAAAATCTACACAAAGTCCCATTCTCATCCTCGTGCCCGGTCAGTTTATCACCACATTTCGGGCACACTTTTGCTGGCTCACAATTCTCATTTTTTGTATTCATTGTCATCTCATATTACGATTGCTAGAAGGTATACCAAAACGCACACCAAGCCCACAGCGAATAAAAATATCGCAAGTCTTCTTTCTTCTTTGCTGCTAGAAGTGAATCTTTCTTGATTCACATTCGTCCACGGTCTTTTATCAATGGGTGCTGGTGAATACTCTATGATATCGTTGCCTTTTCTGGAACGCATCTTGAGTTTTCGCAGGTCTACAGATACTCTGATTACAGATCTACGTATTGGTCTCCTGATAGTTCGAATTCTTTTTATCCGACTATAGTATGTGTCACCCATTTTCGCATAACTCCATTCATACAATCAGGAGGTCACAACATTTCCCATTTCATCCCGAAACATAATCTCTGCATGAATCGATGAAATAAATTTGGAGCAGTCGGCAATGAGAATTGCAATTGCGTATCACCTGTCGGCATGAACTTCCAGTACATTTTTGGTGTTGTAATATGCCCAGAACACAACATCTCTCGTTTCCACGGTTTACCAGTAAGATACAACCACATATTAGCTCTCGAAAATTGATGAAGGAAGACTAACAGACATGAACTTAATGTCGGGCAATATTTCACCTTCTGTAAAACTTTGCGAAACTATCGCAATGCGTATCGTCGAAGATCCCGGTGGACCAACAACAGTCGCAGAAATCACTTTAGCATCATCCGGTAGCCCGTCACTGATTACTTTATAGTAACCACTCTTATCGCCAGGTCTTTTCAGACCATTGCAGAACATCACAAACATATCGAGCGAAACATCAAGATAGGACACTGGCATTATTAATCTCGACTGTAATACGGTTCGAATGAGTTAGCTTTTTGACCATCTGGATTCAAAACATGCGGAAAAGCATCTGACAATGCTTGGAAGACTGTGTCGCCAGTGCCGATCTCACGTTCACACGGTTTTGCCATGTAGTGTTCGATTACGAACCATTGGATAGTGTAGTCATCACCTCCAGTCGGTACGTTCCTGCATCGCAAGTCACATGACTTGTGTTCTAGTTCCCAGAACAGCAGTTCTATATCTGACATGCTATCTCTCACTATCACACGCAATACGGCGTTTGAAATAAACTTTCAAGTGTCTAGATTCGTTATCAGTATGATGGGCCAATCTCTCCGAAACATGGAAAGCCTCCCACCCCTGCTCGCCTAGCGGTTTCATAAAATTTTCGAGCATTTCATCGAAATATCTTCCGACCGTGGTATCCTCACAACGATATTCCCATTTTTCAGACATATCATATCACCTGTTAAGAACAGTATCCATGCCATTTTTTAGATTCTGGTAACTCATTGCAATCGCAAGCCCAATATGAGAAAGTCTCGTAGTAGCCTTTATAGGTAGTTGGAACCATCGCACAACTACAGAATGGGCATACTGGTTTGTTAGCAGAAATTAGTCGTTGCAGTTCTTGAAGTTTAGTCTCCATAGCTTCGACAGCGATGCCATCATCGACTAAACCAGCTGCCATGATCCGAGTCCCCAGATCACTCATCTAAGCGTCCTTCTCCCGGAAACAGTCCATACTAGTCCATATCTTCGGCACAATAGCCACAGAACGCAGTATTACCAAATCCAGCCCTACCACCTTCAGCTTTTGTGGCATGTTTATCGTTCCTAGGCGGAGTACCATGCCTAAGGATTTGTTTGCCGCATGATGCACATAAAAGACGATGTATGATCTCGACAGCTTTATCGTTCATCGCAATTCCTGTTCTACCAGTCTCCATCTACTTCTTTCGTCCGCCACCGAATTGTAATAATCAACAATTATTTCAAATGGCTGACCAGTTGATCGTAATGTCGTAATGCAATCCTGTTGCAATTTTGTTAATTCGTGAATATATGAGTGGATCGGATCAGATATATAATCCAATATTTTATTTTCAGCTTCTCTCCTATCAATATAGACATCATCATATATTGATCCAGTGCCAATGAGATAAACCGTATCACCACGTCCGACAGTACGCTGATTATCTGGTATTTTCGACGAATCAACTGATATTGCTGGTAGACCTATCGAATCAACTACTTCATCTACCATTATCAATCTCCATTCTTAAGACATGAAATCAACCAATCAAATACGCAAAGACTCACTGATTCGGATTAACAACTAGGCAAACAGTCACTTCTGTCTCGTGCTCGATACCATCATTTCCATGCCAATTCCCGAAGCAAGCTTCTATGCCATCTTCGCAAAACCACCTATCACTTGGATCTTCGCTAGCATCGTTGGCTATCGAGAATCTCAATATGGCGTGCGGGTTATGATCCTGCAATGTCTTAATCATGTCTTCAACAGTCATCACGACACCCTCACAACTTTCTCAAGCCACACAGTCCCTATCAAGTAATTCGAGTCTTCTTCATTGGCGACTCTCCAAATTTCCGTGCTATTTTCCGATTCAGCAAGAAGCTTGTTGGCCTCGCTGTACGACATCAACTGCAAGTCAACACGTCGCCACTCCGGAAAGATCTTAGACCACAGTTCGATCATTCTTTTGATCATAGCACTCACTCCGTTTTGATGTATTCAGTAAGCCCTCTATCAACACCAAAATTATCACATCTCATTTGCATATATAGATATGGCAATCCGTCACCACAATTTGAAGCTGGTATCTCACCGATCGTTGCTGGCACATTATATGGAGTACCATCTGGCAAGATTACCTGCAACAACAGACACATATTCGGGTCAAATTGTCCAAGTTGCTTGATAATATCACCAATAGACGCACCGCTATAAATCGTTACAATAGCATTCGGTATCATCGCGGCCCATTCTCTTTCTCGAATCTCTCCCTCAACGATTCATAAATCTTTCTATCAGCCTTTTCCCGTTCCTTTTCCAATTCTTCAAACTGCATTCCTTTCATGGTATCATATTCATCAGCGGACATAATACCGAGATCAATCAGTTCATAACGAGACCATGACTTCTCATCAAAATTGGACTCATCCAATATAGCCTCGTCCTCATCCTGTGGATCAGTTTTAAACATCATGAAGGTACCATCAGTAAAGGTGATCATGAGTTCGTCATAGTTCAACGAAGCTCGTTCAATTGTCTTACCTTCACATTCCCGCATGCCGATTTGTGTTCTCATCAGTTATTTTCTTTCTTCTCTGTTTACCAATAGGGAGTATAACAGGTTCATCACACAATTTGTTTACGATATCGTCAACAACGCCATAAACGTGGTATTTCGAACCATCACATATTATGACTGGAGTTCTATCTTCAACACATACCGCCGAAATGTGGTTTCTAGACAGGTAAATGTCACCAAGATCCCTGATTCCTTTAACACATGTCTTACGAAATTTCACTAGACCCATCATCACATCCTTGTAAAAATGTCGATATCAGCTATCACGCCAATTCCCTTTCGGCCTCCACTTCAACAGATCGTCTTCAGATAGGTCACCCTTCAGCATACAATTAAGTATGTTCCATTCCTGATCTGTCAAGACAGATTTATGCCAGTTACGCCACCATCGATACCATTTCAAATATTCATGATGGTCTGCGAAATCAAATTCATCGCGAGATATCAACACACGAATTAATGCTTGTTGATCCTCGCGTGCAGCACATTCAGCGTCTACCCATGAATTTTCAGCGATTTTCCCTTGCATCTTAGCACTATTCTGGAAATTCAAGAAACAATCAGTAGCGTCTATATAAATATAGATCATCAATTCTGATAATTTCGATTCATCTTCAACCGCGAAAAATTTCAACATCGTCATCGAAATCCTAAAGATCAATCAAAAACAGAACCAACCACCACACTTCGTGCACCGAATGCCTGACACGCAGTTAGGATCTAACACATGTTCACAATTTGGATCGGCATCGTACAATTCAACAGCACCATCTTCGTCAGAAACCGAATTATCAGGCTCATTAGTGCTTGCTGGCTTGATTTCAACACCTTCTGTCTTATTCTTAGTCATCTGATCGTTTAGCATGGTTGCTATCTCATAAGCTTGCACAACCAGCATGGTTTCACTGCAGTATTCGCAGCCAAGAATGAAAATCGGCGTTACTTCATCTAACCGCAATCTACCATTTTCACAGTGTCCATTATTGTGGACACTGACTGTCCACGACAATTCAGATTCACCGCATTCGCGACAATATTTAGGAATATCCATATCGTATACCATCAGGTTCTTGGTTCAAGCATATCTGTCGATTATCTGTTACAGTATAAATATCAACAGTTAAATATTATAATTTCTCTACAATAGAAGTCCGTGCGTCGAACCAATTGGCTCCCTTAAAATCCTCACAAACGATTTGATTATCGACCATTTTCACGGCAGCAGCTAGTGATTTCAGATCTTCTATGTTGGCATGAGGATAGAAATCTTCTGAACACACACATAAGATATCCTTCTCCACAAGCCTGGCTATTAACGCTCTGGCATTATGATCAAGATTTCCTACGCCAAACTCTTGCAAAAATTTTCTTATCACACTGACAGATGTCATATAATCACTAATAGCATTCTTATCGTCCACCGCTATCTCCTTGTTATCATTTAACGTCGCAAGTATCGCGTAAGATATCCATCATCTCTCTCGGAACTAGGACCCTTCCTTGAGTGTTGATCATACGATCAAGAGGTTCTAATTCTATAGCGTCTTCTTGATCTGTCCCACCCAAGAACACGCCAGTAACTCTCCATACACGCCATCTATTGTCGGAGATCTTCACACGAATTATCTGGTTTAGATTCCAAGATTTATTGTTCATTTCAACAGCCCATTCAGAATTAGTGCCTAGCACTCTTGATAAATTTTCAAAAGCTTCCACAAGTTTATCTGAAGACATAATTATCCCAACGTCATAACTTGGTTGATTATACCATCCTTAATCACCACATTGATTCTGTTTTTAACATAATCATTTGTGATTGCATAATTACTGCCATTCTCCACACAAACACGTATGATGAAATCATCTATTACTACTCGTTCACGATCTTCAGGAACTGGATTGAAATAATTGACGACAATGCGTGTCAACGATTTCAATCTATGCAATTCATTATAAGCTTCTGAGATAGTCTTGCCCAAGATGAGGCGTGCAACGATGTCTATCATTCTCGTACTATCAACGACGTCTATCATTCTCATATCAACCATCCTTTTCGATTGTTCGTTCTGTGTTTTTTCCATCCGTCTTCAAAAACACTTTAAGACATCCTATTTCATAGAGTCCAAAGTCGTATTTATGGAGTACAGAAGACCTTGGTCGATGATCTGTAACAATCATCGGACGCTGAAACACGATTTTGCCAAGTTTATAGATCATTCGACAGATCCAATCACAGTCCTTTTGATATGACCGCCACATTCTAAACCTATCAACATGCTTATCGCATTATATCTAGATTCTCGTACGGTCGGATTCGCCAGTATCTCATCTTTCTGGGCCTTCAAATCCTTAATCATAGCGACAAGTTGAATTGGGTCTGTACAACCATCGCAACATTCATCTAGAATGTCGATGTCGAGACACAATAAAGCTGCTACTTGCTTATATTCTGTTGACTTATTGTCTTCTGATTCTGACATATCATTATACCCCTTATTGTGATCGATCTAGTTTAATCATTCAGGACGGAAACATATCAAGCATAATTTTAACCTGAGCTAACAGAACTTCAGCTGATTCTCTATTGCTGCATCTAATACAGACTTCGCCTGGCTTCAGTTCATCAGGATTTAATTTCAAGTCTCGAATCCTTGAACCTAGCTTGTGCTTAACACCAGTGTCCCTGAATATCAATCCGCCAGACCCACCAGAGTCAGTAAACGGCAGAATTGCTATTTTGCCCTCACCGAGATTAATCTCTAACGGTTCTTGTATCATACTAAAATCAATACTTGGTTGTTCCAACGTCATATCTCCTTAATTCACAGTCCGATAAAACTGAGTACCACGTCAATGAACGCACCAATCGGAAAGCCTATCGCCATCCATCCGACAATGACAATAGCAGGCTGTCCATTAACAGTTGCTATTCCAGCGAATAATAGTGCAGCACAAACGCCTAAAAATATTCTCTCAGGTAATTTAGCCATTTTCAGTCAATTCCCTCCGCATTGATTCAAATACATCTTTAAGCCACCTCTCAGCTTTATCACGTTCATCAAGTTCAAAACGTGCTGCCTCAAAGATGTTAGGACACCACGTTCTCTCAGGAGTCAGCCATTCGGTATGTTTTGGAACACCGCGTTCGATCACCCACGAATCAGCAATAGGCCCAAAAATTCTCGGCATATCGTCCATTACCAGCTCCCGCATTCTAAATCGTCGTCCTCTTCGGGTATCGTTCCATAATCGCCATTTATCGCAGCCTGATACTTATCGAACCAGTAATTCCCGCGAGCTTGTTGCGACATACATAAATTGTGCATCTTCACATCACGACGTAATAGTCCGGTAATATATCCGACCACAAATATGCAGACTGACCAGACAATTACCCCAAACATATCACACCATTATGCAAGAGTCCAAGTAAATCCTGGTTCATCAAATCTCAGCCACTGAAATCCCCAAAAATCTACTCCGAACAGCCATTTCCTATCACTATCAAGGTTAATGCACAATACGTGTCTAGGCTGTAATACCGGAAAGCCATTGTGTGGTGTCATGGCAACCAAACATTGGCCACCATTGGTGATATGATCAATTATTTGTTCAGCTGATGTCGGTACCCTGATGGAGATACTGTTAACATTTATCGGCTTCTCAAACATCTATAAGCTCACGGGTGGTCAAATCTTTAATCTGATTCTTCAAATCAGCGATCTGTTCCGTGAGGCCATCGATTTCAGCAAATGGGTCTGAATCGTGAACACGAATCACTGTGCTGTTTGGAGCAACATTTTGCTTATTTAGCCAATCAATCAATCTAGACATCAATTTACCATCACTGGAAATGATTGACAAATACGATGACTTATTTTGTAGTTCGCAAGATTTATTTTGTTCATTCACCTTGATTGCTTGCCTCTTTATTAATCTTGCGTGGGTGCCAAAAATGGCACCATTCGCCGTCCGTTGGATGAGTGTAATTCTGATACATCGAATTTCTAGTCACAGAATCTGGAACCGGACAAGCACATCTACAACGATCTGAGTTAGGCATACGAACTTCAGGTTGCCATAGTGAACAGGTCTCACATTTTCTTGGGAGCGTGCAATCAACATCAACGCCAACCAATGGAAATGATTTCGTCAACATATCAACTTCTCCAGAAATCTGCAACGTCTGGATAGTCATCAACCATCATCGTGATGAACTTATCTATTAGCTCGTCACAGTTTTCAAAAGCTTTCGGGACACGTGCCCTGTACGTCCTGTCATAACACTCACCAGTCCATCTCACAGACGGATGAGTATCAAATTGACTTGTCTCATCAACCCATTCATGAGTGAAGAACAAATCATCGTTGTTCCAATCCATGCCTGGTAATTCGCGGTGAATGTTCAACTCTAATTCGTCTTCTGACATCCAAGAATCCTTCGTCTGTCTATATCATCCGTTATCACGACTGTGAAATAATTCGATCTGCGATCGCCAATGCTCTGGCATCTCATCGGTTTTCATAATCTTATGGACGGCATCAAAATCAGAAGCGATATAATGTGCTTTCCAATACCCTGGGTCCAATTTTGTCGTATTGTCGTAGTTGCAAATTATCGCTTCGTTATGACCACCATTAGACGATTTGACTGTGATACAAATTAGACTATGAGTTGGTTTTCTTGTATTATAGTAGCCAACATTGGGTGGCCCAACAACAGGCATATCTTTTCGATTAACGTCCGGAGAAGTCGGCAGTTCGACAGGTTTAACAATTGGTTGGTCAACCACCAAATCTACCCAAGATGGCTGGGTTTTTGTACATTTCGCCGTGTTGTCGGTTGATTCATTATTTCTTGGTGCCGGAAAGATGGTAATTCCAACCCATATGAAGGCCCAATATACAGAATATATCCTACCAGCTAATTTTCTGTTAAGTTTGTAATGTTTCCATAACAGTGAAGGTATCATTGGGATTTTCCTCCACAACGGTAACATCAAGGTTTCAAGCGGGAGAATTTGCAGACGTTCAAAAAAATCTTGCTGTGTGGTTGCATCCATAGCATTGAAACGTTCAAGCCACGATTTACCAGAATTATCGCTCATAGTACCTCCATAGAATATTGATTTCAACACTACTTAATTTCAGCCAACGCTTCAAGAAGTGCGGCTTTAAAATCTGAAAACCCAGAGAAACGATATTCAATGAGGGATGCTGATCGAATATCACCACGATCTATGAACTTCCGTTGCGTATCTTTCAGTTCAGCTGTAGTCTTACTTCCTATTTTCTCAATGATTTCAACAACAGACTGAACTGTAACAACAGGTTTACTGACTACTTTAAATTGTGGGATGTTAATGGCCTCAGTTCCAGCAGAAGGCATCGTAACCCCTTTAGCTGGATCACCAAGAATTTGAATGATGATATCGAAAATCTTCTGTGTGTCGTCAACCGTCAAGTCTTTGACGAGATCTGCGATTTTAGCACGCCGATTATAATAATCAGCATGTGCGTCACATTCGCGGATAGCATCTTCGATACTCTGAGTTGGTTCATTGTTCACATTTTCAGCCATAGATTTACCTCTTTCATGTTCTCTACACTCTCGTAGGAGATCTTCAGTTCTTTGAGTTGGTGCTCGTCCAGTTAAGATCTCTGCAAGCTCTTGATTGAACTCGTCTTTTGTTATACTCTCGATACACGGCATGATATCGAAAGTCTGGATCTTGTGTCTATCGAGTTTCCCATCCTTAGTCTTCAATTTGAAGATTGTTACGAAGACCTGTTGCGGACATTTACGCGGTGTTGTGAGTTTTAATCGCCTCACAAGTTGTTCCGCTAATTCTTTTAATCTCCAACCGTCCCTGCTGTCGAAATCGCCGTACTCTTCTTGATCACCAAATACAGCGACGTAATATTCTTTCATTTGAAAGCCCCAGAGGATTATGTGATTATTTTGTGAATCTTGGATAATACGTGGTTGGTGTCTGATAGTCAACTATCACAGGTTCCTTACCTTCTCTTCTTTCTTTTCGCCGTCTGCGAACTTCTTTAATTCTCGCAGCCGCAATCTGTTCATCCCACGTGCATCCACAGTGAGAAGAACCGATATAAGAATTATGACCACAATTTGGACATTCTGACATCTTACATCCTCGTAGATTTTTATGAAACCAGCAACTAAATGTTACAAGATATTGCAATACTGTTAAATAAGTTGTTTCAACTCATCGCAATGTTCTAATTTCATAGGCTAGTAACCTTTTTAGGCTTTCCTTTGGTTTCGGTGACGTTTGGTGGCAACTAACCGACATCAAATAGGCACGCTACCAGAAATCAAAGAGAAACAAAAGAAACACGCTTTAAATAATGAAACAATGAATATCGTATGTCATGATATCTCTAGAACAATACGTAATTACCATCCATATCGAATAAAAACATACCTCTAAAATTAATTATTACCAATGGCTATAAATAGAAATCTAGATATGAACATTAGTCGGTATATTATATCTATCTATTAAATTTTTAAATTTTGCATAAGATGGGTGAAAAACTGGCTGATATTTATCTCCGTCCATCAGATGATGCAAACCATTTATGGGTCCACAACAAGCAAATTTCTTGCTCGATGCTGATAGATACCAATTATGTTGTATGTCGTCCCAATTACTAAGTATAAATTGTATATATTCATCGCTGAGATGTTTGTTTCGATGAAGCCATAATACCAATTGTTTGTAACTAAAAATATTTGTGTCAACCTTGTCTCTTCGGCATTTGGTAAAGGATTTATTAATTTGTGTAATATCCAACAAGATAGGACTACGAATCACTGGTCCTTTCTCAAATAAACATTCAGTGCCTACTAAATTGATACCATCAGTAAGCTCATTAAACAATTGATCTTTAAATTGTTTATTATAAACGATACTATCCGATTCTATCGAAATCATATATCTTAAACCTTTTGCAACCATGAATTGCAATGCTAAATCTAATCCAGCACCATAAGACTTGTCGTTAGAAATGTTATTTATAATTGTACAATTGTTGTATAATATGGTGTCATCGATCAAATAGGGTAAATTATTGATAAGTATGATATCTTCATCAAAATATTCTCTGAGACTGTTAACTAACATGTGATACCAATGATCGAAGCACAATACAATTACAAATGCAGATCGATCTGTATCGATATTCGAAATGATTCTCATAATAGTATATCAGATCTTTTGAAATATAAATCGCAACAATCTAATTCATATTTGCTAACCAAATAATCATATTTCTTAAATTTATTTATCGCGAACCGTTCTTTTGGTGTATAATTTCTACCAAGGAAAAAATGTGCGAAATCATTCTCTACACATGGTACACAAGCAGCTTTACCAGATATAGCGGCAAGATACCAATTGTAACAGCCTGTATCCCAGCATTCTGTTAAGAACATAATAAGATCATCTGTGGCATTTAATGATACGACAAAATCTATGAATTTTCTATAATTATATAGGTCGCATCGAGTTATATCCTGTCTAACAATTCCATTAAATGAGCCATGTATTTTGTCAATGATCCATGCTGTGCCGCATGGATGTATGGGACCTCCATCAAAAGTATAAGCTAGACCAGCCATTTCATTGCCATTTTGAACGGCTTCTAACAAATCTATCGCCCATCTTCTGCCAGAGATATAGCAATCAGGTTCTATATGGATGAAGCATTTATCACCTCTTTTTTTTAAAAAATTGACAGCAGTATCTATTCCATCCCCATGAGATAGACCATTTTGTCCAGCTTCTATAATAGTACAATTATCGTCGTAATAATCGTGAGGCATAGGCATTTCAAGATGATTAACCAATATTAATTCATCAAGAGGAAAATGTTCCCTCAGACTTCTTAGCATTAATTTAGGCCAATAATGATAGAATATCACAGCCACAAAAACTAATTTTTCTATTCTTTGGCACGAATCGATATTGTTTGATTCAGATAATATCATGATTAGCCTCATAATATAAAAGACATGTCAATCACAATATATTACGTAAAAGAGTTGTCTATAGCATATTTTCACCGCACATCACACATTAGCGATTTGGCATGAGATGTATCATTCATTAGATTTGATGACCTTCATGACTTTATCCAATTGCTCATCTGTCAATTTATCGAAATCATATGATTCAAAAAACGCCACGTAACGTCGCCTTATGATACTTCTCTTAATTTCTGTGGTTACAGGGTAAGCCTGATGTGGTAGATTATAATTCCGCTCACCTCTTACAGTCAAGTCTGGGTTGAGAATATAATTACCGCATGAAATTCTCCCGGTCGGAGATATCTTAGTAATCTTATGAATTTTCCAAATATCATCATTGCGTCCATAGCTGAAGGCTAATTCGTCTCCAACTTTCCACGTGATACCAGAAGTGTTATCCATATATCGAACCTTCTTGTCCTGGTGTATTGCTGTTTGTGCATTCTAGTGCACAATCGGTGGCTTTAGGACATCTCTTGTTGCCACAAGTCTTGCAAACCATGAATGGCATGCCAAATGGATTAACGAGTACAGATCCATTTAATCCATCAAGCCAACACGCTTCCTTACCGGTATCTGACTGCCAATGTTTTCTGCAACATTCGCGTATAACATGGTCATGGTTCATTTATTGCTCAATACCCTGAATTGAAGCGTTTCATAGCAACTTCAAAAACTTCCGAGAAAGCCTTTCCGATTCTTCTAACTTTCTCAGGTCTGAGGTTCGTATTCCACATCATATCACCTTCCTCAGACACAGCGACAAAAGGCTCGATAGACACAAGCACAGCCCTACGATAAAGTCCACTGCCGCAGGCCAAAGCCCATGGCGGAATAGCTTCAATCAGATCACCTACTTCAAAACCGGTTGTGTCTAGAGCATCGTTCGGCATAATTGTATGTTCCACAGGCGATTGGGCGATTCTTCTCAGTTCAGAAATTACACGAGCATCTTCGGTTTTTATTATTTCATCAAGCATCATTTTAAACATCAGATGGCACCATTAGTTCAAGATGTGCTGAAGGAAGTTGGAACCCAACAGCATCATCATTCCACTTAATTCTATATCCCCTACGACACCACCATGCATTGCACCACATTTGCAAATCTTTCACACGCTTCTCCGCACGCTCTATATCCCATCTTAATGTATTGTTTGGATTCCACGGAGAAATTCTAACATGTTCTAAGTCACGTAATCTATCATCCTCAGCTTTACGTTCAGCTTCGAACAGTTGGAGTAGAACACCGATATCTTCGATGTGTGTCAAAGAATCGCTCATATCTTCTGTCATTCAGTGGAAATTCACTTCAGCAGTAGTTTCAGTCATTTCGCAGTTTCCTCGATCGTGATCTGTTCAGAAATGTTTTTCAACAATCTGGCCACTTCTTTTCGTGCTTCAACACTGACCTCGAAATCACGTGCAGCACCGATTCTAGCATATTTGAAAATCAGAGAGATTGATTCTGCATTCGTATCGGCGACTTTACGCTTCACATGAGTCTCCCAATCTCTGAACCATTCATTGGTGAGAGGACTGGAATTGATGATAGTTGACGATATTGTCATATTAATTCACTTTTGTTGAGGTATTTCACAAGCCAATTGTATCTCGACATTGGCTGATTAATCGTATCAAGAAGATATTTTTTGGCTTGCGAATAATCTTTACCACACACCCTATATGCTACGAACGTAGGGTCTTTAAGACACAGGCTCTGTTCCCACTCTGGTGATGACCATATAGCGACTTCTCTGATAGCATTAGTGTCTTTATCGCAAATAACAATCAAGTACGCAAACGCTTGATACACGAAATTAGCCCTTTATTGACGTTTAGACTGAGAATCGATCCAACTTTCGAAGTTATCGAATACTTCATCATCACCCACAAGTTTGTGGCGATCATAAAGATTGAGACGTTCAGCAAGTCTCATCATTTGATTTGGCTTGTTCTGCTTTTCAAGAATAAGCATGGCACCAACGCAATGTTGTCTCTTGCGTTTCGGCTTATCAATATCATCATGGCAAGTGAAATGCTCGCCCTGAATGAGAGAATCCGATATCTCTTCTGCTCTCGTTGTCCCTAAAAATCGTAATCCCTCGTCATTTGTGCGAAAAGGGCATGTCTTACATGGTTTTATGCGGTCGAACATATTCTTATCCCTATGACGGAAGTGGTTCGATACGGTCGGCGGCAGCTATTGATTTCGCCATTTCCAGAAGTTTAGAATGGATATATCTGAATGACAATTTCCTGACGATGTAGAAAGTAGCACACGAACTTGTTTTAGTATTCTTCATCGAAAGTCCGATTAGGTGGTGTACTCTTTTCTCTGGTGAACTGACTTTCCATCCTTCAGACACTAATTTATCCCATTCAATTCGATGTTCACGATACCATTCTTGTCCTTCGGCTTCTTCAGCTTCTGTGATGAATTTTCTGTAATTTGCCGCTAGATTTCCATTGTCTGCGGCAGATTGTTCTGATATTAGACGAATACGCTTGTTAAAATCAGCCGCTTTGTTAATATCTGCACCGAGAGACAGACAAATAAGACGACCGACAAGAGAATCTGGTTCAGTGTACCACTCTGGCTTCAATTCGTTCAATTTCTTGGCTGCTGCACCAAGGCTCTCAAAATCGACAAGATCCTTGAAGTCATTGAATTTCAGTGATTTGGATGGATCTGAAACGATTGTGTCGATTGTATCAGTCATATCGTATCCTATGTGTTGCTATCTTGTTCTAGAAAATCTCGCAATTTTGTGTTACAAAATATCATTATCAAATAAAATCGTTATCAATTATCTCGCATCAATGGCATGATAATACGACCTCTTTTGACACGTGCTTTCAAATACTTGCTCAATTGAACAGTTAATGAATGTTCTGTGATTGTCCTACCTGTTCTATTTAGTATGATTCGAGATAGGTCTGATAGAGTCATTAATGTCTGCGATTCTTCTTCAAGTACTTGTCTGATCGTCGGCTTCTCTTTGGGTATCTCACGCTTCAGATAGTCAGCAATAGCTTTCTTTGACCTTCCGAGCCTATTCGCTATATCTCCTGGCGAGTAGCCAGAGCTATGCATCTCAAAAATTTCGCGTGACTCTGCTGGACTTATGATTCTACCTATCTTCTCTTCCAAGCGTTTGTATTCGGGCATTTTTAATCCTTACGTTTTAAAATATTCCATTTCTTGTCGTGTTGTTAATTAACGATCATTTCAAAAGATCAACCCCAAACAGTTTCCAACCAATTTCAGTTAACTTCACTGTAGTGTTCGAATCTTGCGTCTTAACCAATTGAATGGCACCATATTCTGCAGCATATAGTAATATAACATTATTCTCCTTCCCCTTCCTCAATATCCCTATACCATTCTGATCCTTCAACATGTGCAATAAGTATCTCAGTCTAGGATCATTATTGAAAGCCGATAGGAGAGGTCCACAGATCGTGTCTCTTTTGATGACGTTGTCTGATTTTACTGTGAAATCGGTGTCAACTATAGACCTCTTCAATTTCACAATTAACGCAGCTATTTCCTTAGGCATTTGTGCTAATTCAACACCGCCTACTTTTTGGTCTATTTCACGAACTATTTCTAGAACCTTGTCGTATCGTTCGTTCATGATTATTCTTCAAGTAAAACGCACATTAGGCTCATTCAAGATTTCACCACATATCAAACATGTGTTGGATCTATCACTTCCGCCAGATGGATCATGGTTAGTTTCTACACAGTCGTGTTTACATAACACAACATTCATCAATTTGGCGATTTCAGTCTCAGCATTCTTTCTGATCTTCTCGATTTTCCTGTTACGTTCATGGACTGATTCACGTACAGCTTCATATCCTTTAATGAGAGAAGCTGATTTTTGAGGATCACCATTGCACAAGCCTATCGCATATGCCAAAACTTCTTTTGGTAATGACATCTATTCGCCTTTTGTCGTACTGTACATCGAAAAATGTTTACCGATTCCACCAGCATCCAACCATTCCAAATACTTTGCGGCATCATCTTTCGACACTGAAAATCCAGACTGATACAAGACATACTTTATTTTAACATATCTTCCATACTTAACTGCTGATGCGTGATAATATGGCGTAGTCCTATATTTTGAATGTCTGGCGTTTATCTTATCATCAGCTTCAAATCTTTGCAAGTGCACCGAGATTCTTTGAGCGATTTCGTCTAGATTCATACTAATCACCTTATACAAATGCGAGCCATAACGGATTGATTGCCCGTTATGGCTCGTCTGTTGATAAACTACGAATTGATATCAGTCAACCAGCTGTTGCGCACGTCTTGGAGTGAATTTCTGTTCTGGCCGGTTGTTCTCTTCCTGACGCTTCAGGTGACGCAGCCGTCGTAGTTCGGCACATCGTGTTGGGTTTTCGATCGCCTTGCTGAGTGCTCGGATTTCGATATCGATTTCGTCGTCTGTGTTATTGATGTAGTTCTTCACAATATCAGCCATCGCCTGATTAGTCTGCAAAGTCGTGACACCACAGAAGATTTCTGTCGAAAACGAAGCACCAGTAGACTTTCTAGCCCATGTACCTGGGGTCGAAAGACACTTAGAGAGTGCGTCGATTTCCGGTTCGTTGTCGTCAAAATCTTCGAAAAGATTGCTCAAGATGTTGACCATTGAATCATTCATCTGAATGATCGTCACACCATCGAATGGGACAACTACGTTAAATGCGGGCTTTACTTCCATCGTTCTAATTCCTCGTATTGTTAGTGAAAATGTAACTATCGGTCGTATCGATCTTGTGTCTGTGTATTGGTTATGTTATGGTATCATTGTTTCCTCCTCGCTTGTTTGTTACAACACCAATTGGTTTAGTTAAATATGTTTTAGGGGGTACGTCATGGGAATTGATTACGCTGTAGTTGCAATGAACGCTAGTGGAACTAGTATCACTGATCTCGCTAATGATGGCTATTTAGAATTCAGAGTTGGCACAAAAGGTAGTGATGGTGCTGTTCTGGCAACGTTACGTTTTAGCTCTCCAGCTTTCAGTGCTTTTATAAACGGAAGAGCTTCAGTGAATAGCGTCACAAGCGATACGAATATCGCAAGATCTGGTAGAGCTGGATGGTTTAGGGTGTATAGTAAAAACATGGTCCCATTATTCGATGGGACCGTGAGTAAAGCCGGTGGAGGTGGTGATATAATACTAGACAAGGTCGATTTTATTGCTGGCGGTATAGTCAGCATTATTGGTGGCGGGGTATTTTTTTAATCAATTATCTTGGACACATACCATTTGGACAATTGCCCCTATTGTAGGTTCTGTATCCATTCGATTGAATCATGAAACCGTTTCTTCTAGTCCCGTAGTTATTAAATACGTTCGGCATACTTCCAGAACTATATCGCATTGTTCTGAATGAACCATGATCTTGATCATGAAGATTAGCAAGATCTTGGTCACTCATAGATTCAAGCGACTGACTACTATGTCTACCGGCATGATTGGGGTCAGTCAACAGGTGTCTGATCATCTTGTCTCTACTTGGAGACCAGTCACCATTTACATTGAACGCTCTAGACACATTTCTTGAATACTGTGGTCGATTCATCAACACAGGAGGTTGTACGATGACCTGCGATTGAACAATGGTCGGAGATTGAACAACAGGCGTTGGCTGCTCTACTACAGATGGAGTTTTAGCAACAGGCTTTTGACCAGCCAATTCTATAAGTTTAGCAGCATCATGCTTGCCGACCATTGATGGACTTATCTGTTCTCTAGTAGTCCCATCCAATAATATGATCGTTGGACACAGCGTTATACCATATTTATCGACCCACTTCTGCTCGTAGTCGACATCAAGTTCAACGACAGCGTAACCAGCATTCCTGATAACTGGAAGAACTTTCGCTGCCATCACGTCGCACATGTCGCAACGTTTTTTCTTGAAGTATATGAAGTAGTTCTTTTGTTCTTTTACTGTCTCAACAGCTTGTTGCGTTTCTGATGCTGACACTACTTCGAAATGCCACTCAGGTTTGGCATTCGTCACTTCGAATTGCGGTGGTGCTAGTGCGAGAGCTAATAGTAGTGTCAGCATCATAATCTCCTCAAAATTAGCTGATCTGAGAGTTCAGTAGTCCTACCAAGTCATCAGCCAGCATTTTATTGCCTTGCAGAATACCGAAACCGTAATCTCCCCAACCTTTCCAAGAATTACGGATACGCACTGCTGGTCCACCGTCGATCCAAACAGGGTCACAATTGGTGACCTCATGTCTCCACCAATTATAGCCACCAGCAAGTGGTATTCTTCTCAGAAGTAGAGAGATCATCTGTTCAACGTTTCTTGGCTTCAATTCGACCCATTCTTTCACAATGTAGTCAAGAGCCAGTTTTGCGTTTTCAGGTGTATCGTATTTTTTATCGATGGCATTGGCTGGCCATTTACTAACTGGTACGCAGCCATTTTGTGCCAAAAATTTGACACCTTCAAGACCCCATCCACCGACGTTTCTGAAGTTCTTGATCTTGGCACCAGCAGAAGCTGGGCTGAGAGTAACAGGTTTCTGGTTCTGTTGCATTCTGTTGATTTCAACGCAGTGTACTGGTGCGTTGATCCAACAATAGTTCGTAGATGCCTGATCCTTATGGTCCAATTTTGCTTGGCGAATTCTATCGCTCATTCTCGTTTTCTGTTCTTCCATCTCCTTAATTCTTGCTTCCCACTCAGATTGGGGGACAATGAGTTCTGCTGGAAATGGTGCGGCAAATTCGCCGTATTCGTAATCGTTAGGTCCTCTCATGTCCAAGAGAAGACCCCTTCCCATCCCATCTGGTGCTTCAGCATACTTCATAGTATCATCATCATCGTTGATGATAACTTCATCTTTATAGATCTGTGATGCAAATGCCATTTGATTTATGTCCTTTGATAATGTTCAATGACCACCAGCGATTACTTCTCGCTTGTGACCAAATAAAGTCGCGTGTTGTTTCTCCAATTCCTTGAACTTTTGGTCCCATTCTGATCTTGGTATCAAAAGTTCAGACGGAAACGGCACATCAGCATAATTCGAAATTTCATCGCCATCACAGGTAGTCTCATCGTCACGAACCGTCATTGAATTCAGCCTTCCAGTTCTGCTTTCCACAACAATCGTGATGATGAGACCACGTCGACCGACTACTTGCCTTCTTTTGCCTTTGTCAACGCAGCAAGCGTATCAGCCGGATTACCAAGAGGATGAACAACAGCTTTAGTATCTGTTGCTATAATCATCATTGGACCTGGAACCATATTTGGTTGAATGTCATTCAACAATTTTTGCCAAATAGGTGATTCTTTCGGAACTCCTGATGTCATCACGACAGATCTGTCCCATTTTCTCCATTCGGGATGACCGTCTACGGCAACACAATTGTCATTTAACCATTGTGCTATGCTTGTCGAATTCAAAGTGTTCAATTGGTCACGTGTCAGATTAGATTCTGATTCTGTGAGAAAAAGAACCCTGAACCCAGTCACTGGAACCGGCACCGGATCAACGTCTGGCGTAGGTCCTGGTGGGGTTGGGCCTGGTGGTGTTGGGCCTGGAGGCGTAGGTCCCGGTGGTGGCTGTGGACTCAATCCCATCACGTCGAGAGTACGACGTATGACAACTGATTCGTCTTCAGCTCCTTTTGGGACGATGAGCAACTCGACTTGTCCACCGAGAATAGCACTGACGGTGTATATGTGTTCCGCCTTATATTCTCGTGTTTCTATCTTGTTATTACCGTCAGCGAATTTTCCTTTGAGTTTGACTCCTTTAGCATCGTGGTCGATACTAACGATGCCTTTTCTCGACGATAGAACCATACATTCAATATCTGATTCTATCACATACCATTGATCATGGTATAGTTTAGTCACTTGAACTGGTTCTGGTGGTGCCGGATTTTCATCCTTCGGAAGCAACGGCAATCTTATGCTCGGTACTGGTGCTGGCGGATCAACAACTTCGTCGGCTATGACTGTGTTGAAACAGCTCAGTATGATGAAAAGATGTAGTAATTTTCTCATGTGGTTAAGCAGCCTCCGCAAACAGTTTCGATTCGAATGATACCTCAACGATATCATCTGTTTCCATTGTCAAGACATATGCAATAGTCTTCTTAGATAGCTCAGTAGCCCTTGCGTCTGTGAGCTTCTCTTTCTTTTTCTTCTTGTGCTCCGATTTGATATTCTTCGCCAGACGTTTTTCAAGTCTTCGCGGATCTCGCTTGTTAAGCTGGATCACACGCTCTTTGACCTGTTCCGGGGAAGCGTCATCATTATTGTTCAAGCATTCGAACAATGACGGCACCACCATCTTAATGATTGGAACTATAACCGTTACCAGAGTTATCGGGTCCAACTCGAAAACTTCTGGGTCTACAGTCTTCGCTATTGCTTCAGCGTGTCTATCAAATGTCACTGTGCTCACAATATCCTCCGAGTTACATTAGCTTGGTATCTGTCAGTAAGACACAAAGTATCTTTGACGTAACTGCGGATCTCTTAAGTCCACACATCCATAGTTTCAACAACTATAGAATTATCGCTATTAGAGTCAATAACAGACCCATCTTCTTCAACTTCACCCCATATGACATCATTGCCATCTGAAGGGCTAGCCCAACTAGACCCATCGCTGATCGACAATGATACTTCTTCAACCAGATTATTATCGAAATGATATCTAAAATTATCAACAGGCCCAACAGAACACGGATAATTCATCTGGATATCTTCTATCGATTGTTGAGATCCTTCCGATATTATAATATATCCATTGCTAGTCTGCGTCAATATTTGACGTCTAATAGTTACTATGCCTTTTCTAAATAACACACCATTCCTAATATATCCCTCATTATCCTTACCCCAAACATATGGCTGTTTCACTACAGACGTTATATCCAACTTACCATCACTCGTAGACCATTGGGTTATATATATCTGATCATATTCATCTTTGAAAAATATTGACCCTGATTCTTTCATAATTATCCCAAATAAATTATCTCTATGTACTTCAGATCAATTATAGTAGCAGCATTTTATATTTGATAGCACCACTGTAAATAAAGATAATTAAAATGGAGGCAAAATGCTAGTCATAAAAGATAGACACAATCCTAGTTTCGTCCTGTTCCCTATAAACAATAATAGAACAGCATGGAAACCATTTGGTTTACCTGTCATCGTAGTCGTACCACACAGACGCGACATGAACGGTATAACGATCAATAATAGCGACATTCGCAATATGAGGATATATATTGAAGACGTACCGAGAAAAGCCTTGGTAGCTGGGCACGATCATGATGGTTTGAGATACCCAGATAGAGAATTATATTCGAAGACGATATCACGAACAGAATTGACAGAAAGATTGGTGCAGACTACTGGATTGACGTACTTTAATCAGGACGGGGAAGAAGCGACAGAAGGGACGTTATTTTTCAACTACACCACAAGGTCAGGAATCTACTCGGACATACAGTATTTTCCAGACGCAGATTATTACGACATATCAGATTTCTTGATAGAGAACGAGTTGTTACCACAGGACTTGTACAACCTCGTTTACGAAGCCGAATATTTCACAAGAGTCGTCACAAATGATGAATTCAAAGAATTCCTATGTATAGACGCTTCGAAATCTTCAATCTTGAGATTGAAGTTCCAAATCAATCATCCTGGTGATGTGCTATATCAGTTCTATAAATTAACGCCACCACCATATTTAACTGACGCCACTAAATCAAAAGACTCTACGTTAGATCTGTATCGACCATTCACTGATTGCCTGCAGAACATATACGATGAGCAGAATTTATTAGAGAAAATAAATTGGGTCAATGAAGCACCAGCCGAAGCGATACCATATCTGTCAGCTCTGTTAGGCTGGGATATACCATATTTCCCTTCTTCTCTTGACTCTTTAAGAAGAGCGGTTCTGCGTAGAACAGTAGAATTGCAAAATCTTTCAGGGTCCAGAAGGGCAATAGTTAATATATTCAGAATGTTCGGTTTTGAAATACTAATAACCAATTTATGGTGGTCCAGCGATGGCAAGATTTTCATAAGACCTGGGCAAAGATTACCAGCACCATATGAAAATGAAGAAATCAAGATTAAGCCAACATATCAAACTGATTTACTATTATGTGATTATAATAAGCAAGGTTTCTCTGAATTAACGATACCGTTATTGTTCAGACCACAAATAACTATTGGCGAAACTACATTCACCACCATAAAAGACGGCGGTGATGTCACCATAGAGTCATACAAAGTGTCGAAGGATTCAGAGGCACATCTGAAATTAATTGAAATATCAAACAATATTAAGCAAAATGTTCTACATTATTCCGATTGTTATGTTGACGCTAGTGGTTTTATAAATTCTAGATCTATAGCTGATGCGATGACCGGCACTGACGTCATCGGATTCAGTCAGATCAAAATGTCAGGTAAAATAGCTGAAGTCATAGAAGAAACAACAGTAGGCATCCCACCGATATCGTCGAATACTTTAAAATTCGACAGAATAAACAATTCTGTAACATTCTCGATTTCAGATTATTTAACTACCGACATAATATTCTCATTCGCGTACTACGAAAAACAGAATCTCGAAATACCAGCAGCAATAGCAGATTTACAAAGTAACAGATTTGAGATACAAGTTCTTACGCAAGATTTCGCTGAATTCGCCGAACCGATAACATTAGAATTCGCGATCGAATTCTTGTACAGACTAAAAGCCTTTCACAGCCTGCTGAATGTAATAAGGACCAAGATAGAATTAACCGAAACGTATGAAGTGACAAATTGGTGTGTCGGTGGCGATACTCTAATGAGATATGATGTTGATGCTGGTAGGTTACAAGTACCGCCAGCGATAATACCTAAAATCCCAAGCGAGTTAACAGATTGTTCGTTACTAGATCCGCAGAGTCTCGGCTACAAAGACACAGATATCTTATTAAGACTCAGAAAATTAGCCAATCTACCGGAAGAACACGCGGCATGGAAGGCTCTTGACAACAGAGACGATTCAACAAATGACGGTCTGAGATTGAGACCAATGCTTGCAGTTATAGATAGAGAATTATGTAGATATAACAACAGCGGTCAAGACAGAATCGTTGGAACACGTAGTGAGACGACTAGACAAGAATACAATCCGAAGCCAAATGCATCACAACAAATTAGAGGAATATCTGAAAATCCTAAATTATCACCAGTAGATGATTTAGATAATGGCAGTTTCGATCCTTTAGGTGCTGGGGCATCACCTAACAGTAATAGTAGTCCATATAGTTCTTTCACTGTAGAACATACCGCTACGTATGAGCCACATTGTGAATTGAATGGAGATGATTACTGTTATAAAGGTAGGGTTGACGACGAATTGTTATGTAGGTCAACAATACTTGAAAATGAAGGTTATCAAAACAAGCCATGCACAATAGGAATTGGAAATGGCACGTATTACACCTATCCAGCTCTGGCCAAAGTCATAATATCTGGCGTAAAGAATCCAAGTAGTGGCAGTAAAACAAGCAGAACGGCTTTCAGCGGTGGTTCTGACTCGGCTATGAGAAAATATTTCTCAGACAACGGCATTCAAAGTGAATATCTAAATGCTGAATATGACAAGCCGTTAGATTCAATAAACAACAGTTTTTTAGGACAGTTGTATCGAGCATACGGCGTCAATAGCGAACATACTATCCATTATTCAAACAGATTAGAGATAAACAGAAATCAGAGATTCAACTTGGCTCTACAGCGACCAAGTTTAATGATCGAAAAACCGACAATGCACCTTCCAGGTTGTCGTTTCCCGACAATGAATAAATTGAGAGATGACTTCGTGCATCCAACGGTCGAAGCAAGACCTTGGGATAGAGATCTCTGTGGCAGAAAAGGGGTGTGTGGTCCTGATAATAATTATCTCAATTTCAACATGACGACAAGTGATAGTGGCGATGAAGTCATGGAATATGACTTTGAACTATTCTCAATTAGAGGTAATGGATTAAAACCAGACATTACTTCAACAGAATACCACAGCTTTGATGAAGAACATGAATTCGACGAAAATGATGTGATACATGCTGTGTATATGAATGGGTGTAATGATAGCCCATATGTAACATTTGATCAATGCGTTGAGCCAGAGGATAATTTGATTGTCACTGATGACCCAATTTTCGGTAGCCATAAGAAATGTGAAACCGGTGGATTCACCGATTATTCAGATGGGTATCGTGCTGTGTTTGGAGAATTCGACTATAGCGGTGAAGATTTTTCAACGTGGTATGATGTTCTGAATCTTCTCGGGATGCCGTTTGGCGACAACTCAAGTATGAGAATGGTATTTAAATTTTCATCAGGTATTAGAGACCGAAAACAAATAACATTACGATACGATTGTGGTTGCTCGATCGTAGATTGTGACAACAATGACACAATATCTGAATTATGTGGTATCAATAATTTTAAAGGATCTGATGGATTTTACGATTTCAATCCAGATAAAATCCATTGTGAACTACGAATGAAAAATACTGAAACGTTAAGTTCTGAGTTTTTGCTATTCAACAATTCAATTAAGACAATGCTGGAGACTCTTTGATGAAAATCAAAACGAATGATATAGGTGATATTAATAAAATATCTTGTGTCGAAATAAATAATATCGATGTGAGCATAAAGGAAGATGCGAATATAGACGAATTGATAAAATCAAGTTTTTGGCCAGAAGCACTCCCAAGTGCTTTAATCGCATCGGAAGACGCGAAAGTTAGGTTTAGATCAAAAACAATAGTTAGATCATACGTCGGAAATGTAACCGGTAAAAAGATTTTAGATTTCGGCTGTGGTAATGGATATTGCACAAGAGAAGCTATATCTGCTGGTGCTGCAATATCTGTAGGTTATGACATCAAGAGAAATAACACTTGGGATGAAGCCCAACCATCGAATCTGTCACCGGCAATAGTCGATCCAATCTTGACGACAGATTTTGACGAAGTTTTAAAGTATGCACCGTATGATATTATTTTGATGTATGATGTTGTTGACCATATCAAACCAGATGAAGTTAACGATGCTATATCAAAAGTGATATCAGCATGTGATTACAAGACTTTTGTTAAAGTTAGGTGTCATCCTTGGACCTCTATTCATGGTGGCCATATTTATGAGAAGTTAAATAGGGCTTATGGGCATTTGTTGTTGTCCGATGACGGATTGGCTGAATATCAATCTGAATATGTTAATAAAATTACTAGGCCAATCGCAACTTATAACAAGGTTTTTGATAAATTTACTACGCTAAATACTAATATTAATAAATCGTATAGTAGTGACAATGTTTCAAATGTAATGAAAGACAAATCTATTGTAAATAGATTACAAAAGTCACTTGGTGGCGATGGTAAATGGCAATCAGATGTGCTGCCAATAGAATTTGTCGATTACCTTTTAAGCAAGAAATAAATTATTTTATGATGTTTCTTCATGACGGGTTTACACGTAAATTATCGATTCTAAATCAAATAACGTGGGCACACCACAGAAGCGGTTGGGAATTTGTATTATCAAATTTATACTATAAATTGCATATCGATAATGGAATCGAGTTTATAGGATATTTAGACGGATATTTTCAGAGAGAAAATGTAATAATTAACAATGATTGGATTGGCGTATTGCATAATCCACCACATTTACCAGTAGAAATGCATAAGAGACATAGCAATCTACACAGCATTTCAACATTTCTAAATTCAAAAAATTGGTATGAAAATAGACATAATTGTCGTGGTTTAATAGTTTTATCAAGCTATTGTGAAAAATATATAATCAATAATTCTGATATAAATGTATTAAAGTTATATCATCCTACAGAAGAAAATGATGTGAAATTTAATGTCGAGCATTTTTTAGCCAACAATAGAGTACTATCGGTCGGACATTGGTTGAGGAATTTTAATTATTTCGACGATCTGAGACATAATAATAAGGTTTTGATTAAACCATTTATTGGGTTGTCTGTAAACGGAATTAATACAAAAATAATTGAGCATTTAAATAATGATGAATATGATTCGTATATGTCATCTTCAGTTGTTTTTTTGAACTTATATGATTCAAGTGCGAACAATATAATTGTTGAATGTATAGAAAGAAATACGCCACTAGTTATAAATAGATTACCAGCTGTTGAAGAATATCTTGGTCGAGACTATCCATTGTTCTACGACAATATTAAAGAGGCCAATCATTTAATTAATTCAAACGACTTATTGGTTAATGCTTCTAATTATATTTCAAAATTAAACAAAGATAAATATAATATTAATACGTTTATTAAGGAATTAACCGATAGTAAATTATATAAAGAATTGTAATTTTATGAGTGTTGCGTTGTCAACGGAATACCAAATATTATGTTGCATAATCCATTCAAAATTGTAGAAATGTTCGAAGAAGAAATAGCGTTCTATACGAATGCAAAATTCGCGATCGCGACTGATAGTTGCACTAACGCTATTTTCTTATGCTGTAAATTTTTGAAAATCAAAGATGTGACAATACCAGCCAGGACTTATTTGTCTGTCGCACAATCAATTTTACAAGCGGGGGGGACTATAACATTTGAAGATCTTGAATGGAAAGGAATATATCAAATTAAACCCTATCTTCTTTATGATGCGGCCAAAAGACTTACTTCTGGAATGTACATCGAAAATAGTTTAATGTGTCTTTCTTTTCATATTAAAAAACATATTAAGATCGGAAAGGGAGGCATGATTTTGACAGATGATAAAACAGCCAATGATTGGTTTAAAAAAGCAAGATATGAAGGTCGAAGCAATATTTCATATCACGATGATGATATTACAATTAGCGGCCATAATTTTTACATGACTCCTGAACAAGCCGCACGTGGTTTGACTTTAATGCAACACCATCCATTACATGCAGAAGACTTAATTGAAATGCCTCCGTACAGAGATTTGAGAGAATTTAGTTTATTTAATAAACCATCATAGTGTTGCTTAGCGAATTGTTTTAAAGTATTAATTACAAATCTGCATTACCAAGGTAGATTTCTATGCAATATTGATTCTAACTCCTGTTTCTGTGATATAAAATATTGATTTAAAAAATCTAATACTCTTATTGACACATCGTCCCACTTAATATCATTCACACGTTTTTGAATAATATTTGATATGTAATTTGAGTCAGCACCAACGAACTTATATATTTGAGATATGATTTCTTTGTTTCCAACAAATTCTTCTAAACAAAGCGGTAATACATTAAATTCATTTTGGTATGATTTCAAACCTTCTACATAAAGGCTTCTAGATAAATATTCAAATGGATTACACGATATGCTTTCAGTGTCATATTGTGGTTGTGGCATATTTTCTAAAAACACTTGTTCTAACGTACGAGTCTCCAATCCATTAGCATAAGTATAAAAATAATGCGATAATGCCCGCATAGATGGATTCCTCATACACACTATAATATTAACATTTTGATAATTTTTCTTTACATTAGGAATTATTATATCTGGTCTTTCGAAATATATCACAGATTTTTCGCCTCGTATTTTGCTATCATTGTTGAAATATGTCTTCTCATAATGATTTTTATCGACAACATCTTGCAAAAAATATTTTGGCTCTGGTATCCAAGAATTTGATGATGTTTTGGCCATACAAATTTCTGGATGGTCTTCAAGAATCTCAAATAAATAACTGGTTGCGCATCTCTGAATTCCGACAATTAAAAAATGCTGATGATTCTTCATCTGGTAAAACTTCTCTCGAATGCCAAATTTTAATCGGTCCATGTGGAAAAACATGCGAATAATGTGGGCGATAATTCCATGTATATGGCAAAACAAATGGATTAATTTTCTGTTTTGTAATTAAAAATGATAATGCTGTTTGTGGAATAATATTATCATTATAACATACTACATTCTTCAATATTGCGAAAAACTGTGACATAATCGGCGTTTTATTGAAGAAAATTACTCCACCATTGTAATGTAGAAGATACTCATCTTTGAATCCCAACTGCTTTAAGTCATTTAGGCAATGTTTGTAATCTGGCAAATGATAAGCTATATCAAAACACAAACAAAGCCCGTGTGCTTCGCTCATATCAAACCCAAATTTAAGATCGCTGTCTACAACCAGCGCGTCTGAATCCAATAATAAAGTACTTTCATAGGGAGACATCTCATAGACATGAGTTTTTATAGCGAAGCCATTTTTATTTTTAAATTTAGTCCCATCAACACGAAGAATCTTATCAAATTTTGATTCATCAAAATTTGTGACATGATCAGTCATTATAGATATTGGCAAGTTTGTTTTCATTGCATATCGAACAGCAAATTCAACTTCACTAACAAAATCAATTTTTCTACCGGCATAATCTTGTTTATAACCATCTAATGCGTAAAATATAATGCCTCTATTCATAGCAAAAATATCTTCCGCAATTTTGTCAAAACTCCCATATCAACAACATCATCATAAAAGACCGATTTTCCCAAATGCTTAACGAACTGATCATATTCTATATGTGTCGGCAAATGAACAGCCTTTTCCAAAAAAGCAGAATCATTTCTCCAATTATCAATAGGATTGAACATTATCCTGTCTACTTTAAGAGATTTACCGATATCAACGAATGCTTCCATTTCACGCCAATTGTTTTGTTGAACCACAAAACTTATTTCAAATTTATTAACTGGTCCATTAATTCTCAATTGTGATATAAATTTCAAGTTACTCTGAAGTTTATCCCATTTCCCTCCTTTCCGATTCACAGCATATGTTTTGTCCGTAGCAGCATCAATTGATACATGAATCCATTTAACAGCATTTCTAATACCAGCCATCTTATCCCACATTCCTTCATTTAACATTATCGCATTAGTATGTAAATATAAATTGATATTTGGATAGTCTATTTCTTTCATTGAACACAAAAGTTCTCTAAATAATCTGCTACCAAAAGGGTCACCACTACCAGTAATATATAGCCATTCTAATTTATTTTTTAATTCTTCTAAAAGTCTATCTTGTAATTTTTTAGTGTCATCATATTTCTTATCATGTATCTGTATAAATTCTGTTCTACAACTTGGACATGCTAAATTGCATGACTGATCGTAAGCAAGATTAAGCCATCTCGGGTTGTCAATAATCGTCCTTTTATTTTGAACGATATCAATAAAATAATGATCAGATGGTTGATCACAAACAGGACCATTTTTATTATGCAAATACGGGCAATTGTTACAATACTTAAATGACCCATCAAGTATTGATGTTCTTATATCTTTTGCGGCTTCGCTATTCCAAATCTCTAAAGTATTTTTTTCATTTATATTCCCTATTGGTTTTGATAACCAACTAGGGCAACACACATAAGCTGTTCCATTTGGTGTTATTTCTAGCCATTCAAATGGTTTAGAACAAAACATTATATAATGATTTCGTTTGGAAATTCACTTATGGTTTGAAAAATTTTACAATGATAATCGATTCGCATAATTGGGTAAAATTTCAAAAACGCACATTTAAATATCACCTGATCTGATAATATCGCTTCTTCATTTATTTTTTGTTCAGACACAGCAAGATTGATATCAACATTCACACAATAATCCAATATTTTCTTTAGTTCATCTACTTTACCAACATATGCGCCAGAATTAAGATAACGAAATTTACCTTCCCCGACTGTATTTTCGAACGATTCCCACTCTTCTACCATTGGTCCTTCTAAAGGGCTATACGGCCTTCTAAATGGCAACATCTCCCCATTGAATAAAATTCCGCAGTCCATGCTACTGAATTTTTCGACCATCAATGCGGGATCGTCTAATAACAAAACATCTGCTGAATCAGCACAAAACACATATTTTGTATTTATTGATTTTAAAGCATCAAGCGTTAATCGCAGCTTATATTTATTTTTCCATCGTTCTCTTATCTGAGACCCAAGCGAAATGAACGGTATTCCAAGGTGTGCCAACGATTTTTCAAACTTGCCAAGTTGTTTGTTTAAATCAACTACACCAGAGTAATATCTGAAATCGGTTCCAGAATTCCAAGTTATAATAGTCAAATCATCAATAGCTCCAATGTTTCTTGGTGCGGTATTAAAAAACGCTGATTCTATTTTGACCCAGGCATGCGTCGAAACCGCATTTCCTGGAGCATGTATGACTATTGGATTGTTTCTATCAATTTCATGCGGTTGACTATTCATGTGTTTCATCTAATCTACTGATTATCAGAATCTTGGTTGTGATTGAATTCACGGAAGCCCAGTCAACAATTTCGTATTTATCAGTTAATCTTGGGAATGGTGTGAAATGATTTGGGACAGTGAATATTGCTAATCCATTATTATTCAATAATTTGCTAATATCATCCCAAAAATATTTCAGTGACCAATGAAATCCAACTGCATAGAAACTTACAATTAAATCATATTTCTTAGTTAAAGAATTTAATTTGTGAGTTTTCGCATCAATTACTTTATATGAAGTGATATTGTTGTGTTTTAGTACTTTTTCTAATTGACTTATATTTCCACAGAACGTTGATTCATCTCTAATTCCATCAAAATCGTAGTCTCGATACGAACCATCTGATTCATATACATCATAATCGTGATAACCCATCATTTTTTGTAAAAATACCAAAGATCGACCCATTCCGGGACCAAGTTCAAGAACACTCGCTGTCGGTTTCAAGTGTTTTACTATTGCGTTAAATTCGCCCCAACAAGATGAATTTTGATCATTTTCCCAAAATCGTCTATCATCTTCATCATTCGGTTTAAGTTTAATATGTGGTGAGATCGCTGATATCGCAGCCACCATATCCATATCAAGTTCAGGCGCATTGAAAATATTGCTTCCTATCATTACGCCTCTCTCATAATAGGTGGCTTATAAAAATAATGATATTTACCAAATGATACAGTTTTTGCTTCTGGATAGTCATTCAATGCGTGGAAGAAACAAATCGCTGATTTTCTTGTAATTTGTTTATTTAATCTATGAGATCCAAAATGAAGCAAATCGCCGTGCCACATTATAACATCTCCAATTTGAGCATCGAAAAGCACTGGCGATTGCCCATTTAATTGTAGATTCATATAATTCTGCCAATCGTCCCATTCATTGACACCAACATTTGCTTTTCTAGTGGTTTCTCCTTCAGCTCTGTTTATTGTTCCACCTATTTTTCTCGTACCATTTTGAAAAATATATGGAAGTATTTTGTGACTTTTAGGATAATAACCAAATCTACCAGAATCTTGATGTGATGATTCTAATGCAATCCACACAGAAACGTGTTTGCCAATTGTCGGTGGTGTTACAAACATTGAGTCTACATGCATTTTTTGTTCTGTTCCAAATTCAACATTCAAGCTGCTCATCAACAATGGTACAGACTGCAATTTTTCAGCAATAGATGTTATTAATTTTTCATTTGTTAAAAATTCCCTAAATTTTTCGCTAACTAAATATAAATCATTTATCTTAACAGGTTTCCCATCTCTTTCTTCCTTGGTCATCTGTAATAGATTTTTGTAAGTAGTGATCCCATCTTTACTAATAGATGTTTCTATGCCCTTTTGATCACACGGATGAAACACTTCTAAACAACTATCTGCTGTTTTCCACATGTTTTCTATAAGATCGGCTGTGTTTTTGCATATTTCTCGATTAAATAATCCTCTGTGAATTTCATATCCATCGTCTTCCCAACTCATTTTTATCTCCGTTTAGTGTTAAGCATTATAACAATATTAATTTTTGTTAAATATTTTTGCCTTTATTATTTTTTAGATTTAATTCATTGCACACAAATCGAAATTATACAATTGTTAATTTTTCGCTTGTTCTATCAATGTTTATCATATAAACACAAAATCATCATTTAAAAACGACATATATGTTTCCATCAATCTATCATTAATATAATCATCATACCATCTGCGCCATTGTTTTCCATGGTGTTCATTACAGTATTTAGCGTATACTTTACCACCAACGATTGATTTGTTTTTAAATTGTTCATATGTTCTAACTGGATAATGATGTATTACAACATCTGTTTGTAATAATACACTATCAGACTCGACGCCATGGTTACCTTGCAATATGCTAATCGATGTGTCTGGTTTATGAATTATTTTTTTCTTATCTTGCATTCCACTACCAAATATTGATTTTATTAACGGAATTTCATATTCTATAGCCTCCGATATTGAGAAGTTACTTATAGAATATGGGAAGTGATTAATCCAACATTTTGTCAAACACAAGTTGTGGTCTATTTCATTCAGACATTTCAGATTATGCCATAATTCATCGGCATCACAATGAATTATCCAATCTGGATTATAACCAGACGCGATTCTAGCCATTCGAGTAACCCATTTAGACTGATTATACGTATCATCGTATTCTATAATCCTATCAAGTATATAATCACTATATTTGTCTAATATCGATTTTGTATTATTATTTGAATTATGTTCTGTTACGATAAACGCATCAACACCATTATTCAAATGGAACTCAAAATTATCACCTAGAATATCGTCATCATCTCTTACAAGCAATGAAGCCAATATCACGATTATATCTCCAAATAGACACTGTTCCTAATATTATTTACTGTTGACATATAATTTAAATAATCATTGTATTCCAAAATATATCTCATTTTTCATACTATCAATAAACGTTTGACTTGGCAATTCTGAACCATCAACGCCTTTATGTCGCGGTCTGTAATATGAATCACTTCTAAATTCACATCCTCTAGAACCAGCACCATGGTGATAAAACAAATTATAATATATGCCGAATGCTACCGGATGATAATTCACTTTATTTGTTCTAATTAATGGAAAGTAGCCATCACCAACGCCAATTAATTCATCAAAACTTTCACCCAACAAATTTGTTATTTTTGATACATTAAATTTTATTGATTTATCAACACAATACACACATGATGGATGAATAAAAGTGTCGAAATTTTCTATCCTAACTATCGCAGAATTTTTATTTTTTAGTAGACTTTCCCAGTTGTTGACTATTGGAAAACAATCACAATCCAAAATCAACCAAGCACGATAGTCACCATCCATAGCATATTTTATTAATTCACATAGACCATTAAAATGTTGAATATACCCTTCATCGTTCGTGTCAGAACGACCAACAACAGTATCGTCGTGCTCGAATTCTATGTTGTTAAAATAAATGGCATGTTCGTAATTGTATGTTGTTTCATTTAGAAATTTCTTTTGGATACTGTACCACTTGTGCGATTCAACACCATAAACAGACATCACAAGAAGTTTCTTATCAAGAATCATACAAGACAACTACATTAACAAAATTCACATATATTATAATAGATAATTTCGAACACTTCTAGACGGCCATGCAACAATCATGCCTTGGCAAATTTGTTGTTGTATTATTAGATTTTGTTGAAACACAAACCAGTCGGTCATAATTAACAAAAATATCTACGATCTATAAATTAAATTCTAAATCCTAAAAACTATATGATTGAATGTAAACACATCACAATTAGAGCAATTATCGTCAATTTAAATCCAGTGATCAGCGTCAAAATAACTAACAACATATTATATAACCATTATTGTTAATTCACACATTCGTGGTATTTAAACACGGCATTTATTTTTAGCATCTGCAAGATCAATAAAGCAAAACATGTTCAGTAATCAAACACACACTATATCAGGCGAATCATATGACACAGTCGTAATTACAGCGTTCACATACAATATGATGGATGATTTTAAGTACTTTTACAGTTCTATTAGGAATAACTATGATGGAATAATCATAATCGTACCGATAGATTTCACTAATGAGCAATTAACAGAATTATCTGATTACGATGTCAAAATATCGATCATATCATCTGAATCTGTCCTATCATTCACAAAAATCGAAACGACCGGCAGATGGGTTCAATGGGCTAAACCGTCTATCATAAAAGAAATTTCAAACAGATATTCCGTACGAAGAATATTATGGTTAGATGTTGATATCGTAATATTGAAGAGATTAGACGAAATATTCGAACACATAGATTCTAAAGTCTTAATAACTAAAGACAATTTTGCGCCAAAGACTTGTCTCAATCTCCAAGGATTATATGAAAACCAAAACGATGAAGTACCAATTAATTCAGGTGTCGTAGGATTCATTCTAGAAAGAGATGTCGATCTATTAGACAATTGGATATTAAAGACTAAAAAAGCGACAGATAATGATATTAAGTGCAAAATAAGTTTATATGACCAAGGTTGTCTAATTTGGGCTGTGAATGAATTGAGACTGAACCATTTCGTTATAGATAAAATAGAATGGAATCATCCGGCTAAGAAGAACATATATGAAGATTCAATTCCAACTAAATGGATACACGACATTGATTCAATAAATTCTGGTATACTCGGAGAAATTGAATTAGACAATCGCAATGCTACCATAGTACATTTTGCTGGTAAACCACAATTGAGTCATCTTACAAAATTAGACAACAATACGGCGGTTGGGTACATCAATAATAAATTTGGACATCGAACACAATCCAAACTATTTTGTGTTGGGCTAGAGAGATGTGGAACACACACGATAGCAGAAATTGTCAGACGATCAGCACGCAATCCATGCTGGGTGAGACACGAATTATACCCGAGTTTATCGAAAGAAGCTTTCCTTAAACACAATTCTAATAATTATAAAACCAAAGATTTCGTACATAAGATTAGGTTATATAATAGGACAGACACGAAATTAATATGTGAATCAAATCACAGACTAGGTTTTTTCATAGAAGATATTCATAAAAATGTACCAAACGCGAAATTTGTATTCATGTTGCGTAATCCAATCGACCTAATAAGATCTAGACTGCTGAATTTCAGTACATGGCCTGGATATGCTGATATCTTACCTGAATTTTATCTCAAAGACATTAGTAATCTATCTAAACATTTCACTAATGGTAGCCCATATCAAAATAAATATAGAATATCTCCGAAAACAAAATATGATGACATAGTCAAACTACACATTTTCGAGATAACAGAAACAATAGAAATAATAATGTCTCAATTAAAACAAATCAACAATAGCAATTACGAAATAATATGGTTAGAAAATATCGACAGAGATATAATGAAATTAAATAAATTGATACCGGGTGAAATATATTGGAAAGATGTAGACAATATTAAAAAAGATAAATTCGGATCATGTATGAATCTTCATTCCAATGATACGAAAGAATGGGTTGACAGTATTATCGACGCGAATTCTAGCTTGATACTAGACGAATTTTATGATATAATATCTAAACACGATATAGAGATTAACAGTGCTGGCATAATGATGTAATCATCTCCACTGACCTTTGATGGCTGTTATCACATCATGCCCAGTTATTGCAGCACGTGACTTAACCCACTCACCATATCTTATTGGTTCATGGATCATCAATTTATTTTTTATAAACACTCTACGCAATCCCATTTCAGGAACAGCAACATTCCAATATTTCCTAGTTGTATATTCATACCATCCATCATGATGTCTAAGATCGAATTTAAATGGATGTTTTGTCTTGCTATCTATTATTTCCATAGATTGCTGATTTAACAAGATGAACGTACCAAAAAACGTCCCTTGTTGAGACAGAACCCGAGATATCTCTTCTATATATCTAGATATGCAACTGAAATTGCAATGATTGAATATCGCAACAGCACATACGAAGTTGAACGCACCATTTTTGTATGGTAACGTGAAATTACGTTGATCTACTTTACCATTGATATTATATTCATCGTGTTGCAAATCTATATGATCGAACCTAAATTTCTTTGATTTATACGTATTTTGACAATATTCTATGAATCTTCTATTGACATCGATTCCAGTATACGAACCGCCGTCTAGAAAATTAAGCATCTGCTTAGCGATTCTTCCAGTACCGCAACCTATATCGAGAACTTTGGATTTATTATGCAATCTAGCATGATCTATGAAGAATCTTAAGAATTGTTTTCCTATTGAATCGAAATTTGGATTTGACGGATTTAAACCACCTAGAGGCGATTTAACACCAGTATCGAATACAATATCGCCAAGCAATGATTCTAGTTTAGGAACATCAACTATAATTGCTTCGTTCTCTTCGCCACAGTCTTCCATTTTGCACCATCTATTGTTTTAGTTCTTACTTCAACAGTAGCAGTATGAGAACCTACTTCAGCCTTAAATCTTTGCATCATTTGTGAATACGTTCCGTCAGCCATTTTTTGACCAGACACCAACAATTGGCAATACTGTGTCTCTTCAATTGGTTTCTTCGGATCTACAATAACATACCTGTCAATAGTTTCCTGCACAAGGTCATTGAATGCCGGAGGATTAAAAATGGTCGACCTGATAGCCATGATAAAAGTGTCTTTATCTTCGTCGCTATCAAAAGACAATATCATATCAGTCATAATCAACTCCAATCAGTAATAGTGTATCGTTAAACATCCACTTACATACGTAGATACATAATCCACACAAACACTTTCACTTGGAGTAGAAAATGTCAAAAAATATTTCTAGCGGCATTAATAAAAATCTTGGTGTCATAGGCGATCCGGCACAAACTGACTATCTCAAGAGGCAATGGAGAGAACTGAGAAAGAAAATAGACGGAGTGTTGATCTCTGGCAACATAAACTCAGCTGATGAGAACTTGAGGAAATGTGCCATGATAGATAGGCTCAATCCAATTGACAGAGAAAAACATATCACCGATAATTGGGGTATCAATTATTACAATAGAGTATCGCAATTATTATCGCAACTTGCAAAAATAGAGTCTGTGATGAACAGGTGATATCATTTGAATCTATTTGTATTATTGATGGCAGTCCGTTCAAGTTTCGCCATCAATCCATCTGCGTTCGTGCATTTGTTATAATCGCAGATTCCTTTGAATATTGATAATTCATTTTCAAGCGTTGTTCTTAATATAACTGGATCGTCGCTGCCTATTGTAATATAGCTATTCTTCAAAATAGCAACACTCAATGAAGGATGCCTATTGATATTAGTCCAGCATCCAGTTAAATAATTACTAGTTATAGCCATATCAAATGTGATATTCTTATCAACAGCCATATCGACTATACTGTGATCTATAAGTCCGTGTTGATTGCCAATCTTTATACCGTGTGCGATATTCGTCACACCAATATCAATAATAGCATGCTTGATATTGTCATCACTTTGCGATTCTCCAACATGCATTCGAACCATCTTACCCGACTCGACCCATTTTCTAAGCACATCTGAATAAAATTCAGCATCAAAAAATGTCTCGTCGCCAACAACATCTATTCCAAATAGCAATTCAGATATCGGATCATCAATCAATTCGGCATATTCTCTCTGCGTGTGTTTAAGATCCTCATATTTCAATGATAATATAAGCCCAACACCATTTGGCCTGTGATGATGAAATCTATCGTGCATAAACTTGATAGCTTCTCTTTTATGCCAACCAATATTCATATATTTATTAATAGAAAAATCCATCCAACAATAATCTATCGATTCGTCCTCCAATCCGTCGCATACGGATTTTACACTCAAATCAATCAATTCTTCACTCCATTTAATATTATCTAATATTCTGAATTTATTCAAGAAGCTATTAAACCCAGGTTTCTCATCTGCCGAAAACACCATAGCTGATTCGACGTCAGACAATGATCCAGCAAGATATAACATACCATTATCTCTTATGATATCCCAAACACATTCTGTTGATATTGACCCACCGAAATGTCTATGTGTGTCTATTTTCATCTTGACCCTTTAAATTAGAAATTCTATCATCTATCATCATCAAAGAACCGTTGATGATGATTAAAAATAGCAGGATGATACCAACCAAGAATACTACAAACAACGCAATCGGCCAACAGAATGATTTGATTAATTTATACAATACATTCGGCGTTTTGTTGATGAATACATCGTCATTTTCCGCAAACAACATATATATCATAACACAGAACGATATTATCAAATAATAAGCCAGCATCACACTATTTTAATATCGGATGCCATCTGCTTTAGTCGACAGCAATAATCGAACGACGGGCTTCTATTATCCGGCATATCACATAAGTTCAATACTTTATCAAGAGTAGCATTTTCTTCATTCAAGGTATATCCTGCACCAGATGAACTCAATATACCATATTTTACCATTCGCTGCAGGATTTTTTGTAAATATGTTAGCGACGCACCAGTTATTAATCCGCCATCATTCACGATCCTGTGGATGTTTTTAGAATCAAGTTCACCATGCTTCTGTGCTACTCTTATTATCGTGATGGCATAATCGACTCCGCGAATTTCTTTTAACATCACTTTACTTTCTGTATTAGTTCTTTTGTGTTCTTGAACAACTTCAGCGACTTCAATTCAGTAAACTTAAAAAATCCTAGAACAGAGAATTCATGGTTATTTTTAAATTTCTGTTTAGAAGATGTCACTTTGCAATGTACAAAAGCTACATTTTTGTGTCCAGGCATATCAAAAGCTTTACCAACAGCCTTGACACGTATACCTGTTTCTTCGAAAGCCTCCCTGACTGCAGCTTTTTCCGGTGTCTCACCACGTTTAATATGTCCACCAGAATGAACCCATTTACCCTCTCTATCATCGCCCGAATTTTTGGCTAGCCCCAATAGCCATTTATCTCTATCTTGAATTATCGCTACAGCAGAAACATATTTCTTATCATGCGATTTATCAGATTCATTTAAAACTCCAGAGAGAGCATCTGCTAATAACTTGTCAAACATTGTAAATAGATCCCAGAAGTCAAATCGAACGATTTTAATTTTATATTTGTCAAAAATATCATAACAAGCATTATTAGATACAAGTCAGAGAGACGACAAAATGCCAGAAGAAATCCATTTAGATAATGGCTATGTCATAAAAACCAGATTAGCTGGAACACCACAAAAATATTATACAGCTAGATCACCGCACAGCGAAGAAGTCTTCACATCGAAAGACCTTAATTATCTCAGAAGAAAAGCTGGTTCTAGACCGCATCCAAGCAACAATATATTCAACACAGCGAAATTAACTTCTACAAGCCAAGAAACACCAGCGTCCGGAACGAGCATCTCTGACCAATATTTAGCGAAACGTCGTGAACAAATGAAATCACCAAAGCTATCAGAAAAAATCGATTCTAGAATCAGCGATACTTTAGAATCCGATGTACTCGAAAGTATAAGCAGAATGTTAAATTCTGCGACTAAAAATATCTTCGAAAATGATGACAAGAACAACAACGAGGATAATGAAGATAACTTAGAAAATAACGAAGAAAATTTAGAAGACAATGAGGACAATATAGATGATTCTAAATTCACTTCTAGCATAGATATGAAGACTGTCGATAGATCTCCAATGGCTAGAACCATGCAACAGCAGGGGCATACAGTTACAAGTCTAGCCGATGCTGTTGGTGTTTTACCACCAGCGATATCAAGAATATTAAGAACACCGAAAAGAAGACAGGGCGACCCAGGCGGTAGAAATCCGAGCATAGGTCTGGCGGCTAAAATTGCCAACGAATTAAAAATGGATTCGGAAGCATTGTTCCCAGACATATTCGGAATACCTAAATCAGAACTTAAAGCCAAAAAAGTCCCAGGAAACAGAGGCAGTGGGATGTCACAATCAGCAAGTGGAAGCACACGCAAAGGGAGTGAATATACAAAAGGCAACAAATGATAGTCGATCTTGTTTGCATAGCTAAAAGTGAAGATAGATATATATCAGAATGGATAAATTACCACACATCTCTTGGGTTCGATAATATACACATATATAAAAATGACTGGGATTATAACGTAAACAAAAAACATGTCACAGAAATGATAGTCGATGGAAAGGACAGGCAAATGGCTGTTTATAACGATTATCTAAAAAAATCGAAGTCAGACTGGGCTGCATTTATCGATATCGATGAATTTATCGTTGTCAAGACATCTAAAGATATCAAATCATTTATAGAATCAATTAACATACACAATATTTCAATAGCTATGAATTGGGTAATTTTCGGAGACAGTAAATCTGATTCAGATGAATATGATTACGTCATAGATAGATTTATAATGAGATCAAAGAAGCCTGATAAACATATCAAAACCATAGTTAAAGTTGGAAGTGGATTTTTCACTACAAACCCACATTGTCCTGACACACAATGGATAGATTCTAACAACACAATTGGATGTGGTCCCTTCAACATCAATGGCCCGATGGATAGGATACATGTCAATCATTATTTCACCAAGACCCAAAATGAATTTATAGGGAAAATAAAACGCGGGTCATGTGATATAACTAAAAGGGACTTAAACCAATTCGACTGCCATAATCAAAACGATATAGTAGATAACAGTGCGTTAATGTGTGCTAGTAATAATATTTTCATGACTGGTTAGTCCAATGATAGTTGAATCGTCTGGTGAAATAAATCTGAAACAAACTAAGACTCTGAATCTAGAAATAGCCAAAACTTTAAACAACGATAATAAACAGTATTTGATATTAAAAGAATCAGAAAATGGCATACCAGTACCGACCGGGTACGATCTAAATAACAAATCAGAAAAATATCTGGTAATCAATGGTGCGTATTGGAGAATTCTATCAAAAACACAGAGAGATGTGTTTTTGTCTGTAACGAGAGTCACGAAGAAATCGATTGGTGCTGAAAACATGAACCCAGAAGAGATACGCAATAAATTAAAAGAAACGATGCTAAGAGCATCGAAAGCTGCCTCAGAATTTTTCGCCGCATTCGACGATTGTATGATGGCACTAAATGAATTTTCAGGCGAACCAACAGGAAATGCTCCGCAATCGACGAAACAAGAATCTACGGTAATTCAGAAGCCGAACACGTTAAAAGCTGGTGGGGTGAGTTCTCCGGCACCTGACGTTAGCGATCCTGACTGGCCAGTAGCAATTAACCCTAATCTAATAGTCAGAGAGAACGATAAAGTAGAAAAGAAATTCAGGGCGTTACAAATATCGTCATTAGTCGGAGAAAAGAACGATAAAGCGATATTGGACTTCGGGTGTGGTGATGGCTTCGTATCGAAAGAACTTAGCAAGAAAGCGTTATCAGTTGTCGGATTCGATATCAAACAACATCAAGAATGGGAAGAACTAAAGCAGGATGTGTCCAATCTTAAATTCACGAGCGATTTCAATGAACTCGGATCACAACAATTCGATTTGATAATTCTATACGACGTATTGGACCATCTTGTTGGACGAGATCCTGTCGAACTTCTCAAGTCATTATCTGGGATGTTATCTCCGCATGGTAAAATATTTATAAGATGCCATCCTTGGACATCTAAACATGGAGGTCACGTCTATGAAACCATAAACAAAGCATACATCCACTTGGTTTATACAGCAGACGAATTGCTGAAAATGGGTGTAAACTTAGAACCAAATCTCAAGATCAATAGACCGATCGCAACGTATGAGAAATGGTTCAAAAGTGCTAATTGTACTATTTTCAGCAAGAATATAACTTCTGAAAAGGTATCAGATATTGTCATATCCAAGTATTTGAATAGAATAATTGAAACAACTTGGGGTGACATCAACAGAGAACAAGCTGTAAAAATCATGTCGAATTCATTCATCGACTACTTTTTGATGAAACAAAATTAAGACCCATAAAATGCAAATCATCAGACCATTAAGATCTAGAATTCTAATAAGAAAAGATGATGATAAAGAACGTACCAAAGGTGGCATCTTGTTACCAGCAGACTCCAAGGTACCTGTCATAACCGGAAGAGTTGTACAGATATCACCAGATTTAGAACATGACTTAGATTTCCCGGTTAATCTGTACGATAAAGTCATAGTTAATCCTGCGAAAGCTATTCCGGTTGACTTTGAGTCTGACAATAAATTATATATAATACCAGCTAATGATGTCATTGGTGTCTATGTCAATGAAGAGTCGAAAGATCCAGAACCAAGACACGGTGCATTCGATTTATCTTGACATACATATTTTGTAACATATATTTATGTTTTAAGCGTCTAAATGTATATCAAATCTAACTGGTAAGTGGGGAAATGAAAGAACTAAATATCAAAGAGCTACTGAATTTAAGAGAAGCTGTTCAAGAAGAGATAAGACGAAGAAGGATTATCGCAATCTTCGTAAGAATAGCCAATTCCTTAAAAAGAAGAAAAAGAAGCTTGAACTGATGCCCGATTATTCATATTCACCGGATGGAGTCAGTTTTTATGGTAGTTATTGCAGTTCGGAGAAAGCTGTAGAGGCAGCAATAAAAGACAAGGATTGTATCGTCACTAGAACGTGTTGGGTGTGTGAAAACATTGACCCAACACCAATCGAAGAATTGTTCGATTGTGACGACATTATCCAAAAAGTGATTAACGACTGTGACTATAGCAATGAATTCACCAAAGATTGGCCGAATTGTGACGATGCTGCTCTTGATGAATTAACAACTGAAATACGAAAAGTCATATCATGGTGGTTAGATAAACACGAAGTCAGACCAGATTTTTCGTTGATAAAGAATATACGGAAACACTTATGGTAAAAATATTCGAAATTCTATGTGAATTTTATCAATACGATTTAGAAGTGTTATCGACAGGATGGGTGTGCTGGACAGTCATTCCTGCTGTGACGTATGCAGCATTCATGGTAGTCAAATGGATGATATTGTTTATCCCAGCATACATACCAGTCATTGTTATCAAGAGTATAATCTTCAGCAAGAATGACACCATCGATAATGCAAAAGATCATATCAAAAGTGTCAAAATACATGGATCAAAAAGTGAATGCTTATCAGTGATAGCAGCGGTGTTATATAATTATGACGTAAGATTTCAAACTGTAGATGGCCAGATAGTAATATACAACAAGTCATGGCATATTAGCACTAGTGACATTAATGACGAAATATATAAACTTAATAACAAGTGAGTCAAGACGGAAAATGAACGCCATTCTTGCCGTAGATTACACCAGCTACTTCTACCTTATAAATGGCATATGACTCTGTTGCTCCGTCCATTGCCTCATCCAACGCATTCATAATGGTTATGCAATAATTATCGTTAGCCGTTTTCGGATTCGAATTATATAGATGTTTCCCGGCTTCACCGGTCGAATATTCTCCAGCGTGTATTACTTCCTTTTCGACGCTCGGAGAATAATTCTTATCAGTTTCAGCATCAAGATAACCACTTATTACCACTTGTGCTGGTTTTCCGCCAATAGCTGGTTTTACCGCAAAGCCTTTCGCATATCCACTCTTAGAACCAGCACCATTGAAATAATCCATCTGGCCACCGCCTGGATTAGCCAATGAGAAACCGTCTATCTGAGACATATTATAGTAAGCGACAGCAGATATTTTCTGCAACTCTCTTACATATTCAAGCCTCTTCTTACCAACTGGGCTTGTAAATAATTCAATGCTTGCTGTGAACGGTACGAATTTACTCATTATGACCTCCGTAATATCTTTGCATGGATTGAAAACATGGATTTATCAAAAGAACTGTGGATTGGTGACGTAACCGACGTGAGAACGCAAGAAAAGGCCATCGAAAGCCTAGCTGTCACAAATGACGCCAAATACTGGGATGACGAAGATGGCATCACGAAAGTAGACGAAGAACGTTGGAAAACAGCACAAAAATTCGAGTTCAACTGCTGGATGACACATGCTAGACACACAGCGGACGACAGATCATCAGAACACAAAAACGGATTCAACAATTACAGTGATCTACCAAACGATCTCGGTGACGTGATAGAAATAGGATGTGGGCCTTTTACACAATTCAAATTCATAACAGCAAACACAATAACAGCAAAATCTATTTCGCTTCTAGACCCATTGCTAAATAGCTACACAAGTCACCCACACTGTTCGTATAACGACAATCAGATAAACGGCGTCAAAATAAAGAATAAGTATGCTGCGAAATCTGAAGAATTAACAGCAAATTGCGAATATGATACTCTGATTTGCATTAATGTCCTCGAACATGTTCTTAACGCTCAATCAGTATTTGACAACATGTACAATGCTCTAAAAGCAGATGGTCTAATAATCTTCCACGAAAGATCTTGGGATCATATCGACATCAACAAATTGTATGATGCCGGACACCCGATACGGTTAAAACTTACTTTTATAGAACGTTTTATTAGTAGATTCTCAAGAATCTACTACAACAATGAATACTTCATTGGAAAGAAAATCTAATGGGTTGTGACAAATGCGGTCCATCTGAATTATACACAGATTCAACAGATTGCAACCACTCAGTATCATTAAACGGATTACAAACAACATTATGCGATCAGTGCCTAAAAGAATGGCAAAAATTCGCATCAACTATCATAGAATTAGATCAAATCGACAGGCTAGAGTTCAGATTGTCTTTCTGGAAATCGACGATATCAGATAAAAGCACAGCAGAAACACTCGATATGATGCTTGAGTTGTACGATGAGATCGTCGCGAAAGAAAAAATAGTATTCGGCATAACTAGAAAGTGGTTAGATGAACCAAGCTTTTAAAGATGCAGTCATGAATGGATTCAACCAAGAATACCAAACATGTATGGCTCTAATCATAGACGAAAGGTCAAAAAGCGTGTCGTTGTTTTTAGACACCTCCAGAGCCGTATATCTTGAATGGATAGAAGGAGAAGGAGGTGATATTGGACTATTACGTGATGCTGTGACTGGTAAAGTCGTCGGTATAGATTTGCCGTTAATAGACAATAAATTGTCTGTAAGGCACGAAGGACCAATAAGAATAAACAGTGGGTTCAAAAAAGATGATGCGAGTTAGTTGATTTCTAACTGACCGTATGTGAATTCGCTGAATGTACTGATTTGAGTTCTCACATCAAATCTTCTCAATGTCGCACCAGGCCACATGCGACATCCGAATTTACCAGTTGGTTTGTTAGGATTCGTTGGTATAGTGAAATATGGCGTGTTGATGGCCACAGGACTAGCCAATTCAGCACTCAGAGACTGACTTGGTGGTATCAAAAGGCTATTCCACCATATCCATACTTGGTTATCTCTAACCATTATTTCTAATCTATTCCAATATTCATCCTCATCTCCACCAATTTGAACACCGCCGTCGTATACAACGAATTGATCCAACGACGATTCAGGTCTAGTACCAACACCAGTATAAGCACCAGTTTGAGAGTATACAGCACTAACAGCATACCCAGAAGCTAATCCACGCACATAATCATCAGTGACACCATCTTCATTCAATTCATATGGAATACTCATATCGAGAACGCCGACTTTGAATTGAAGTCTAACAAGCTGCGTTTGTTCATCAACAGTGAATTCCAACCGAACAATTGGATTATTATATTCTTGGTGCACAAGTTCAATGATTTCACCACCTTCAAAACCTTCAGCAAAAACATCAATATTAGGATCATTTTTATCAGCAACAAGTAATATCGAGTCCGTGCCGTCTATCCTAATCGGTTCGGTTCCCTCAGTCAATATATTAGTTGGGAACATTAATTTTCTAACATACTTGAATGTATAGTTCGCCAAGTGACCATTGAGAACGCGAACTGTGCCGAATGGAGGTAGATCATGAAAATGTATACCACCAACTCGGAGATAATTGTCGCCAAGCGAACTTATTATCTGGCTTTGACCTCTCTTGCCCTTACCTAAAACCTTCATGTATTTCCCATCATAACTATCTATTTGTGCTCTCAGCAAGATGTCGTATGGCGTATATGATGACGATTCTGGCTTACCTACGTCAATCCTCATTAATGCATTAGACAGATTTCTTCTATTCCAAAAGTAGACAGGTCTTTCACTGTAATCATTCATAGATTCGTTATTAGACACAACTCTCAAACCAGGAAGACTTGTGTCTATTATGGCCGAATGCGGCTTGTTTATTCTAATATTCACTACCGCAAGAGACACTTCAACATATGAAATCTTCACACCTTGTGGTAAGAATGTGTCGCCTACAGGTATCGCATTAGTATAAACAGCACTTCCAGAGATAGAAAAACCGAATGATATTGTGTCTTCCACGTTCGGTAAAGTGCCGTATGGTATCTTGCTACCTTCGAATTCATAAACTCCAGGTTCAGTAATCAATGGATAATGAGTAGGAGTACCTCGTGAAAACACATAAGTCGGATCATCATTCACAGCATCGAATATCTTGAATACCGGTGCCCAAGCACGATCACTAGGTGTTTCTATCACATGCAACGTAACTTTTAATCTCAAAACATTCTCAGGGTTGTCATAAGCCCTTCGTATCAATCCAGCCAAGTCAGTAGAACTCGGACTAGATGATTCAACGTTGAACGCATAAAAGCTTCCGTTCGATGCTGAAATTCTAACCCACGTAGATGGATCATCATCATTCAGAAACGTATAGAGATCGCTGTTATTACCATCAGAATTCAATAATCCAATCTGTCTCAAGTCACCGGTCAAATTAAGATAGACAATATCATCGTCTGTGCCGTCAACCCCAACAGCATAATCATAACTTAGTAAAGGATCATCAAATCCAGTCAGACCCCAAGCGTCTTTCTCAATGTCTCTAATGGCAGACACATCTTCAGATGCTCTAATATCATCAGTATTACCAGCAGCCAATTCGTCCTTAGCAACGGCGATATCACCGAATTGTTGTAATCCGACCCAAGCCCACAAATTATTCAAATTATTGAGAGCTGGTTTCTTGCTGAAATACCATCTATAAATCGATTCACCGGCTATAGAACCTACCTTATATGCCCAAAGATCGATGAGAGTACCAATTGGCAATATCTCGATCGTCGAATCAGTTACAATCCTCTGAGCATTAGGCCCTGTCTTAGGATTCTCTGGATTATTATATTGCCACACATTCCTAGCTGAAATAGGATCGCCTATCGCGACAGCCTTATCAATGTTCCAATGTCTCACAATATATGAATTAGAATTCAAAACAGACGATGAATAAGCTACTATGACACCCATTCTCTTAGTAATCGAATGACCGTTATACAACACTGAACCTAGCATACCTGGTTCAGTCGCGGCATTCAATTCGAATGACAGTTGATTACCATCATCATCAAGGCCCATATGCCATAAGCATTCTGGAACACCTAGAGCACCGGGTGTGAAAGACCAACCTATCACAGCCTTATTTGTGTTTTCGTCATCTCTTTTCAGTATAACACTCAATTCACCATATCCGGGTGTTGTAGTATTATCATATCTCTTGAATATCAGAGACGGGTGCTGCCCCTTATTATTCAATGTGGTTTTAGTATCATTCGGATCAGCAATTGTAGATTCCGGGAACAGATAAATCTTCAGTTCACCATAACCGTTTATTCCTGGCAATTTTCCATTACAGACCGGTAGCCTGACTGCGTTTATATCTGTCTCATCTTGTAGCCAGAATATTTGTGTACATTCTTCACACGCACAATTCATAGGAACAGGACTGTCTACCGTGAATCTTACTACATTACCAATTCTTTCGAGGCTTATGAATTCAGTTCCGGCTGCTAATATGATATCACCTTGTATCCAGCCACCGTCATTTGGAAAGCCAGCACCTTGGAAACCGAGCACGCCTACTCTAGTTCCAATTAATGAATCAAGTTTACACTTGTCATCCTCAGACATTAAGCCTGGTGTATCACACGTAGCACTAGGTATTGGGTCCTCTGCTATGTGTGTTTTACCGTGAATTCCTTGAACAAGCAATTGAGATTCTTTGAAATATAATGCTCTTTGTTGTTCATCGTATCTGAATCCGGTAACTGTACCGTCTGGTCCCGATATCTGTACGAATTGAGCATCTACTAAATCCGAATGACTCGGAACACGTTCAATTGCCATGAAATCACTCCTATCGTTACTTCTATATACAAAGTGCTTGCTTGTCTACTATATTTTTTAACAAATATATTGTTGATATAAAAACAAATAAAGTATTTTAATGAAGGTTCTTACGATCAACAACTCACAATAGGGATTGCGATGAAAGTAGTGTTATTTCCGACCACTGATGGTTGGTGCGTGAAAATAGTAGCTGACAATAATGATGTTCTGATAACCAGTAGTCCATACGATAGCAGATCGACAGCAAGAAAAATCGCGAAATTGTTGTCTTCTAACAAGAAAAGTCTGAGATTAGAAGAAGAATCTGAACAAAAATAAGTTATGCGATTACGATCATTATCGAACATATTTGATAACACACATTTAAAAATATTGTTCGACCCATATATTATTTCAGAAGCCAGCTGGCCATCGACAATATCTGATAGAATCATCGACAACGATGAGTTTATAAAATGGCTGTATGATAATGGTATATCATCAGACGATATAATATCACTCAAAAGAAACAAAAATATGAAAGAAGGTGGTGTTGGACGTGCTTTTGTACTAACAAATCACGTTGTAAAACTGACAATATCAAGAGACGAAGCGATAGCCGCACAACATTTAATTAATCAAGAACACCCAAATCTAGCAAAGGTTATCGACGTCAGAAAAGTACACTCTTACGTTGACAGCTTTAATAAAATCAATACAATATATGCCATATTACAAGAGAAACTCGAAACAGGAGTTTCTAAAGAACATAGAATAGCTGGAGGTGCGATATACTCATATCTCGATAACAATCCAGGATTCATCGATGATGATCAAGACAAAATATTGCAGCGTGTGATTGAATACCTACCGAAGAAGCATCAAAGCAACAACAGAATAATAATGGTTTTGAAAAATCTGTTGAACAGTATCATACGCCTCCAAAACGACACTGGCTTTTTAACTCAAGACTCACACGGAGCCAATCTTGCATTTAAAAATAAGGAACCAGCATTTTTTGACCTTGGAAGATCTAAAATAGACTTCAATCGCAATAGAACAAATACAGATTCTGAGACATATAAGGCAAATGAACGAAAGGTATCTGGAAGGATAAAAGATTTATGAGACTCAGCAAAATATCAGAAGAATTAGATGATTCAAACGATGAACTCGTCGGAATGATCGAAAAGCAAAACGAAGTACAAGATAAAAACAAGGACCAAAGAATCAGCAAAATGAAGCCAGCAGTCAGTAGACTTGGTAACCAAATTGAAGATGCTGGTGATAAGATCAACAACGGTTTGCAGCAGACCGCTCTGAATGCTAATACGATGAATAAAGACATGAACGGAATGTTTGGTAATATTAGATCAACAATGGATGATATTACAGATCTGATTTAACCATAGTATAATATTTCGCAACATACAATACAGACTTCCGATACATCAATATATCTATGAGAGAATGATGGCAGATAAGATACAGAGAATACGACCATATTTCGACAAAGAAATCGGATGGGTGTTCGACGACCCAAAGTTTGGCATCGTCAAAGAATTGCTAACCGATGGTATCGACACAATACTTGATATTGTGTCAGCAAAGCACAAATTCAACAAATACGCTGGATTCGACGTCTACTTCAGCGATTCAGAAATCCATGATTTCGACTTATCATTTGTAAAGACGTCAAGCATAGATATCGATCAAGAGTCGGAAGGCGTAGTGTATTTGTGCGTCGAATACGACATGATCGGATGGTTGTGCCCAGTACTATTCAGGTACTTCGATGCGGCACCTAAAACAATATATATCAAACTGTCAAATCTGTGCGGCGAATTGAAAAGAGAAGCCAACAAACGCGGGTTTGATATAATCGACGCTTCGAATTCTACTATCGAGATCCATGAGTATGACAGCAAAGCAGTAAAGCTGAAAATGGTCGATAAGTTATTGTCATCAAACACTGATGGTAGATTCTATATCAGATATCTGGCACCTATGCATGTTCAATTGTCAGATTGGGTATCTGAAATATCAAATAAAAATTATGCCACTGATGATGTGCGGAGCAAGATTCATATTACTACTAAAGATGAAAATTGCAGCAAATTCATTGTGTTTGAAAATTTCTCCTAGAACTGTTTTTCGATTTCTTCCTGAGTTTTAGTTGTTTGTAATATTCATCAGAACCATTCTTTACAATCTCGACCATATCGTTATATAATCTATTATATTTCTTAGATATCGCAAGTAATGTTGTGTTGGGAATATACACTTCGTCAACATATGGCGAATAAGAGAATTTTGGATATTGTCTATTCATTCTCTGCAATAGTCTGTCATAAATGACGTCCATATCTCCTTCTAAGCCACTAAATCTCAAAATTGGCAGAGATCTGGAAGACTTAGCTTCTCGCGTTAAGAAATCGAGAATGCACGCCAACATCTTGCTATAAACAATCTGCGGATTGTTCATGCCTGTTGCTGTCGGTGATTGATTGGCTCGTAATTCTATAGAATAAACGTTGCCGACTTTGAGTTTGCTCAAGGTCTCAATGTATGGAATATCACTTATCAGAACATAATCTGATTCGTCATATTCATCATCATATGAGTCGCCAAACGACGATGACATGTCGTTCTCATAATCGAACACCACCTCGTAATCCATTCCGTTCGATGAGAACTCATATGAATAGTTCTTGCCATCCATTGAAAATGACACATCATCAAGAGAAAGCCTATCAAAAAGTTCAGAAATCACACGTAGTTTCATGCTCTGCTCCAAATAGTCCCGTATACTATCTTCGAATCTTGTCGAGTGTATTTAACTAAATGATTTATTTTTGTAACAATATCAATGGGTCAACAAAACAATTTTTTCGAAAGTAGGACAAATGAACAATCCGAATGAAGAAGTCAAGTTCGATTACAAAAACGTGAACATCGGCAAGATCGAGGTCATTCTCGACAAAGAGCCAAACAAAAAGGGCGTCGTCAGTAATGCCATCAAAGGCGTCGTCATCGACGACGAAGTTATCGCACCGTCCGGAAGATTTTGGGATTCTCTGTATTCTAAATACGGATTGTCCAATTCATTCTTCAAGTATTTCTCTTTTCAGGAAATCTTTCAGAGAATTTCTGAACGAGCACCAGATCCAAACGCTAGGGTGTGTATTGAAAGACAGCCAGGAGGAGATCCACGATTGCTCGCCCTGACTGGTTTGAACAAACCAATTGTCGCATATGATGATTTCTTGACAATCATCAAGGACTTTGATCCAGGAGCACAACTCAAGTACGACAAAGGCGTAATTTCATCAACACACGCACACAACAGATCAGGCAATGAATTCGACATTGCCGGTGACAGATTCTCGAATCAGTTCGTGTTTCAATCACCTATCGACGGATATGGCACGCCGAATTTTTACGTGTCATTGCTGAGATTGATCTGTTCGAACGGAGCGGTTGGATATGCCAGAGCATTCCAATCAACGCTGAATCTTGGCAGCGGTTCTGATGATGTCAGATACACCATCAAGAGAGCGATGGAAAGCTTCAACAACGAAGAAGGATTTGCTCACATCCGAGACAGATTCGAAGCAGCAACACGATCATGGGCAAGCTTGAATGAACAGGCTAGCTTATACAAACTGATCCTAAGACTGCAGAGTGATTCTGTCATGGGCAAGCCAAGTGCTATTTCGGCACTCGAAAGGTTCTCTCTTATCTCCGGTAAACCATATGAGATCTACAGAAATGATCCAAATGCGTTCACCGACAAGAAATTGAGAACGCTACCTGTCGAATGCAGAGTTTATGACCTCATCAATTTTGCGACAGAACTGGCAACGCACAAAGTGTCCGAAGGATCAAGCAGATCTCTGAATGCTTGGGTTGGTCAAATGTTGAGCAATGATTTCGACCTTGAAAATTCATGCGACACATTTGACAATTGGAGAGACTTCTTCTTGAAAGAGAATCTCCAGAAGTACGAGGATGACAAGCGTAAGAACTCAGAGTCCGGCAACGGCATCAATGATGACGAAGACGGCGATGACGAGTGATATCGCTATGCGATTAAATGTGTGATCAGATTTTCAATTCAAGTAAAAAGAAAGAGGTGCTCTAATGTCGTTGTCCCCACAACAGCAGTCGATTCTCGACATGTACAAGGCTGGTAATGATGATGCCAAAATCATCAAGAAACTCGGTGTCACTCCGGGTGTCTTACAGGCACAGAAAACTCGACTTCGTGGGAAAGGATACGATATCAACGGTAAGATTGACAGTACCGTCGACTCATATCGTGATAAAACCACGTCGAGTAATTCAAGAATTGTCCATGAAGCTGCTGAAACAGGTCCGGCCAGATATGATGTTGATCAGCTGGTGAGAGAAATGAAGGCCAGCCAGAACCCGAAAGTTTCAGACAACGAAGTCAATCCAATGATTTTCCTTGGAGTGACTATCCAGTACATGAAACTATGCGGTGGACGTATGCAGGCACACCAGATGATTGAGGATGTGTACGGTGCGATGCAGGCCCTCAGCCAGTAAATCTGGTTGACCGCAATAACAGCAAATCATGTAAGCCACGGGTTGAACCCGTGGCTTACACTGTATTTAATATTGATTGTGAAGCGAAACATCACATAAATCAATAAGTGAACCTATAATGTTCATATTAGAAGAGATACAATCAGAGCACTTGGAAATTTTCAATAATTTGAAAAGAACCAATAACATAATAGCATATAGGTGCGGTCATGATATCAAGTTGAAAAAGGGGACAATAGAACGAGATTGGATGGAAAAAGCCGACCAGAAATTTCCATACCGATGTCTACCTATGATGATAGCGAACCAGATTGGTTGGGACCTGGTAAACGATATTACCTTCTCTGCAGTTTGGAATGGTGGAAATTCTCCTAGTGATATCGTAGTGAAATGTTTAGATAATAGTGATGAAACCAAATTAAGAAATATTGCTGTTTCTCACTTCGGAGTCGGTGTGATAACGTTTCATATAGGTTATCTAATAAAAACAGACCCCGGAATAAATCTTATCGCGATGGGTCCGCCGAATAATATCAAAGATGGCATACAACCATTGGTTGGCGTTATTGAAACTGATTGGTCACCTGCTACATTCACTATGAACTGGAAATTTACAAGAAAGAACAACGCTGTCATATTCGAGAAAGGCGAGTCGTTTTGTAGGATAATACCGATACCAAGATACATCACTGAGGACATCAACCCGGTAATAGCTAATTTATCATCAAATATACAATTACACGAAATGCATAAAAAATGGGCAAATTCTAGATCGCATTTCGCAAAAGCATTAAAAATCAGCGGTACGCCAGAAAATAAAAGAAAGTGGCAGAGAGATTACTTTAAAGGTGGCGGAGATCTGTGGCCTCGTTTTGAACATCATCAAACGGTTTTAAAACAAAAAGATTTCGAATAATGAAGCCACAACACTTGACCGTAGTCTTAATGGGTGTTTTCATAGTCCTCGCCATAATATACGATGCAGTAGTTCTGATATTATATGGCCCTGATGCTACAATAAGTGTAGTAGCCAATGTTTGGGCATTCAAAACGAGAAATCCTTTGCTACTTGTTGGCGTTGGAATGGTAATCGGCGGTTTGATAGTGCACTTTTTCAGGTGGAAGCCGGACAATAGCGACGATACCGACATTAAACAATAACGTATTTTATAAATAGTAACAATATTCACGATATTGGAATTCACAAAATGATCATGCTTAAGCTTGCGTATGTATTAGTATTGGGTTTCATATCTCAAGAAAACGGTGATGTAGTTCACAAATCACCAATAAGATTGCCAGAATTAAAGCAAGACGCAAAGTTGCAGATAAACGGTGAAATAAACAGTTTGCAAGATGATGAATGGTATGTTATAGAATCTAATGTCAGATGTATAAGTATAAGCAGTCCAAGTGGAATAGTTGATATACACGAAGATAAGGCACCGGATGATAAAAGCAGAAAAATCATATTAAAAGGCAAGATGGCTGGTAGCACGAAGGGTCGAAATGAGGTCAGAGAATACGACTCAGAATTCGTGTACACGATAGAAGTGATCAAAAGCGGAACTGTAGAGATAATCATAATTCCAGAAAAATTAACAGACGAAAAAGAGATAGTCAGGAAGACATTAAATGTTGTAAAAAGCGACGAAGTCAAAACGAATGTCACAGAAACGGTGAGTGTGAAAACCGATGAAGTGATAATAACTAATAATGAAATTGCCAAAGAACAAACTATCGAAGAACCAGAAAAAACAACTAAGAAAGTTTCAATATTAATTTATGGCAAACTTAACGACACGACTAATATAGAGCAGCATCGCCAATATACTTCAAGAACTCTTCGAGACTATCTTGAGAAAGTATGTGATGTTGATAACAATAACCAATTAAAATTGAGAATATTTGACACTTCAGTCAATAGATCTGTGTTAGAGCAAGAATGGCTTGACAGATTAAAACTGTGCGATGATATCAAAAAACCAGCTATAGTTATAAACAATACTGTATATGAATTGCCTATCTCAGAAAAAGACACTATAAACCTGATAAACAACAGCTTGTAGTTTTTCTTTTTAGTCGAGAGTGCTTGCTTTGACAGACCTTATTCTGTGCTGTCCGCATCGACTAAGCCACAAAGAAATCGAAAGGAAAAACTTCCAAGACATATCAGTCGGTAGGCAAGCCAGTCGGTGTTCCATCTCCAGAGTATTTTGATCTTTTTGGTGCATATCCAGCACCTAGCCAACCTATCGTTTTAGCCAATAAAGCGTCATTAGACGGATGACCATCATACATATTAAAATCTTTTAAACTATCGCCATGTCCGAGTTCAACCAATTCCTCCCACAATTCTGTCCCAGGAAATGGTATACAATCTGAATTTTGATAATGTACAACATTACCATTATCACCGCCAATTGATATCAAATCCTGCAATATTTTCTTATCATTTTCCCAATCTGACGGTACAGAACCAGGTAAATTCTTCATCGTTGTAAAGTGAAATTCCATACCACTGTTATTAGTTAATAAATATTTTATATTATTATATGTGACTTTAGCATCTAAATTCTTTTTTGCGTTATCGAGTAATTGCTGATTGAAACTCTCTATACCGAATCTCATCCCTTTGCAACCAGATTCAACCATCTTATCGAATATTTCAGTGTTGGACGTGTCTATCCTGCCCATCATAGTCCAACAGACACCAAGAGCTTTCAAACCATCACACATTTTAGAAATGCGTGTGTTACCTAAATTCCATGTATCATCATCGAAAAATATCGATCCCAATGAGCCACCAAGCTGATCCTTCATATTCTGTATTTCAGCTATGACATTATCAGAACTTCTCGGTCTATACCTTCCACCGTTCAATGTGTTTGGCCATTGGCAATAGGTACATTTAAATGGGCAACCGCGTGAGGCTGAAACCTGCAATTGAATTCTAGGAGTTTTCATGCTAGGATCATAGTATGGCCCCAATCTGGTATTATCCCTATATGGTACAAAATTACCACCATTAGGTAATTCGTTTATATCATCAACAAATTGATATCTGTAGATTGAATCACCATTTGGATATTTCTTGACTATATCAAGTATTGGTATTTCATATTCACCAATTATAGCATGATCTACGAAGGGTTGGCTGATAACATCATCGACGTAAGCTTTCATATGCGGACCAGCAAACACGACTATCGATTCTATCTCCCTTTTAACTATGCGTGCGACATTACATATTAATGAATAAACTGGAGTTGAAACATCGAATACGACAATACTCGGGCGATATTCTATTATTCTGTTTATAACAGTTTGTATATCAGAATGCTTCTCTGCCACTCCATCATACATATCAGACTCTATATCGTGATGTCGTAACCAAGTTACAGCATTAGCCATATAGAAAGGATACGGTGCATAGTCATGGAATGACGGCCCAGGCATAGTCCAAGGCCACCTACTACCAGCATTCGGTCCAGTACTAATTTGACCGTTTTTATCGTGTTTTATGAATGGAACATTTACAAATAATACTTTCATCATATTCCCTTTAAGTATTCTGAGAGACTATCCATCCTGTTAGTGAAAGTATGACACGCCAAAACGTACTCCATACCTTTAGCAGCCGCATTTTTGTAATGGGCATAATTTCCAAGGACTTCAGCTATTTTATCTTTAAGGTCGCCATCACCATCAGTGATAACGATATATTCTGAGAAGTGATCATCAATAGCTTTAATCCTGTCAGAAATAATTATACCGCCACAAGCTAGTATACAATATACTCTATAATTCAATGTGTTGTGAAGTATATGCTCATTAATATGACAATTCAACAATATTTTCGACTCTGTATAAAGAGCTGGCTCATTTGGAATCTGCTCGATCTTACCCATCAGATTGTTACTATATTCTCCGCCCCACCCAGCTTGATTTCCATAAATCTTCAATCCTTCAGATAATGCTGGTTTAATATACCTCGAATTTACAACATCACCCCTAATAGAATTGCCGACGAAGCTTATAATATTGTCATCGTATAACCCGATTCTAGTTGGTTTGTAGATTTCTTCATCAACAGCAAAAGGTATGACATATCCTCCAGAATCACAATTCTCCATCAATTGAGAACTCGTGAATATAAAATCATCATACTTATGTCTAACGTTATTAAATTGACCTAAGGTCCCACCTTCCCAACTTTCAGGAGGAAAGACATTTTGAAAATACAAAATATTGTGTGTGCTTTTCCAAGTATCGTAGAATATACTGAAATGTATCACATGATCATATCCTGGCTTCTCTCCTAGATATCCATTCAATATGTCGACTTTGAGACCATTATTCCTTTCGAGATATTTCTTCCATGATCTAGCGATCATTTCATCACCCTGCACATTCTGCCCATCGCTATTTGTATTGATACTACTAGTCGACGGCAATGTAATTGCTATTTTCATAATCTACCATTCTTTCGAACTGATTGATTGAATGCTTATTCTCATAGATAGACGCCAGCGATAGATCATACGGGATCAATATTGAATCACCAGCAACAGTCCCATTAAGTATCGTCGACTTAGTACCTATCGATTTCAAATACATAGCCAAAAAATTATATCTATTTAACTTTAACTTGTCATGAATATGAACTATACCGCTTTTATCTGTATTACACAAGTCGACGATAGACATAGCCAGAGTAGTCATAGAAGTTGGAGTGTTGTATCTATCGACATATGCATCAAATTGTTTATTGTTCTTCAAATCTTCCAGAAGTTTAGAGAATAAATGGTGTGATTTCCAAAATAATCCACCTGTCCTTATTATTAAAGCATCATCGAGAATATATCTAATCTCGTTCTCGGCCATCGATTTTGTGAAGCCATAATATGTTTTCGGATCTTTATCAGATTCCTCATTATACCATCCCCTATCACCGCAAAATACATAATCAGTCGATATGTGAACTAGTTTCAACTTATGTTTATACACAATATTCGCTATGGTCTTAGCAAGTTTAACATTCGAATCGTACAGTACGTTTTGATCACCGTGAATGTTTTTGCATCCAGCGGCATTTATCACAAGATCTATTTCATTGTCGTATAAGAAATTATCAAGATCTTTCGTATTGCTATTGTTGAAATTTATATAATCGTGTGTCTTCTTAGTATTATAAGTACCATATATCGTATGAGATTGTAGTTCATAATGCAGACAGCTCCCAACATAACCAGTTATACCGATTATCAATATTTTCATTTTTCACCAATCCAATAGTGATCAGAATTCCTCAATCTTTCCGCGATTTCTGGTATTTCATCATTGTGTCTTCTAAGTCTATAATGTGGCTCCAAGACTTGATGAACTTCGAATTTATCCAATTTCTCACCGTTATCAAGTCTTTCTAGAAATTTCTTCGCATCTCTAGCACGTTGCTGATAGTTATCATTAGCAACATAGAAATATTTTGCATGATTGATCATTTTGTTCAGAATATTTCTAATGAAAACATATCCAAAATGAAATATATATATCTCAGAAGAGTAACAAGGTCCAACATTTCCAGTGAAATTATATCCATCAGTTTCAGAAGAGATACTGTCTATATTCTTGATGACTCTCTTAGCTGATTGATAACCAAGCCCATATATATCATCTAATTCATAATCGAAATCGTATCTTATGTGATGAAATTTAAAGTTTATCGAATTCCATCTATTATCATTCACCAAATTCTTTATATTAGGCAATTCAGATTCCTTGACCAATTCATCTGATTGCAAGTAGAAGATATAATCACCATTGCATCTAGACTTACCCAAGTCTGTTATTTTCCTGAACTCCAAGCCCTCGCTCGATGATGTGTTCCATTTGTCTTGGTATAGGGTTATACCATCTACAGTTTTCAAGTATTCTGCAGTACCATCGTCAGAATATCCATCACAGACTATCACTTCATCGCATATAGCCTTGAGATTCTTAATAACCTCATCTATCATATATCCATTATCAAAGGCATTTCGGATGATAGTCAGTCCGGACAATTTCATTAAAATTATTCCAACGGTATTTTGACTTCTGGTGATGGTTCAACAGGCATCTGCTGCTTTCCAGTGGTAGCTACATAATATATCAACCAAGCAACTACGATGCACATAACAGCGAGAGCACTTGCCATAAATTTTATGGCATTGTCGCTGTTTTTGTCACGACCGACAATATCTCCACCAGCTCTTCTATTCTCGATGTTTCCCACGTTTACTTCTATTCCTTTCTCATCATCTTCTATGCGTTTCCGAAGTTCTGAGATCATACCTTCAAGCTTGCTTTGCATCTCTTCAAGCTCTGGCCTCGTCGCCTTAGCTGGTGAGGCTTCGACTATAAAACAGATGATGTTTTCAGTTAAGTTTCTTGGAAACCGTCTAACTGTCAATTCGACTGGTATCAAATGTCCGCGTTTATGAATATAACTCTTGGACATAGTATAATGCGAGATCTTACCTTTCATCACAGCAGTGATGCTAGCTAAATCACCTCCGACGTCTGATTGCTTGGTTATTTCCATCCATTCTCTATCAATCAATTGTGCTATACTATAACCAACCAGCTTTTCGAATGCTGTATTAACCCATATGAACCTATTGCTAGTCGATATGCAGGCCAATGGATAATCTATTTCATCACATGTCGCTTTCCAATATTCGTCAGGTATGTCTGAATCTAGCATCAAAGAATTTTTCTAGTATCAGTCTTTAGAAGCACATCAATACGCTAAAAATATACGAAATTCTTCTGACTTCAGTCCTAACGAAATAGGATGAAAATTGTTATTATATATTTGACGGCGTTGATTTAACGCACATCTCCGCACAATTCAGTGCATCAACCCTGCCATGTATCGCCATTATAGAACATCAATCGTGTTCCGTTATACATGAAGTCGCCAAACTGTGGATCTCTTCCTAAAAGGATTCTAAGTCTTGGCAATATATGGTTACTATAGAAATTTGGATCAGTTCCAAGATTTTCTGCATTAACAACTAATTTAACAACTTTATGGCCTAAAGAACCAGTATAACCATATCTATCTATTTTAACATGTGGAGTGATCCCAGATTTAGATTCAAGATCTACTTCGTTACCAAGACCTTGATCGGCTTCAGTAACATATCTGTTATCATAGTCTGGATGTACTGGTGAAGTGAGTCTAGACGAACTACCAAGTAAAGCTCTAGATTGCCCAACAGTCGGAACATGTCTCGGAACTCTACTGATCCCGAAGGACGATATTCTAGTTGATGACTGTGAGAACGTAGTATCAGCCGGATTCTCAGCTATATTCTCGAATCTATCAAAGAAATCCTGAATTACTGATGAACTACCCCACAAGCTCGACAAAACAACATGCCCACGACCAAACCCCTGTAACCAGTTATCAGCATCTGTTCCAGATTTAAGCTTCAAATTGTTTGTCTCAATGATCTCAACAACATCCCCGGACAAATACGTATTGATCAGATCTAACGAAGCAAATTCGACGCCTTCAGTGCTAGGAGCACCACCAGTCTCAGAGTCTGTGACATTATATGTAGCGAAATAAAATCGAAGCTGATTTCCGCCAGTATCAACCTTCTCAACTCGTGAAATCCAGACTGGGTAATAAGTCCCACTTACGTCACCAGTCGGAGAATCACCAGCTGGTGCTGTAATGTTGAATTCTCTGAACAATCCACTCGGGATTACTATATCATCAGTCGATCTTCTATTAGCACTAGCATCGAACGGATAATTGAAAGCGGTCAACCATGACTGTATATCGCTATCCAATTCTGGTATCGAATTCCAGGCACTATCAGTCAGTATGCCAGTACCATGACTTATAGCCACAGAATTAAAGTCATCTGTGACATTCGCACCGCCTGCTACTGTGTCAACTATTTCGTATACAGACGGTGTATCATAGTAGCCGTCGCTGTTTACATCATTCGTGCTTATTGGCGGTTCTAAGAAATCGAAGAAACTTTTTACCGAATTTAGATCAGTATTGAGTGTCCTGAATGTCACAAATCCAGAGACTGTTTCAGACTCTGTCTGATCAATAGCGTTTGACTCTTCCTCAGAGTCGACAACCATCAATCTACTAAGTTGGAACGTAAGATTGCTCTCGATAGAATAATCTGCATAGAATATCGACAATTCAGTAGTTGAGATGTCGGTATTAGCAGTGAATATCAAACGTAGTTTGCCAGTATATCCAGAAGTGACATCATTGGTTCCTGATATTCTCTTGATTTTCGCTAATCTCAGAGATTGCCATTTCTTCGGCAACGATGCTTGTATATTCCATATCCATCTCGATGGAATATCGATCTCAGATGTTCCACTAGCTATTCGTGGTTGCACAACATACGGATATGTTACTTGAAATCCAAGCTGTAGTTGTAGTGCGTCGATAGCTTTAGCTAAGACTAATTGTCTTACAACAACGTCTGCTATTGGTCTATTCATGGCTTCGAAATACACTGGATCTAAAGCCGTTAGCCATCTGACATTTAGTGTGAGGTCGTCACCGGTCAAGTTATCGAACAATGTACCGGGTGTTTTTGTTGGGATATAATTTGGATTTATAGTCATGACATTTTCCAAAAATCGTGTATTGTCTTTTACTCATCGCAAAAGACCAACACACAGTGTGAAATTCAACCGATGATCACATAAAATTTAATTGGCGTTTCGTCTTTAATTGAATTGATGTCGATCCTACGCAGCAATTCTCTAACCGACATCCTCTCAACGCCAGCCTCAGAATCCAATTTGTAATTCTGTAGTTGCTCTGCTGTTCCTATTACTACAACATCACCTTTTTTGCCGTTGATGAAGATACAATCTTTGTCAGTGTGCTTCTGAATATCTGAGAATTTAATTTCAACCGTCTTATTACGTATCGATTTGCCGATATCAGAGATTTTCGAATATACAGCATTAGCGTTTGCAACGATGACATTCTCAACAATCGATTTCAAACGCATTAAAAATCTCCGTATCATATATTTAACTGTGACACTATCAAACTATATACAGCGTCATCTATGTTTCACAAAACGTAGTTTTGGGGGAATTTTAACCTTACTATAACCCATACTTTCAGCATAATCTTTCTCAGTAACATGCATCCCATTCGCTAAATTGTATAACGTCTTCTTTAACATCACATAACCAGAATTATCTATATAGAAATACGATGGCTCTGTCTCACCGTCTGCAATCCAATTACTAGCTTTATATATTGTGCCAACATGTCCGACGCCTTGGTCTGCAAAACTTACAAGTGTCACCCCAGATGGTAATAATTTCTCCATCCTAGCCATCGAGAATGTGGCGAAATTCTTCTTATGATACATGTCGTGTATTACGAATCTCCTTAATTCCAAACATTCATTTAATTTACACCCAAGTCTAGCTGCTGTTTCTTTTCTAGTGGGCGTACTCCATATTGACACAGCTATTAATTTATCTTCTATGAAAGCACCAATTTTGAATCTTCCAGCCAATTTACCTAAATAGTGAAAACACGACAGAAAAGATGCCGCTTCAGATTCAGTAATGGTTTTGAATGTGACATCTTTAAAATTGAAATCTACTTGAACTACATTTGACAGTCCTAACCATTCGAATATTTTATCCCTGACTTTGTTGATAGCACCAAATTCATGTTCCCACACATATTTAACACTTAATTCAGGAAAATATCTCTCGATGTAAGTGAATTTAGCTTTATCTTTATGAATATTCTTAGGCAATGAATGAATATAATCACCCTGAACCTCTACTAAAATATCAAATCCGTTATGGCATATTCTACTATCGAACGTCCACGGACCGAATCTGCATTTATCGCTATCTTCTTTATAGAAATTGATATTATTTTCAGTCAACACTCTATAAAATGATTCTTGGATTTTAGACAATCTACCAGACATCCTCTGTCTTCCGATAGCCATATTGATTAGCATCGATTCAGGCAATTTCTTGCCTTTATTCCATGGAATCTTACCAATCGAAGCGTTCGTAGAAGATTGTCTTGCCCTACGTTTACCATCATCAGATAATTTTATATTATGTTTCTTAATAATTCTCACTAGTTGTGAAATACTAATATTCAATTTTTTAGAGATCTCAGAAACCGAATAATCATTTCTTAACGATCGAATCTCATTTAATATAGCATCATCATATGTTGATATCGAATATGAAATCTTATCCCTATGTTCTCGTGATGGAACATACTTAGATGGAGAAATTCCCAATTTTTTAGATCTGACTCCAATAGCCTTTGCACTTACGGATGGTGCATATTTATTCTTCCATTCAGTTATAGTTAATTCTGGTAGATATTTAATCAACAGATCATCATATAGTGACCAATCTATTGGTTGACCCGATGGCATAATTCGTGCCTAATTCAATATTATGCGCCACCGGACTACGTACTCAAAATCTTCTGATTTCTTGATAGGTGTCTTAAGAACTCTGTGAGAGAATATTCTGAAACCATCTCTGAGAATACCAACAGGCCCGACAATAGCGTTACCGTCTATGTCAACCGGCGTTCTATCAAGAACTATATCTCTACCACCGACTACTTTACTCATCACCAAGTAGTACGGATTACATTGGTTCATAATAGCATCATCAACAGCCGTCGTCGATGCTTGAACAATTTTTATCTGATCACCCTCTTTAATGAGATCTATAAGATTCTCACTCAGATCAAGCGAAATAGTAGAGGTCCCAGAAGCACTAGCTAAGAATGAATAACCTTCAGCGTTCCCTGTCAAGAATATATCTCTCGGATCACATTCGCAGGAGCCGACAGAATCTAACTCAGCACCACCCACTAAAGCGACTTCTGTAATCGTCATGAAGTCATTTGATGTGATTCCGAAACCGTTGTATTCAGATTTTCTCAAAGTAGTCTCAAAGACTACAGTATTATTCACTGCTCTGACGTCATCTTCAAGAAGCGGTGTTCCAGATGGTTGATAACTTGATTCGAAAAACACACGTTCGATTCTCTTCAATGGTCTGTTTGGTTCAGCGATTGGCACTGCATTAATCAGACCACCGTCATATTGAGCACCGACACCAAGAGTTATCGGGATATAGCTATTTGTTAGAGTATCTCTTACGTAGAATCTCGTGTCATCTGAATCAAGTGAGTTACGTGATTCATCAAACGATGCACCGAATACGATGTATTTCGGTCTGAATTCTTCCAAGTCTACGTTATGTTGTACCCATGCACCAGCACCGGCATTTGCTGTTGGTTCCCAAACTTTGTCGTGTGCGATACTATGTGCTAGGATTTCTTTTGCGAATATTTTTATGATGTTATGTTCACGTACGTGACTTATAACGTTACCGTTTCTGTCTTTAGCTATGAATTCGATTTCACCGGCATACTGTTTCTCAACAAAATTGCCGTTTTTTCGCAATCCATAATTTTCTTGGAATTCAACTTGCATTTTGTGCCTCAATCAACTCATGGTACTGTAACACTTGAAGTGTAAAATGTATTACTTGGAATTCTTCTTATAGAAATCGTGAACTTGTCACCAGTGTTCAGAACATCATCGACCAGCAAAACGGATGTCGGCAATGAACTTGGTTCAAGTCTAGTATTTCTGGGATCTACTAATGCACCATTAATATACACAAAAGGTCTAGAATCAGAATACAGTTGGGATCTCAGCGATTCTGGAATACCAATAGACGATACGTTATTCGCTGAACTGATTCCATTAAAAATTATCTCTGGTGCTAACGAACTTAAAGATGCTACAGTTGATTCAAACCATTCATATAGAGTTGTAACGTTTCCTTCGGAATCTTCTGATAATGGTATGGCTTGCGAATACAATTTCCAAACATCACCGTTCCACAATCTCAAGATACCATAATTCAGATCGAACCACGGAGTACCGGCTCTTTTCTCTGTCGGTTCACTATATGATGATTGTTGTGCGAGCAATCCTATTAAGAACATTCTCATGTGGTCGAATCTGACTGGCCCACCTTCTGGTGGGTAATTGTCGTGATTCTGACCAGTTATACCTACATCTTCTGAAAAATTTATCTTAGTAGGCTGCAGTCTTATATTATGATCTGGTAGCATTTTATAGCCTTTTCAACACCGTTCACATAAACCCTAGGCTATATTTACGCAAAATATCACGCAATATGGCTTATTTCAAATACACAATTCGGTCTATTTCGGCATCGCAGCCATTTGTGCGGCATCTGCACCATCAGTAATGTCATCCTTTGGAGCTACTGATTGTGCAACATCACGTATCGCTTTCTCTTGATTTCTCATTTCGTCCTGTCTTTGTTTAAACGCACCCGGTGCATCACCTTTCACAAAGTCAAGTATAGCAGTAAGTTGATCTTGAAACTTCGAAGGCTGATCGAGTTCTTCAGAGCTAATTCTGGATATCGGCTGCGGAGCGTTTGTGGTGGCGTTGACTATATAAAGGATAATACTCTTACCATCATCCGATTTCTTCCAATTGATGCCTTGTTTCTGAAGCATTTCTTGGAGCGGACCGATCTTCATCATTTCACCAAGATTCTTGAGAGCGTAAGCGAATCTTGTGAATAGATCACTTGGGTTATTCTCGATTTGATCCAAAGCTTCACACAATTTATGCTTGAATCTATCGTTTATTCTTTCTTGACTGACGTATCGTTTAGATTCCGTGATTTTATTTGCCAGTCTACATGCTGCGACATACAACGACAGATCATTTATTGTTCTTCGAGGCTTATCGTCAGAATGCTTGGTATTTATAGCTGAATCTATTCTAGACTCAAATGATCCTGTTCCCATCTCTTCACCCATTATTCTGATAAGATTAATAAATCTGGTTTCTGAAATAGCCTCAAGTGTCAACACAACTATGAATCCACCACGTATCTTTTTATAATCAATGTGGATCTTGTTATCAACCAAATGCTGGAACAAATAATCATCCAATGATTTGACAATTTTATCGTCAGCATTGAATAATTTAAAGCCTTGGATATCACTTTCATCTGATACAATATCATACTGTATCTGTTTTTCATCGCACCAACTGCATAATAACGCAGCGGCACTAACCAATTTACTGTTGATCATGTTGAACATCTCTCATCTTAGTAACCAATTCTCCAAGTTTCAATATGGTGACGAATTGGCCATCGATCATTATTAATCCAGAATCAGAGATCTCCTCATTTATAGATTTAAAACTATCAGCGAAGTAAGCAACGATAGCATCGACTAGACCAGAGTTATCGTTACTGATCCTTGTTTTTGACGCATAATTCGCCAAGAAACTTCTTGCGAATGAAGTTACATTTGATTTAATTTGCCATATGTTCTTATTCATATCCGGTTTCAACAACAATAATTTGGTTTTATATGCTATTTTGCAGCCGTCTTTATTGATCGAAATATTTAATCTTGGCTGTTTTCTTCGAATCTTCAGAGCCAATTCGGCACACATCCTATCATTCAGAGATTGTAAGTATAATTGCAATTTCTTTATACGTAGTCTTGCCTTTTCTATTTCAGTTACTGCTGTATGTGCAAGGTCTGCAGTATTATGATCGTCATCATATACATCTTCGGTGACAAGTTCTAAAATCTTATCTAAATTCATCATGAGAACTGTCGATATAGTCCTGTTGGTAGATCCATGCTTTCCGGAGTCTGATCAGCTATGTCTGAGATATCTTGCGATGTCTTCATTTCATCGTCTATGATGCCAAGACAATCTTCACAATCTAAAACTTTCGCCACCAATTCCTTAGCACGATCGCCATCGCCAACAAGTTCTATGAATCTTTTAGCAAGCTGTAATTCTTCTTCACAGTATTCGCCTTCAGATGGCTCATTATCGAAGGTACTAACTGGAAAAGGAGTTTGGTTTATGGTCGCAAGAGTTTGCGGTACTTGTGCTGTTATACCACCAACGAAGCTACCACCATCCATCATTTCGCATATTGTTCTGATATCATTATCATTCATTTTGTAGTTCCTCGTTTGTATATACACACAGTGCGACTATTTGTAATTTTGAATAAAAAATACCAATAGTCTTACAATCAAATCAACGAAATGAAAGGGAGAAAATGGTAGATTATCCAACTTCGATTCCGATAGGCGAAGTGACACAAGTCATAAGTCTCATCAAGAGTAAAACCGTTGGCGACAACCTCAAACTTTTCGCACAATGCGTTTGGAACATTCAAGGCTACGCACAATACTGCCTCCTAGGTGATGGATCTCCAGGGTTCATCGTCCAGTCCGCCAAGGGGCAAGATCCACTTGCTGAACTTGAGAAGCTTACCGCAGATGGTGTTTCAGCTCAAGTAGCAATACCTTGGGAACTGATCGTCAAGTACCTACTCGACGAACTGCTCAAACACCTTCTCAAGTAAGATCCGTTACCTGAAGCAACAAACGAGCATGAAATTGCCGAATGAATTCATTCGGCAATTTCAGCAAATATATCGCAGGAGAATACAATGAATATAGACGTCTTAGAATTACTCGCAAGAACTGACCCAAGCACTTTCGTAAGAAGTATGGAGAATCTTGGGTTCAAAATGAATGGGAAATCTAACACAGATCCTCTGAACACGCAAGTTCAAGAATCTACAATAGATTCTATTTCATCATTCATCACGGAAGATATAAATGATGCCGCCAGAGAAGATCATTTGATGGCCAAAGCAAGAAAATTAGCTGAGAAATATGGCTATATAGTTGGCTACTAAAGTATCATATATCGACATTGGATCATACGTTGGGATTATCCCGCAACATATAATAGAATTATTCTTGAAGCACAATATAGATTATGACGCACATGTATTCGAACCATGTGTTGAATATTCGAGAACTTTGAGGAAAAGACTCTCTGGATACAAGAATGTCAACATATACCAAAAAGCGGCGTATAACGAGAATTGTATAAAACCGTTATATCATGCTATAAACATTTGTGGGCATTCATTGTGCAGCACTAAATTCAATATCGATATAGACGATTACGAAGAAGTCGAATGCGTAAAGTTTTCTGAATGGTTTAATAGTTCAATCAACAACACCGATAATCTGGTCATACTAAGATTGGATATTGAAGGTGCTGAATACGAATTATATAACGACATCATAGACAATGGTATAAACAACAAGATAGATTTATATTTAGGCACATTGGAAGACATATACAAATTAACCAATATTACAAATGATGAAGCCAGAGCTTTCGAATCGTATCTGTTGGAGAATGGTATAAATCCGGTAAATATCGATAGTCCAACTGTGCTGACTGACATCGATAATATCGAAAAATACCTATTGACTAGCTTAGAGAAATATGGAAACAGAACAGCAACCGCTCGTCTCAGCATTGATGATCGTCAATAATCCTAATCAGTCAGAATTATATAAATGCATAGAATGTTTCAAAAAGCAAACATATGCCAACAAAGAATTAATAATCATAAATAACGCAGATTCACAATTCCAAGCTTCTAATGTCAACATCGATTTTGAGACCAACGTGTTCTTGGTCGATACACCGAAAAGATTAGAAGCTGGTCACGCTAGGAATTATGCAATATCAGCCGCGAATGGTCAAATTTTAGCACAATTCGATTATGACTCTTGGCATGATCCTTCACGACTAGAGACACAAATATTAGCATTGGCACAGAATCAGGCACACGTTTGTATATTAACATCAGTTTTCGGATATAGTTATAACAGTGGACACGCGAGGCTCATAGAAAATCCGAAAAAAGCGATATTAAACACTATGGTGTTCATAAGACCTTCTAATATTGATTATCCGAAAGTTGAGAAATATGAAGAATTCGGTCTTCTTAACAAAATGATCAATGCTGGATATAAAGTAATTTCAATAGAAAAACCAAAATTGATATGTAAATTCAACTACAGCGATAAACCAATAAATGTTATTCAACGAACAAATCTAAATAAGAAGAACACAAAATTCATAAATTCAGTTTTGCGAAAAAGACTGAAAAATTAGTTAGCAAATATATTACTAACCACGAAAACAGAAAGAGCGTGAAAATGCCAAAGTTCCTAGATAAGTTAAATAGAAAATTATCGGCGATAAATGAAGATATGAATAGCGGATCGTTGAAAGATCCGAATTCGCCGGAGTATGATAGACAATATGCTGAAGATATGTTATATCATACAATAGGGCCACTCACCGACAGCCCACGATGGGTCAACGAAGAATGGAGCAGCCAATCAGACGTACCTGCAGACTTCGTCAAAGGTGGACCAGCACCAAAATGGACAGAAGAGGAAATAGCATTAGCTTACGCTGGTGATCCTAATCTTCTGTATGGACAAACAAACGGTAATCCAAGAAGCCCGAAATATGGAGACAAAGGCGGTTCACCAATGTACCGCTTAGCTCGGAACATAGCTAAGAAATATTCAAGAACCGACTTCAGTTTTATAAGTGATTTGTACAGCAATGGTTTCATAGCATTGATGAGAATAATGCAACCAGGTGCTGACAAACAATTGGCCGGTTTCATCTCATTCGCGTCACGCAATGTCAAGAATGCTATGGAGCACGGCATTGGAGGTGAGAATAGAGTCTCAGCCGCAGCTGGTAAAGTGAATGAATCTGGACATATAGGTATCGCTGGTATATTGGAGCTTACAAATCCAAGTAAAATCAGAGAAGCAGCATCTGTCGTCAAGGGAAAATTCAGAGAGCAAGCTAGTCACGAAAAATCAGAAGACAATCCATTTGGAAAGTTGTCTCCTGACTATTACAAAGCCGTAATGAATTATGCCGATGCGATAGAAAGCAACGATGATTCAGCAATACGAACAGCTAAAATGGGCTTGGTCGAATTGAATGAGAAAGTCGATGAATACAACACCAAAATTGGTGGAGCATCGACCGGCCTCGGACAAGCTATCGACACACCAGATAGAAAGACCAGAATCGGTGTGCAGAGTGTTGATGCACCAACTGCAGACGGTGGACAGAACCAAGCTTCGAAGGAATTAAGTTCAAAGGTTGAAGATTCAGACGACAGTTCAATCGATCATGGGATGATCAATTACATCCTTGAAATTGCAATCAACCACAATCTTGGTGAAATATTAGCAAAAAGCGAAAAATACACCAAGTTAGCTATAGATATGGGGTCGAAAGATGGTAAAATCGGTGGCCCTATGGGTGCCAACGAATTACGATTCATAATAAGAACTCTAGGGCCATTGGGAACACAATACCCAGGCAAAGGAAACCCGAGAGCTAACAGAAAAATCCCACGCGATGCTCGTGGTTGGTGGTCACCAGGAGAAGACCCAGAAATAGAACAACTAGAAGGAGGAGGAATGTGGAAATCGATATGGAGCAGAAACGGCTACCAGAGTATGGGTACAACAGCCATAGCTGTCGAAATGACTGAAGAAGTCGCCGAATTCGAAAAGTATGGAATCCAAACAGCTAGATCTATAAAGTCAAAGAACAATGGCAAGAGTGAAGCGATATCAAAGGTGGCTGTAAACACCACAATCAACAATGCTAGGATTAAGCTGAAAATAATCGCTGATATCTACAGCGATGAACTTGGTATAAACGAAAGCCGAGAATTAGTTGGTGATACCACGACAGTAGACAGGATACTGATATCGGAAGCTGCCAACTATCTTTACAATAAGTTAACACGAGTCATGCGAAGTGCTTCGTACTTAACTTTTAAGTAATATTTTTCGTACTGCGATCGGGTACAATATGAAATTGTCTGATTCGATGATGAGTTTGCGTGAATCAAATTCATTCAATTCGGTGCTTATATCAGACGAAGATGAAGGAATAAAGTGGAATTTTAGATATGACAACTTCGAAACAGACCCAACTCCAGAGGTTCTGTTACTCGGAGCTTATGAACATCCAGATACGCACAATAATCTGATAGGTGGCATCAACTTACATTATCTAAATAAAGAAGATATTGAAAAGTTGTCATATGCACTGCCCAAAATAATGCGTGGTAATGACCTTAGCCAAAGATTCGATATAGGCAATAAAATCTTACCAAACATATTCGGAGAATATTACAGAACTTACGATTCAGAGTTCATGCGGGGTGTTAACCAAGACATAATGTACCCTAAATATGGGTACATGAAGACCATGGCAAATTGGGTTAAAAACAAGACTAAAAATATTTTCAGACCAAAAGAGAGAAAACAAGAAGAAGGACCGAAATATAGCCCAGATTTGCAAGCTATGAAAGACAGATTGTACGATGTCGTAGAAAAATTGCGTAGCAACAAAAATGACGACGTACCAGATGATAATCCAGAAATCATTCGTGCCAGAAGACAAGACAGTGAATTCGAATCTGATACTGAACTGCAAAAGGCTGACTCGTCCTACGATTTACCGAATCAAGATGATTACGTTACCCAAGATGTCGAAAAATCAGTAGATGATGCCGAAGAGGCATCGTACGGTTTCGACGATGAAGCGAACGACACGATAGACAATGACACAGTAGATAAAGACATATACGGCATAGAGAAAGAAAGAGCTGAGAACCTATCAGAATTGACGAGTGACATAGATGAGTCAATACGATACTATTCCCCAATACGCAGAAGATATATAATAGAATCATGGAACGGAATACAACAGAAGACGAATTCGAGTATCTCAGAATAGAATTCGCTAAAGTTGACATCGACGATGCGGAATCGGTTATAGACTGGTTCTCTAAGCATTCCTATCTTAGTTGTAACCAACATGCTATAGTTGCAAATAGATCAGCTTGGTGGATTAGGAAATTAAAGAGAAGATATCATATCAAGAACAAAATGCCAAAGGTGTTACCAGTCCCTGTTGGTAAAAGACATAAACCGAAACTAATAGTACCAAAAGATTGGGACAATAAAGAATGGTTAGAAGAGACATTAAAAACATATTCTATGCATGATATAGCAAGAGCTACAGGACGCAGCTCATTATATATATTCAAAGCTGTGAAGCGATATGGTATTAAACATAAAACATATCTAGAATCAGTTAGATCTAAAAACAAGTATTGCACAGAAAAGTGGTGTAGAGAACACTATGAGATATTACAATTAAGTCAGAAAGAATGTGCTAGATTGGCTGGGATTTCAGTCCCAAATTTTGCAAATTGGCTCAACAGGTTCAAAATAAATATTAGAGACACTAAATGTAAAACTGGTGAAATATGGGTGAAGATATTAAACAAAAAATTACTGGCTCTCAATATCGTTAGGGCTATATATAATAGAGACGATAGAATCCACGTTAGATTCAAGAGTGGGTCTTGGGAATCATATTATTTTGGAGATGTCGATATTTCCAAATATTCAAAATCGTATAAAATTACTAGGAAAAATTCTGTTCTATCTAAGATACCAAGAGTGTCATTAGAATATGAAAGCGATATAGATCAGTCAGAAATCTATGAAGCACATATAAGCATAAATAAACATGAGATGGCAAGAGCATCTCTGATAGAAAAAAGAATAGCAATTCACGAGATGGCTTGGTGTATAATCAGAAGAGGCAGATTGTGGCCTAAATATCCAGAGAAAGTGCTCGAAGAAGAATTATACAATCTACAGGAGCTACTGAATAAAAATAAATATGTATCCAAAAACGCTATAAATATGTATCCGCATGGTGGGCCATATCACGGTCTCAAAATTTCAAACCATTTTTTCGGAGTAGATGATTTATATGATATTATAATGGGTAAACCGAAAAGATTAATATGGTTCATAAATAATCTGGCAAAAAAGAAAGACAAAATAAGTTTCCATAATATATTGCGAGAAGCATATAGATCATACAAGTCGCGTGACAAATACAGAACTCGAAGAATGTACGATCTCGTAGCCTACGCTCACCTGTTCAGGGACCTCAATATCAAGGGGACACTACTAGACTTGTACCCAAACGACGGATACTGTGCAATAGCATGTGCTTTAATAGGTCTAAAATATAGCACGATCGTTACCGAGAAATTCCAAAGAGCCATAGACAATGGATTCCTAGACTTCATCGGGTTGAAATTCGAACCTTATGTTGGACAAAACGTCGATTGTGTATTGTGTAACAATAATTTCTTAAAGACCGACATAAATGAGTCTTTGAAATATGCTGATAAAACTAAGAGAATAATCAGTTTTGTGAAGAGAGAAGATAAAACTTTAATAGCTAGCCAAATTAGACCAGAAAAAATAATTAGAATAAGCACAATGAGAAGCAGACAACCATTAGATTATTTCTTCATATTCTAGTCTTACAAAAATAAATTAAATCCCGGAGAGAAAAATGGCGATATCAAGAGTACCGAACCACACAGCATTATCAGACGGCCAGTCAGTACAAATCACTGGCCCAGACGGGATAATGACAGGGTTCAGATATGATCAGCAGCAAAGAGCGTTGTACTTCAAAGAATCTCAGATAATATCGAAATCATATCATGGTCACACACACATAGCTGAAGACCCAGTCCCTAACGCTACATGTGATACACCAGGATTAATGTCTGAAGATGATAAATGCAAATTGGATTCACTATTAGGAACTCGAATAGGTGTCTTGGGGTTCCAAGGTTCTGGTTTCCCAAATGACGGCGGGTGGATGAATGGCGATATCATATTAGCTGCCGGGACAGAATTCATAAGTCTTGAGAGAATCGGCAACATCATAAGATTCACCGTAGACAGCCCATTACCGATCAACTGTGCTTGCGAAAGTTGCACTCAGATATTTTGGGTTCAAGACGAAACAGAAATATCATCAATCAGACCACCGTCATGCAGCGGCAAGCTACCTGGCATAAATGGCTATGGTGAGTTGAAGATATTCGTGTTTCCAGAATCTACAACTGTAAACCCGAATTCGCCTTCAGCCACCCTTCAGAACAAAGGTCATTATCCTGCGTTAATTTTCAAGAGATACGATGACGCAATAGTCCCAGGTGCAGCAGAATTTGAATTAATATTGCAGAGAAACAGCAACAATTCATTACAAACCGAGATCGGGTGGGCATTCACTCCCGGTGCGACTGGAAAAGCTGAATGCATATGGTTCATGGGTCTAGATGATGACGGTAGTCAGATATCGTTCGAACTTGAAATAGATGAGCACAGTGGTTCTCTCGGATCTATATTATATAACGGAAATCTGATAACAAAAAAGATGGGTGTTATCACTGGATATACAAACACGATATTGACGACCAATTTGTACAGTGTTAAGCAATGGGATGTTAATTCTGCTGAAGCAGTTGGCGACGTGTTCTCAGCAAAGAATGTATGGTATTATGTCAATCCAGAAAATTCAAAAAGTGGCTTTAATCCACAACAGATAGTTCTTGATCACACTATCGATCTGTTACCAATTGGAACTCTCGTTGATTTATGGTCATTCAAGATAGGTGAAAGCGGTGGCCAAAATATCTTGAAATGGTATTTCAAACAAAAGCCATCAATTAATCAACTGCACATGTGGTCGTGGGTTGGTGCACAACAATTTGGCGATAGCCTTGTCGCTCGCAAAGAAGTAGAACCTAGCGATCTCAACACTGACGCCAATTCATATCAAACAGTAAAACAAAACAGGAACATAGACAGGAAAACTTGGGGGTTAACAGGATTCGAAGACCCACTGTTCAGATATGATGACGAACTGGCTGGTACTGACAACGATCTCAATAAGAACAGCAGAGCGGTGATAGATGTCGACGTTCCAGCACTTAAGGTAACAAGCAGCGAGACGAATGTCGACAATTTCAGTGAGAGACCTGTTATATTATGGAACAGAAAAAACCTATACAATGCATTATTGAGACTTGATATTGGTAAGCCAACTGCGTCCAATTTCACACCATTCGATGTCATTTTAAGAGCACCAATTGATGAATACGATCAGAAATATTTGCAAATAGTCGAGATTGGTGATATAAATGGTGCAAATTATATCAGGGTGTCCGGTGCTTCATTTGACGAGATACCACCATTCGGTGCGGTAAGAATTCTTGATGGTGCAAATGAAAATTCTGTGTTCAATTACGCTAAAAAATGTATTGTCAGACCAAGTATTTTAGACACGTCATTGGCTAATTCAATTGTTTTAATCAGCGATGATGAAAACATTGCGTATCAGGGGTCTGTTGGTGACGTCGTAGAGACATTACATCAGGAATATAACAGCACAATCTTAAGAATCGAGTTTCATTACGATAGTGAAACCGAAGAGACTAATATGCAGTTCAAAGTCGGTGTCCTCGATATGAGCCAGACTTATGAATTGAACGATAGCGATGATATCGATGATTATATTCGTGGTCTTAGTGGTGGGTATACAGTCAGCAATTTCTATACTCAAGAAGGCGATTTCACTGGGGTTGGCACGCCGCCAGATTCCTCAGCCGATAATTTCGTGATATATGATGGCGGAATTCAGATTGGTGGCGACCAAAATGAATATTGGAACAGATTAGAAGTAATGGTTAGGGATGATCAAGTCTGGGTATGGTGGAATAAGTTACTGATTCCTCCTAGCACGTCTTTGAGTGCTAATCTCAACACTTCAGTCGATGTTTCCACACCGTATTTTCCTATAATTGTGAACCAAGACGTGCAGTTTGGGAAATTTGGCTGCAGGATGTGGCCTGGTGCTACAATTAGAAGATTCGATTTGAGAACTCAATTGTCTGGGTTCAACGAATTTTCATATGGTCAATTGGAAGTAATATGAGTAAAGTACATTTCGACTTCAATAACGAGCAAGAATTTAATCTACTCGATGCTGTTATTGAAGACATATCTGTCAATATATTCAAAAAACTCAGGATCATCAGCACTTCGAACCCCATGCCAAATGGTGGCACACACGGATTTGAGACAATATGCAAAGTCAGAGATTGTGGGAAACTAGCCAAAAATTACAAATATGAATTGATATATGATGATAATGTTATAAGAAGAGGAACAACTAACAACAATGGTGAGATATCTGAATTGCCAGTGAAAGGATTATCTGCTGGCTTTAGAAAATACACGTTAGTGGTTGAGAAGCAAGACGGCGATGGGATTTGAACGAAGCCGTTTCCTTTGCTTTCCCTAGTGTTTGCAGTAACCATTGAAGCCTAAGATGCCACAAAACGCAGAGTGCTTCCCGAAATCAACGGAAAACTCTGTGTATAGTCTTCAAGTCATCTAGAGATGAACTTGTCACATATCTCACTATTTTTTGTATTTTTGTGGTATATTTAGTAAGTATGTCTTCGTTTGATGGGGTCTCATGACCTATTCTATGAACAGAGAATACTATTCTAGTTTCACCATCGAATCTTATCGAGACAGTTATAACATTATCAGGATTATCGTCTTTATCATAATATAATCCGACTATTTGTACATCAACGCCATCAGTCGTACGGAATGATTTATCACACCATATTGAAGCATCCATTACTTGTTTTTCCCAAGAGTGCTGTTAGCTTCAATCATCATATTAACGATTTTCTCGTAGGCATCGGCAGCTTCATACATTACATCTATCACTGTCATATCATCTGTCAATTCGTACACCTTCGAGTTTATCGTGCCACCTTTTATTGTATTAACACATTCTCTCGCTATCAATCTTGCTTCATCTTGGCATGGGCTAATACCACCAAAAAACACACCCTCTAAGGTTATGTCGTTTTTTGATTCTGTGAATTTTGCGAAAACTACTAAGAATGTTGATGACATATTTCATCCATGATCTAAAGTGTGAAAGCGAAGCAATTAAATTCATTGACCACTAGAGCCAAATCCCTTAGTGCCTCTTATTGAATAATTTCCACTGAATTCATCGACAATTTCAAATGAAGCATTATATTGCTTATTCAATATGATCTGTGCGATCCTATCACCGCAGTTGATCACAAATTCTGAGTCGTTGACGTTAACGAGTGACACAACCAATTCACCGATGAATGATGAATCTATTATACCGCGATTTGGGAATATTCCACGCATCCACAAGCTGGATCTTCCTTCGACAGTATAATAATACCCTGGCGGTGCGGATATTATAATACCGGTTCCGACTACTGTGGCCCTATTTGGTTTAAGTATCTTATCTTCGACGGAATACAGATCATATCCGGCATCCGTTACTCTACTTTTGAATGGTATTTTAGCATCGGGATGAATCAGTTTGGTTTCGAGAGTTACACTCACGTATTCTGTAACAGCACGCGAATCGTTATTCATTGCGGAGCCTACAATGCGTTGGAAATACAAAGGTCTTAATAAAAATAGCCAGATCGTCTATGGTATCGGAAAAGCAAAAAACTTTTTCGAGTTGGTCATAAAACTTAGAAACGATCATCTAATACAGGTGATTAACGCTACTTCAATATCTGAAATCGAATATTCAGCGTTGAGAAAAGTCTATTCGTCAAAAGCTGAGCCACAATTCGAAATGAAGCATAGTAAAACAATACGTGAGAAACTTGTATCCGTATTATCAAAGTGCTTCGCTATTTTTAGATAATATCGTTTGATATATTGATTCAGCAATATCGCTTGATGTTGATTCTACATCTAATGTAGCATCAATGTAAACAACATTATCTATATTCACAGATCTACTAACCAAAACAGTTCGTTCTGGTGGTCCGGTTATTAATTTATTATATATATCGCATACTTTCCTAAAGAAATCGACAGGTTTCTCGTCATAATGATCTCTACTGTCTTTAATTTTAGATAATCGTTCGAAACTCGTCTCAGGTTGTATTTGCAATACGAACAATTTATCAGCTTTTGGAGGTGTTATAATATCGAACAGTTTTTCTATATCATGATATTGTAAACCATCTGCCATACCATAAGCCATCGCACTTATGAAAGAACTTCTATCTGCCAAAATGATTTTACCATCAGCCAATGATGGTTCCAAAATTGTTTTAACACAATTGATAGTGTCAACCATATATAGCATCTGTCTAGACAGATCATCTATAACAATGTCTGGACTGACAGTTGACGGATATTTAACCAACTGTCTAATGTGCTTACCGAGCGGTGTGCTTCCAGGGCTAACACAGACTTTGATTATGCTTGGATCACAATCATTCCGAGCCAAAATATCAGATAACTTATTTTTTACGGCTTCGATCACAGTGCTCTTACCAGCACCATCAACACCTTCGAAGATCGCATAAAAACCATTAGCAACAAGCATTATTGAAATTTCCTCGGATTTTTAGGGATACAGAGCAAGGTATGATTCTCCCATTCAGTTTCGAGAAAACAATTATCAGACCTTGCGATATACAAATGGCTAAGCAGCTGATCAATTTTAGAAAGCATCGCATTCAACGCTGAAACATAATCACGAAGACCATTCTTCGTAAATACTTCTTGTGTCTCAAGCGTTGATTCTTGTGTTTTGTTACATAATTTATCTGAATATGTTAAATATATCGATCGTACCATCTTTTGCATATACAGAGTCTTCGATATGGCGTCACCGCTAGTGACGTAATATATTCTTGGGTCTATATCTGTCGCATCAATACTATAATCAGCAGCTTTAATTGTCCCAACAAGATCATATAGATCAAGTTGAAAAACTGCTGGGTGATCACCAGTTATGATATCTCCGATTTTGTGATATTCAGACACTCGTATCTCCAGTCAGAATTGATATGATCAACTCTAATTACCAATTGCAATCTTCTGTGAAGAAAGCACCTGTAATTTGTCGAGATACGACAGTACTATAGAATATTCTCCGAAAACCGGGAAAATATTTTCATCATATATTTTAGCAAATATCGAAAATTCTTTTCGAAATCTGTCTATAGTGAATTCGCCAATTGTGTTTGAATTGCTGAATTTCAAAACAATATTAGAATCGTTATCATGTACTTCGTCGGCGACGAATCCACGATGTGTGAATTCTTCTATTATATAATCAAGTATAGAATCATCAGTCCTATACTTTATGTTGAACAATGTTGATAACATTTCTTCGTTCGTCATATCATTAAAATACGTATACATTTTTGCCGCACCTATTATGATGCGGCAAAAATGATCGTCGTGAATTTAGACCACCACGTTTGCTCTTACTGTTTTCTTTTCAATGTCTTAACAGAACTACCCCAGTTGCATGATTCAACCACGCACGACTTGCCACTACCGACGAGCTTATCTGCGTATGCTTCAGCCATTCTGTTGAATCTGAATATCGCCTTCCCTTCTGAGAATATCGGTTTACGTTTGTTAACAGATATCATCGGAACGGAAACATTCTTCTGACCGGCGTGAATCTCAAAAGAAACATTAGAAGGTTTGTGAACTTGCAGAATTTCTTCAACGTCAGCAATGGCTTCACTGATCGCTTTACGAACGATCGTTCTGTTCGTCTTGCCATTACTTTCCTTGACGAGAATTGAAAATTTAACACCTGTTAGCGTCTTCGAAATCTTAGCCTCATTAAGAGCTTTCTTGATATGAGACGCCAATTTCACGATGTTTCGGCTGGCAACGACAGCACTTTCTGACATCCCCTTACCGGTTCCTTTGATGACAGGATCACCATCAGACGAATTCTTGATCTTGTGACCCATCAACTTACCTTTTTCTTCCAACCCGTCGAAATCATCGACATTTTTCAGGTCTTCTGAATCAGATAATTTTGGATTACCACCAGCGAGGATTCCGACACCGACATCTGCTGTTGTAGTTGCATCCTCAGAGAAGATCGTAGGTTCAAAACCCGGAAAACTCCTTTGCAATTTGTTGATCTTACCACGTATCGACGTTGGTATGACGTTCGAATAAATTCTACCGACGTGATTGTCCCAAGAAGCATTCAGGGCTGATGAAATAGCATTTCGATTCCTCGACTCTGACATTATCGAAGATGAACTGTTAACAAATCTCCTCAAAGATTCGAAGACTTCTGGAGTTCTCGCGTCAATAATATCGTCATCGACAGCTCCTTCATCGTCAACCATGCCATCGTCAACACCATCTGAACTTACGACAGTATCTTCTGCATCAACCATTTCATCACTGATCATACCATCGTCGGTCATGCCGTCATCAACCATCTCATCATCGACCATGCCGTCATCAACCATCTCATCATCGACCATCTCAACATCATCAGACATCCCAGCACCTGGAATATCGTCATCGTACACTTCATTATCTTGTACCAACGTATCGTCGGCAACATTATCCATACCAAGAGCATCACTGAACATACTCTTCAAATCACCCATCGTGAATTCGTTGAGCTGTTGCTTGCTCATATTCTTCGCACTTTTACCAACCCAATAAACACCATCTGAATCGAAGTGTTCATCGAAAATATGAGTTTTGTTGTTCTCTATCAGGTTGATGAGAACTGATTCATCAATGATTGAATCGTTGCCATAACTGTCAAGAAGTGATTGGAACCCTTCCAAGCATACGAATTCAGAGTTGTTAGCATACGCATCAAACAGTCTTTGAAGACTAGCAGAACTGTCGTTCAACAGTGCACCTATACTGGCAGGTGACCATTCTTCATCAACGCTTGATGGCTTCAGAACACCACCATTGTTGTACCTCTCACCAGCGAGAGGTTCCATTGAACCACCACTATTCTTTGGGCCATCTGGCCAATTGTGACCAACTGGAGTCTGGTGCCCATCATCAGGTTCGCCATGTGTGCTGGCGTGTCCGAATTCCGGTTCATTTTCTACACCGTCTTCATCGACATCACACATAGCTTCCGTTTCTTTGTGTTTGCTGCCAACCTTGCGATTCATGTCGGACATATCTGTGTCGTATTGGCCGACTTTTTCCTTCTTCAACGAACGTGATGCCACGCCATTCCCAGAAGGTTTGCCCATAGAAGCATCGCCAGGCTCATATCCACCAGCAAACTTTGGACTCCATTCTCTCAATGTCGATTTCTTTCTCATCGTTATCTCTTCCAATTTAATATTAATGAATCAGTCTGTACTGCGATCAATTCAAATCTGTTTTCAGCAACTAGTCTTGAAATATATTTGTCTCGTAATGCCAAAATTTAATTTGACTTGATCTTCTCTTTGTAATTACTAACTAACCAATTTTTCCTTGGTATCGACTGTACTAAATTCTTCTCATCTTTGTTGAGATATTCTACATACACATTACCACCTACTATAACATAGTCAATAGCAGAGCTATTCCTTATCAAATCATCCAAAGTATCTCTATCATTTTTGTTGAGAATAATTCTATGTGGATATGTTAAAATTCCAGGCTTGTACCCACGAAACACATCGTCATTTTGATTGATATTAACCGATTGTTCGTTTATCAATATATTTGGAAAGTCTTTTTTCAGAAAATCAATAAGTTCGTCAGATCTATTACTATCATTTATAATTTTCAGTATACCCTTCATTATATCAGAATTCTCACTGCACCCAGAAGAATTCTTCATTTTATCAGAGAACGATTTATACAAATCGTTATCATATCCATTAAGCCAAACTCGCCATTTCGGCGATGTTGATAGGCTACAAAATAAACCAATCCTTATCTTCATTGTACTGGAAATATAACACAGCCTATGTTTTGAACATGACCGATATGTTTCTCATACATACCATTATTTATCAATGTCAGCGAAACATCGTTATATTTTTTGTCGAATTTGAAAACAACATCTGCATTTGGAACATTAACAAAATTAAACCCATCGAAAGTAGGCCAAGCTATAGCTGGATGGCCATATTTGTCTGTGACCGATTTGATACAATCTGATGAAATAGATTCTCCGCCTCCACAAGACGAGTCATCACCAATCGATCTTTTTATAACAATATAATCTTGACCAGATATTGATATGACACAACCACAACCACGGTTTTCCTTCCACCCTTTTTCATACCATCTTATTTTGTTAGAATTCATGACACATGTCAAGTTATCATCAGATTGAATCTGTTGTATGTTAGAATTTTCTATATCATATTCATTATCCCTACTGATAATTAAGTTCACTTCACCACTAATATCTGAAAAGAATTGAGAATCAATCCCAAATTTTACTTCACCACCAGAATGCTCGAAAACTGTGGTTAAACCTGAATATATGTCATTAGCCTTATGTGCGGAATCGAATAGTCCTTTATTTAGAAATCTCGTGCGTTTAGCGGCACCATTCCTATTATAGTCTATAACAATTGGAACACTGTAATTGCCGTCAGTATTAAATGTAGTAGATTCAATAGTCACAATATATCTTCCATCATTCATATCAACCATTATCGGATTCGCATATGCTTCTTGGTTAATGACAAGTTTATCATAACCAACAGATGATGAAATCAATGACGATTTAGAATTTTGTGACAGTTTTTGTGCAGATTGTATAACTTGACCCTGACCGAAAGAGCCATCAAAACAACGTATAAAAAAATCAAACTGCTTATCTCTTAATACTACACCCCAAGCTCCCATCTGAGCAGCATTACCACTTTCTTCTATAATATCTGTTAGTGTATAAAACACACCATCAGTTGATTCAGCCAATTTAATCAGATTATCGGCGTTTTGATATATAGGCACGTTGTTATTATTATAACTATATGGTATCTGAATTATGTAATACCGTATCTTCTTTAGCTTAGCATCAAGTATAATATCGTCAACGATATCATCTGAATAACGCAAATCCTGTATGAAAAGACATATTGTTCTGGAGGCAGTTATTCTCCAAGAATTATTATGTTCTGTATAGTATGTATATAATGCGTCAACTGGAATGTCATCATTTCTATTTTCATACTTATTTCTTATATCAAACACAGCATCAGCGATTAGATTAGCATACAGAAGAACATCCCAAATTGGTGTCCAATTTAGATCAACATCAATCCCATTAGACGTCAATGTTATAATCCTAGCCCTACTAGTACTGAATTCTGGTAATGAGTTATACATTATAAATGAAAACATCCAATAGCTGTTATTAGATAGACCTCGTGATGGCACAATATAAGTGATATCGTGTTTTTCGCAATTATTATTATTAAGTCCACATGACTGAGCTATATAATCGCATATGTCAATAATAGGAACATTATTATCATCTGGTTCAGTATATATTCCATTAAAACGATCAGTTAAATCTCTCATTATAATTTCATTGTCTTGATTGTCATGATAATTATATGACATTATAGTCACATCTCTGGACGCATTCGCGGCAGATATATCAATAATCGATTTAGAGCTTGGTGCAGAATCATATGAGTGCCGCCCAGTGATATACACAATCAATCTATTGGCATTTGGTCTCCAAGTTCCATCTTGCAACGCCATAACTGTAGTGCTATAGATATCAGCATTAGAAAGCCAATAACTTTCTGGAATATTCTGATTTCCATATTCAGAAATATTAGCAAGCAAATAATCAAGCAACAATGACGAACTACCAATATATTGTGATTCTACAGTCGCAAACATTCTCTGCGAACGCGGATTTGGTATATTAGCATCATAGCTTATCATACCAAGTTTCCAATCTTGTGAGATCGAAAACAGAAATCTAATTAATACAGCTAAGCCTTCTCCAATAACAGTGTTTCCAAAAATATTCGCCAAATCTTCTATGCAATATACGATGATTAAGTCCAATTTTTCACAATTTCTAGGTGTGATTGTCGGCGGTGTTGGTGGATTAGGCGGTATAGGTGTCGGCGGTGTTGGTGGATTAGGCGGTATAGGTGTCGGTGGTGTCGGTGGTGTCGGTGGTGTCGGTGGTGTCGGTGGTGTCGGTGGTGTCGGTGGTGTCGGTGGTGTCGGTG